>FMSI01028661.1_pt1 | contig 17496 bp, 14 predicted proteins | sample 1504471 | NCBI WGS metagenome assembly FMSI01 (sample SAMEA4475357, study PRJEB15587) | soil metagenome | biome: Soil; feature: Field | place: India | collected 2015-03-11 | depth 0 m
GAGAACGCTATGCTCGCTGGCCTCGGCCAGACCAAACGCGTCATCTTGTTCGATACACTCTTGCGCAATCGCACCTCCGACGAAGTCGAAGTCGTCGTCGCTCACGAAGTCGGCCATAGCTACTACCGACATACATGGACGTTGATCTTCAGCCAAGCGCTCTTGTTTCTGCTCACGATCTTTGTACTCGATCTCATCATGGTGCAAATAGAGCCACGCTTTGCACCAGAGCAGCGCACACTCACGACTATACTTGCCGTCTTGCCCTTGATGCTCGTGATCTTCAGCGCGCTGTCGTTTCTCTTAAGGCCCTTGACGCTCCTCATGAGTCGTCACTGTGAGCGCCAGGCAGATACGTTTGCCCTGAATGCTACGGGAAAGCCCCACGCGCTCATTCGCTTCTGGGTGGACATGGCACGAAAGCAACTCTCAGACGCGTATCCACATCCCTTGATTAAATTCTTCTATTACAGCCATCCCCCTCTCTCAGAACGCATCGCGTTAGCAGAACGCTGGGCGCACTCAAAGGGGGCGTAAAGACTTAAAGATCAAGCGGCAGTTCTGTAAGTTTTCGGAGAGTGCGCCATTTGCGTCGTGCACAGATGGGGAAGCGCCCCGTGCGAGTATAGAACTCTTTCAAGAACGCCCGCGTCTTGGGCTCGCTGGGATAGCCCCACCCAAATTCCCCGTACTCATGACGTAATCTCTCAATCGCCCGATCACGATAGACTTTGGCAATAATCGACGCCGCGCTCACGACGGGATACTTCGCGTCAGCCCTGTTCTCTGCGATCAGGCTTCGCCTGGACCATTCGCCTTCGCCCACTCTCTCCTGAAGGGCTTGAATGAATCGTTCACGTGCCTGAGGCCCTACGGGCAAGTCCAGATAGATACGATCCGGCATGCTGTCTCGGATAATCTGCGCGATCGCTCGAAGCTCTATGTCGGTCAAGTTCTCGTCAAGCTCGCTGGGCTCAATCTCTACGACTGCTATATGCTGGGCAAGCTGCTCGATCTGCATTGCAAGGCTTGTGCGGTGCGCGCGGGTCAGCCGTTTACTGTCTCGCACCCCAAGCTCAACAAGCCCCTGCTCTGCGGAGACTACTACGCCCGCCACGACCAACGGCCCGATCACACAGCCGCGCCCGGCTTCGTCTATCCCAAGCATCTTCATAAGAGTTTGCAGATCACTCACGGTAGTCTATACAATTCACACTGTGTATCGCAACAGGGAGGTGTAGCCGTGCCACGAAAGCTCTTCGTGCTTAGTCTCGACGGAACACCCTATACGCTGCTGCAAGGCGCGCTCGAGCGCTTGCCCAACCTCAAAAAGCTCTTTGCCCAAGGCTCATTCGTTCAGATGGACTCTGTCATCCCCACGATCTCGTCGGTTGCTTGGGCAACTTTCGCTACGGGGGTCAACCCCGCCCAGCACAATATCTTCGGGTTTGTCGACCTCGATCCCCACAGACGTTTCGTCATCCCGAACGCGCGGGATCTTTCAGCCCGCCCGCTCTGGAGACGATTGACCGAGCTGGGCCTGCGCTCCATCTGGGTCAATCTCCCTATCACATATCCCCCAGAGCCCATCGCTGGGATCATGATCTCTGGCTTTCTATGCACTCAACTGGAAGAAGGCGTCTTCCCCAGGAGCCTACTACCCGTCTTGCAAAAACTGAACTATATTATTGACGCCGACCCCCAGCGCGCCCATACCGACCCCACCGGCTTTCTCGAAGAACTCTTCCTCGCTCTCGAGGGCCGCCGCCGGCTCACATGGGATCTCCTAGAGAAAGAGCCCTGGGATTTCTTTCTGCTGCACATTATGGAGACTGACCGCCTCCATCACTTCTTCTGGGAGGCGCAAGATGCCCCAAGCCACCCCTACTACCAAGATTTCTGGAGACTCTATAAAGAGCTGGATAGCTTTATCGGCGAGCTTGTTGCTCGACTTCCCAAAGACTGCGAGTTCGTGATGCTCTCCGATCACGGTTTCTGTCAGATTACTTACGAAGTCGAGCTGAATGTCTTCTTGCGCGAGCACGGATTTTTGCGCTTTTCTAATGGGGCTCCCGCAGACTTCAGCGAGCTGCACCCCATGAGTCGAGCTTTTGGGCTCATCCCCGGCCGACTCTATCTCACAGATAACTCTGAGCAGACCCGCACGGAGCTGATGACAGCCCTCACTAAGCTGAGAGACCCCCAAGGCCACCCCGTCATAGCCCGCGTCTACCGCCGCGAAGAGATCTATTCTGGAGCGCAGCTGCCGCGTGCCCCCCATCTGATCGCCATCCCCTATAACGGCTTCGACCTCAAAGCGCGCTTGAGCGCCCAAAAGCTCTTCACCAAGAGCCATCTCCAGGGAATGCATACGTTCGACGATGCGTTTCTCTTCGTACGAGATCACAGAATTAAGCCCCAGCCCAAGCCCAGGCTCTTAGATCTCGCGCCCACGCTCTATACGCTCTTAGGGCTGCCCATTCCCCACGAGTTCGAGGGGCGCCATCTCTTATGAGATTGCTTATCTATTCCAAAGCGCTCTATTCGAGCTGGGTATACTACAGCCCCGATCGCTTAGCATTTGACGCCGGCGAGGGCATCAGCACGATCTTGGGCAATAAAGTCTTCGCCATCGAAAAGATCTTCTTATCTCATGGGCACGCTGATCACATCACGGGGCTGATCGGGCTGATCAACATACGCAACAGTGGGATGGGCGATACCGAAAAGCCCTTAACTATTTACTATCCCCAAGACAACTGGCGCGTCTTAGAATTGACCAGCTACATCAGAAAGACCAATCGTCGTCTGAAATATCGCTTGGAGTGGGTCCCCCTAAAGATCGGAGATCGGATTGAAGTCTTCTCCGGCCAGTGTAGCCGTTACGTCGAAGCTTTTAAGGCTGTGCACTCCGAGAACGAAGTCTCTTTGGGCTATAATATCATTGAGCAACGCAAGCGTCTCAAGCCTGAATATCGCGATCTCTCTCAAGAAGAGATTCTGAAATTAGTTCAAGCGGGCAAGCGTGAGGAGATCTCCGAGGTGTACTTGAAGAAGCTCGTCTCGTATGGGGGTGATTCGATTGCTCTCGATCCGAGGGATGTCGAGGGCACGGATATTCTCCTGCACGACTGCACTTTTCTCACTGAAGAAGAGCGAGAAGATTACAAGCACGCTACGCTCTCAGAAGCTCTCGAAGTGGCTCTGCGGGCCCAAGTCCAAGAAGCTTTTATTGCGCTGCATATCAGCTCGCGCTACAAGCAGAAGCTGAAGGAGATCGAAGAGCAGTTGGTGCGCGAGCACCCCTCGCTCCCGTTCAAGGTGATCTTTGTGCCGCCGGGGAAGCTCTTCAGATATGAATAGCTCAAGAGATCTCGACGACGTGATTGCGCTCGTCGACGTGGACGAGGCGCGGCTTGTGCTTTAAAGCTTCAGCAGGTTCAAAGCTCCCATAGGAGAGAATAATCACAAGATCCCCCGGAGCGCCCCAGCGCGCCGCCGCCCCGTTGAGCTGGACTACCCCAGATCCCGGCGGCCCCGTGATCACATACGTCTGCAACCGCGACCCGTTGTTGATGTTGACAACGTCTACTTTCTCAAAGGGGAGAATCCCGGCCGCTTCCATTAAGAGGCTATCCAGCGTCAGGCTGCCTTCGTAGTGCAGGTCCGTCCCCGTAATCGTTGCCCGATGGATCTTCGACTTCAAGAGTTCAACGTGCATAAAAGCCCTTATTATCTTAAAGCGTAGCGCAGCCTCATGCAAGGGACGCACCCCTGTCAGAGGAGCCCAGTTGCAAGGTATAATAAAAATGTGATAAGATAGCTGTCGTTATTGACGAAGGGAATCTCGATCTATGTGGAGCTTTATCATCCGGCGCGTCTTGTACATGATCCCGCTGCTCTTCATTATCTCCATCGTCGCGTTTACAGTAGTGAAGCTGCAGCCGTCGGATCTCGTTGCCCAGTGGAAGTTCAACCCCAGCATCAGCCAAGAACTGCTGGAGCAGCTTATTAAGCAGTTCGATCTCGATAAAGACCCGGTCACCCAATATATCAGTTGGATCAAGAATATCCTCACCAAAGGGGACTGGGGATTCTCGTTCTTCAACAAAGTCCCGGTGCTCAACTATCTCTTCGGAAACGGGAACCTGCTCTACAGTATGATCATCATCTTCGTGACGATGATCTTTACGTGGGCTATTGCCATTCCCATCGGCATCTACTCCGCTACGCATAAGTACTCAGCGCTCGATCACTTCTTGAATTTTATGGGCTTTCTGGGGCTGTCTATCCCCAACTTCTTGCTCGCCGTGATCTTCTTGCAACTCATGGTTGCGGTGTTGAACGTTGGGACATGGTGCAATTACGAGTGGCTCCGCCCGGTGGTAGAATTCTTCCGGCCAGGCGTGGAGTGTGAAGCTGGCCAGGGGTTAGGGGTGGGATATCTCTTCGATCAAGAGTATCTGCTGGCTCCGTGGTCTTTGGCGAAGTTTCGGAACTTCTTGTGGCACCTGTGGCCTGTCATTCTCATAGTGGGCACAGCCAACATCGCCGCACTGATTCGCTATATGCGGGCCAATCTGTTAGATGTCTTGGGGCAGCCCTACGTACAGACTGCGCGGGCCAAGGGGCTGTCTGAACGCGTTGTCATCTATAAGCATGCCGTGCGCAATGCGATTAACCCATTAGTGAGCATGCTGGGATTTTGGATCCCCTTGATGTTCGAGTCGATGCTCGTGACATCAGCGGTGCTCAGCTTGGGAACAGTCGAGCGCGCCTACTTCGATGCCCTGAGTACCCAAGACCAGTGGGTGATCATGGGCGGACTGCTCTACTTTGGGATCGCTCTGTTGGTAGGCAATCTCATCGCCGATATCTTGCTGGCTGTGGTAGACCCGAAGATCCGCTATGACTAAAGAACCAGAAACCGAAAAAGTCCTCAAGAGCGTTGAACCCGTCTCCCAGTGGCGCTTGATCTGGCGACGCTTTAAGCATCACAAGATCGGTCTGATCGGGACCACGATCATCGTGCTCTTCTATGTGGTCTTTGTGGGGCTCGCGGAGTTCATCGCCCCGTATAACTACAGCAGCGAGCACCGGGACTTTGGGTATGTCCCACCAATGCTGACGAAGATACGCTTCTGGGACAAAGACGGAAAGTTCTCGTTTAAGCCGTTTGTCTACGGGCTCAAAAAATGCCAGCTCTATCTCAATCCTCTGACCAACGAGCAGACGTGCGAAGACAACCCGTATTATATCTACCAACCCGGGAGATATCTCTGGATCGAAGATACCGATTACAAGTGCACTATCGAGCTGTTCGTGCGCGGGGAGCCGTACCGGTTCTGGGACTTATGGAGGACAGATATTCATCTCTTTGGGGTGCGTCAGGAGGGCGTCCCGTTCGACCCGTATGCTCTAGACAAATCCCCATGTCAGCTCTTTCTGTTTGGGTCAGACAAGCTGGGGTATGACATCTTCTCGATGACGTTAGTCGGGGGAAAGTTCTCGCTGATCATCGGGCCGATTGTGATCGTGATCGCGTTTTTGGTGGGGATTCTGCTTGGGGGTATTTCGGGGTATTACGGGGGCGGGATTGATACGTTCATCCAGCGGGTGATCGAGATTTTTATGGCCTTGCCCCGGCTCTCGTTCCTGCTGGCGCTCTCGCTGATCCTGGCAGCCAACAAGCTCTACGGCATGGCGACCTTCTGGGGCATCGTCGCCATTCTCGCCCTCGTGAGTTGGGCCCCGATCGCGCGGGTGATTCGCGGGCAGTTCTTAGCGTTGCGCGAGTCGGACTTTATAGCGGCCGCGCAAGCCATCGGCAGCAGCGACCTGCGTATCATTTTGAAGCACATTCTGCCCAATACCATGAGCTATCTCGTCGTGGCCGCCACGCTCACGATCCCGAATCTGATTATTCTGGAAAGCACGTTGAGCTTCTTGCGCTACGGCATTCGGGCCCCCTTGACAAGCTGGGGCGTCTTAATGCAAGAAGCCTGGTTCACCAGCGTCATTCAGAACTATCCGTGGTTCTTAATCCCCGGGATTTTCATCGTGCTCTCGGTGTTAGCGTTCAACTTTATGGGCGATGCTCTTCGCGATGCTGTGGATCCCTTCACCGTCACCGGCGTCAAGGAAGAGCCAACGTAAAAGCAGTGACCGCTGCTGTCACGTCTTAGGGGGACAGATCGCCGGAATCACTTGATTTTTCCCGCGTTTCTGAGTATTATAGAGCGTCTATCGAGACACCTTCCAAGGGGGAACTCTATGCCAGAACGGATCGAGCGCACTTATCTCGAAGACGAGATGCGTGAGTCGTATATTAACTACGCGATGAGCGTCATTCGCGGGCGCGCCATCCCTGACGTGCGCGATGGCTTAAAGCCCGTGCAGCGACGCATTCTCTATGGGATGTATCAGCTGGGGCTGATGCCCAACAGACCTCATAAGAAGTCTGCACGTATCGTCGGTGAAGTGATGGGCAAATACCATCCTCACGGTGATCAGGCCGTCTACGACACGATGGTCAACATGGCCCAGGAGTTCTCGTTTCGCTATCCCCTCATTGACGGCCAGGGGAATTTCGGCAGCATCGACGGCGACGAACCAGCAGCGATGCGCTATACGGAAGCGCGTCTGGCCCCCATCGCTGAAGAATTCTTAGCCGAAATCGAAGAGAATACCGTAGCCTTCGTGCCCAACTTCGACGACTCGCTCACGGAGCCGACTGTTTTACCGGCCAAAGTCCCAAACTTACTGATCAACGGCTCATGGGGGATCTCCGTAGGGATGACGACCCAGATCCCGCCGCATAATTTGGCCGAAGTCGTCGACGCTTTAGTCTGTTTGATCGAGAAGCCCGACGCTTCCCTCGAAGAGCTGTTACACTATATTAAGGGCCCGGACTTCCCCACCGGCGGGATTATCTTAGGGCGCGAGGGCATCGAAGAGGCCTATCGCACCGGGGAGGGCAAGATCCGAGTTCGGGGCGTCGCCCGCATCGAAGATCACTCTATCGTTATCTCAGAGATCCCGTTCCAAGTACGAAAGGCAACGCTCGTCGAATCTATCGCGAATAAGGTGCGTTCAGGGGACATTGACGAGATCTCCGATCTACGAGACGAATCTGATCGTGACGGGATCAGAATCGTCGTTGAGCTGAAACGCGGCAGCAACCCCCAGCTCGTCTTACACAAGCTCTACAAATACACGCCGTTGGAGTGGACGTTTGGAGCGAACTTCTTAGTCATCGTCGACGGCAACCCCAGGAAATTAGCCCTGAAAGAGCTGCTTTATTACTTCTTGACGCATCGGCGCGAGGTCGTCAGACGGCGTACGCAGTTCCGACTGAACGCAGCCCAGGAGCGCGCCCATCTCTTAGAGGGAATGCTCAAAGCACTTGAGAACCGCGATGAGATTATAGAGCTTATCAGCAAATCCAAAGACGTTGCCCACGCCATGGAAGCGTTACAGAAAAAATTTAAGCTCTCTGAAAAGCAAGCCGACGCGATCTTGAAGATGCAGCTGCGACGCTTCACTGCCTTAGAGAGCAACGAACTCCAAGAAGAGTACAAAGAAAAACAGAAAGCGATCAAGGAGTACAAAGAGATCTTAGCGAGCCCGCAGAAGCTCGATGGAATTATCAAAGACGAGCTTCTGGCACTTAAGAAGAAGTACAGCGACCCACGCCGTACCCAGATTATCGCTGATGTCGACGGCAGTGAGACGCTCAGTGCAGAGGCCCTCATCCCCGACACGGACTTGCTCATTAGCGTGAGCGTGAAGGGCTACGCGAGCGCCCCCAAAGAAGAAGCGTATAGAAAACAGCAACGTGGTGGTAAGGGGATCTTAGTGATGCGTCTGCGCGAGGGTGACGCGATGAAGCGCGTCTTCACCTGCCACGCCCGTGACGATCTCTTGGTCTTCACCAAAGCCCATAAAGCATATAAGCTCAAAGCATATCAGCTCTACTCGGAGCGCCGCGACGTCAAGGGCGAAAACTTGAGAAACTTCATAGCCATGGAGCCCGATGAAGAAGTCTGCGCCATGCTCCCGCTGCACACCGACGGCACAGAGAATCGTTACTGTCTGATGGCAACAGCTCAGGGGATTCTCAATCGTAACGAATACGCGGATTTCTATAATGCCCACACCAGTGGGATCTTGGCGATCAACGCCGAGCCGGGGGACTATATTGTCGATGCAGCGATCTCCAAAGGTATCGGGGAAGTCATCTTAGCGAGCGCTCAGGGGATGACGATCCGTTTCAAAGAAGAGCTCGCCCGATGCACCGGCCGTCCCAGCAAGGGGGTCATCGGGATGCGTCTGGACGAAGGGGATCAGCTCGTGGGGTTAGTGACACTTGAGCCCGGCGACCCCGAAGATAAGCTCTTATTGGTCACAGAGAACGGGTACGGCAAGCGTACACCGTTAGAAGAGTTCCCACCTCAAGGGCGTGGAGGCAAGGGCGTGCTGGGCATCAAAGTCGACGAGAAGACGGGCCTAGTCGTGGCCATCGAAAAAGTCAAAGATGACGACGAGATCATGGTCACGACGCTCAACGGCAAGATCATCAGAATCTCTGCGGCCGAGGTGCGTATCGTCGGACGCTACGCCAAGGGCGTCAAGCTCATAGACTTGGACGAGGGCGATAAAGTCGTCTCCGTAGTCCGGTACGTGCCGGGCAAGAATGGTGGCGAGCTGAATGCTGAAGCATAATTCATGCGCACTGTCATCGGGTTAGAAGTCCATGCTCAGTTGTTGACTAAGACTAAGCTCTTCTGTAGCTGCTCTGCAGACTATTTCGGTGCTCCGCCCAACACGCATACGTGCCCAGTTTGCTTAGGGATGCCCGGTGCACTCCCCGTGCTCAACGAGCGAGCCGTCGAGTATGCTCTGAGAGCGGCTTTAGCTCTGCACTGCGAGATCCCCCGGCGCTCGATGTTTGCCCGAAAGAACTATTTCTATCCCGATCTACCCAAGGGGTATCAGATCTCGCAGTACGACGAGCCCTTAGCGGTCAGGGGCTATCTCGACTTACCCACGGGCAAGCGCGTGAGAATCCGGCGCGTGCATCTTGAAGAAGACGCGGGGAAACTCCTCCACACCGACAACGGCGTCAGTTTAGTCGACTTCAACCGCGCCGGTGTGCCCTTAATCGAGATCGTGAGTGAACCTGAGCTGAGTTCTCCTGAAGAAGCCCGACTCTATATGGAAGAACTGCGTCGGATCTTACGCTATTTGGGGATATGCAGCGGCGACATGGAAGAGGGCTCGCTGCGCTGCGACGCGAATATCTCGGTGAGCCCGGACACAGAGCTGGGGGCAAAGATCGAGATCAAGAATATGAATTCGTTCCGCGCTGTCGAAGAGGCCCTGAGATTTGAGGAGCAACGCCAACGGGAGATTCTCGAGCGTGGCGGCACGCTCACCCAAGAGACGCGCCTGTGGAACGAGAGGACCAAGCAGACCGAACCGATGCGTGGCAAAGAAGAATCTGAAGATTATCGTTACTTCCCCGATCCTGATCTCGTCCCCTTAGAGATAGCTGACACCTGGCGAGAAAGAGTGGAAAAGTCACTGCAGGAGCTGCCGGCACAGAAGCGCGCCCGCTGGGCGCAAGAGTATAAGCTCCCAGAATATGATATCGCGGTGCTCACGGACGAGCGCCCTATCGCTGAATATTTTGAGTCCGTCGTCAAGCTCTATAACAATCCCAAGGACGTGAGCAATTGGATGATGTCGGAGTTGCTCAGGCTTCTCAAAGAGGCCCAGACGACGGAGATCCCGCTCAAACCAGAGCATTGTGCACGCGTCTTGCAAATGGTCAGCTCTAGGCAGATCAACCGCACCGTCGCTAAAGATGTGCTCGAAGAATCGTTTAAGACGGGCAAAGCCCCCGATGAGATCGTGCGTGAGAAGGGGCTATTGCAGATTTCTGATGAGAGCGCGCTGGCAGAGATCGTGATGAAAGTCTTGGCAGAGAACCCCAAAGCTGTAGCGGACTTTAAGTCCGGCAAAGAGACCGTGATCAGCTTCTTGCAGGGCCAAGTGATGAAAGCAACCGGGGGCAAGGCCGATCCCAAGAAGGCACGCGATATGTTGTTACGGAAGCTGCGCGAGCCGTAACAGCCATCAATTTGTGGCGCTGAGTGCACACTGCAGCTGAGATCTATCGCGCTGAAAGCTGCGAACCCGTTGTCCACGACTGATCTCGATCTGAAGAGTCCATCCGCTCAACCCCTTGCGAACCACCTCGACGGCGGCGTCAAGATCCATCTTCGGCCCGCAGGTGAAAATATCTATCGCGGCGTAGCCATACTCTGGCCAGGTGTGAATCGTCAGATGCGACTCGGCGATGACGACGACACCGCTGACGCCGTAGGGACTGAAGCGATGGAAGACGCTCTGAATGACCGTGGCGTTTGCCGCACGTGCCGCCTGGAGCAGCAGCTGCTCCAGAGCGTGTGCGTCATCGAGAAGATGGGGATTAGCCTCAAAGACCTCCACGATGAGATGGCGACCTAGAACCTGTTCCCGCATTGCTCACCTCCTTGGCGCTACGATGGAGTCGCGATCATGGTAGATATCCACCTCCTCCCCAAGGGAGCGACACCGCACGGGTTGAAACGCTGGGAGCGTCTCAACCCGAAAGAACGTCGAACGATACCATGGCCGATCTGGAGTTTCAGAGAACAATGCTGATTGCTGCGAGACCGTCTCTGTCAAGTAAGGCCAGTTCTCATAAAATCCAAAATCTCGCAGCACATCCGAGATGAACAGGTCGTGCTGCCCAATCAGTGTTTGCTCGAAGAGGCGCCATTTTTCAGGAGATGCTTCGATCTTGGTGAGACCAAAATACCCCGCCTGCCCAGCCCCAGGCTTCAGAGCCGACAATCCTTGCTCTACGAAGAGCAGAAAGCCTTCAATAGTCTCCAAGGGATCGGTGACGAAGACGTCGAACTTCCCTAAAAACTCTTGGGGCAGGGGCTGGCGCAGATCGTGCTGATACGCTTTCAAGGGCCAGCAGGCTCGCTGAGCTTGCTCGTTGAGAAACTTCACAAGACGCTCGTCTATCTCGAAGACAACGATCTGTGCAGGGCGATCCGTCAATGCCAATGCAATGCTAAGCAAATCGTCATCTCCCAAAAGAGCGATCTCCTTCTGAAGGAGATCGCCACAGCGATCCAGCCAGGCCACACGCCGAATCACAGAATCTTCTGTGAGAAATCCTTGCTCGAACTCCAGCGCCGCTGCGGGGCGAGACCGAACGATTTGAGAGAATCTCTTTTGGAGTCCTGGGAGTGGGGTAGGGCCGACAGCACAGTGGGGACAAGGCTTTCCCACAGGAGGCGACAGCGCAATCCCCCAGTGTTCTAATGCCTTAAGGCCCTCCGGCGTGAACTCCAGAGTGCTCCCGTCGACGCGCAGATACCCCGCCTCACACAATGTCTCTACTAACACAACGAATTGGGGAAAGGGGCGCTCACACGCGCCCGCGGCTTGCCAGATATCTCGCTCTCGAGAGAGAGCCTGCACCATGCGCCGCAGATCCCCCTCCGAGAGATGTGATGAGCGTCGTTGTAGATGTTGGAGGAGTTCTCGCATGGGCGATCACTCCAAAAGCAAAATGGACTTGCCTTCCACACAACCACACCATTGCACAAGAGCTGAGCTTTTGTGCCCTAGCACGGGGCTTCAGACAAGCCCAGGCACCTTTATTATAGCGTCATACCGCACCCGTGGCAAATTTTTTTTCGAGGGATCACATGCGGCGCTCGTTCAGTCTGTATGCAGCGATCCCGAACGCCACGGCGACGTTGAGAGACTCTTTCTTGCCGTGCATAGGCAGGGCGATGATTGCATCGGCGCGTCTTAAGAGCGCTGGAGAAAGCCCAGTGACTTCGTTGCCCAGCACCAAGGCAATAGGGAATTGGGGGATAAACTCGCGATAATCTATCGTTGGCAACTCAATATTATTCTCCAAAGCGACAATCTGCACACCCTGGGCTTTGAGTCGCTCCAGCAAGCGCCACGTCTGGGCAACGTGCTCCCAAGGAACGGTCTTTTCAGCTCCTAAAGCGACTTTCTCGATCTCATAGCGTGGCGGTGTGGGCGTGTAGCCGCACAGATAAATTTTAGTAACCCCCGCAGCGTCGGCGGTGCGAAAGATCGCGCCGACGTTGAACGTACTACGAATGTTATCGCAAACGACGTAGAAGTCTTCAGTAAACATTTGAATCGCGGAAAGCACGGACTGGGCCACAGATAACACAGAAAGTAGAATCACTTTTCCCGTGCTTTCAGTGGCCTCTCCTGTGCCTTCCATGATTCAATTTTACATAAAGCCTATCAGTCAGTATACTGAGATACGCATGATCGAGCTTGATGGACATTCTTTAACTCTCGAAGCTGCGCAAAAGATCGTCTTCAATAATGAGAAGGTCTCGCTGGCACCCAGCGCGCTGGAGCGCGTACGTGCCGCGCGCGCCGTCATCGATGAGATCGTATCAAAAAATCAAAGGGTCTACGGAATCAATACAGGCTTCGGGAAGCTGAGCAACCAGACAATTCCTCCTGACAAGCTCTCACTGCTCCAAGAGAATCTCTTAAAAAGCCATGCCGTCGGCGTCGGGGAACCTCTTCCCGATGAAGCTGCGCGCGCTGCTCTGCTCTTTCGCGTGAATTCGCTTTTACAAGGGCGGTCTGGGGTGCGCGTCGAAGTGATAGAATATCTCAAAGAATTTCTCAATCGCAATATCGTGCCAATCATTCCGTCCAAGGGCTCTGTCGGCTCCAGCGGGGATCTCGCGCCCTTGGCCCATCTTGCGCTCCTATTGATCGGCGAGGGTCATGCCAAATGCAAAGAGAAAATTCTTTCTGGGGAGGAACTGCTCAAGGAACTTGGGCTAAAGCGATTACAGTTGGCCCCCAAAGAAGGACTGGCGCTCATCAACGGGACACAGGTAACGTTAGCGGTAGGGTTTGTCGCGTTGGTGCACGCTCAAAATCTCTTAGAGCAAGCGCAAGCGATCAGCGCGCTCGCCGTCGAAGCCATGCGCGGGCATACGGACGCTTTCGATGAGCGTCTCCATCGCGCGCGCCCGCACCCTGGGCAAGCCCGCGTCGCCGCAGCGATGCACGCGTGGCTTGAGGGAAGTAAGCTGGTTAACAGTCGCACCGACGATATCCAAGACAATTACACGCTGCGCTGCATCCCCCAAGTGCTGGGCGCTTCTCTAGATATACTTGACTTCGTCCAAGGGAAGCTTGAGATCGAGATGAACTCCGCGACCGATAACCCCTTGGTCTTTGCCGAATCGGGCGAGGTGCTGTCGGGGGGGAATTTTCATGGACAAATTCTCGCGTTCTGCTGTGAACTTCTAGGCCAAGCTGTCGCTGAGATCGGAAATTTCTCAGAGCGTCGGATCGCGCTCCTGCTCGAAGTCCCAGATCTCCCGAAGTTTTTAGTCCACGATAGTGGGCTCAATTCGGGCTTGATGGTCCCGCAGTATACAGCCGCAGCTCTGGTCGCCGAAAACAAAGTGCTCGCTCACCCAGCAAGTGTCGACTCCATCCCCACATCAGGAGGCAAAGAAGACCACAACAGTATGGCCATGACGTCAGCGTATAAAGCGCTGCAGATCGTCAAGAACGTCGAGATTATCTTGGCCATAGAGCTATTGGCCGTCCGCCAAGCCCTGAGCTTTCGCGAGGCCTCTCAGATGGCTCCCCGCACCCGCACACTCTATGAGCGTCTTTCCCAGCAGATCCCCCCGTTGGACAAGGATCGTCTCTTGCAGTATGATATTCACCGAGCGATCCAGATAATTCAGGAGGGAAGCTGGCTCAATGGGATTTAAATCGGGGTTTGTCGGAGTCTTAGGCCAAGCCAACGTGGGAAAATCGAGTTTTATCAATGCCCTCATGGGCAAGAGGCTCTTAATAGTCTCGGAGAAGCGCCAATCCACGCGCCATCGCATTCAGTGCGTGCTGACGCTGCCGGGAGCGCAAATTATCTTTGTGGACACGCCAGGGCTCCACCAACCCGTGGACAAACTGAGCAGTTATCTCTTAAAGCAAGCCTATGCCGCCCTCGATGGCCTCGACGTCTTAGTCTATATGACCGAGCCGTGGGGCAAGCTCCACGAATACGACGAGAGAGTCTTTGATCGCATCAACGGCTCCCCCATTCCCATCGTGCTTTTGATTAACAAAATCGATCTCGCTTCCAAAGAGCAACTCGAAGCGACAAAGACGGCCTATCAGCAGACCGGGCTCTTCCGAGAAATCATCCCCATATCCTGCACCCAGGGGGTCAATCTTGGGCTTGCCGCAAATACCATCGCGGAGCTCCTCCCCGAAGGCCCCAAATACTTCGAAGATGACACTCAGTTAAATCGCTCTGCGGAGTTTGTGATCGCTGAGTTTATCCGGGAGAAGATCTACCAGCTCACCCATAAAGAAGTCCCGTATTCGACCGGGGTTGAAGTCGTTCACATGGAGGAGCGCGAGGATGGGCTGGTAGAGATCTTCGCCAATATTTACGTGGCGCGGGAATCGCAAAAGCCTATTATCATTGGAAACGGTGGCCGCATGATCAGAGAGATCGGGCGCTTAGCCCGACACGATATTGAAACTTTTTTGGGCAAGCATGTCTATTTGGATTTACAAGTCAAAGTCCGTCCTGGCTGGAACGAGGATGAAGCTGAAATCGCCAAGTTGCTGGGGTGCGAAGGGTAACTGTATGAGCGCGTTTCCTGCAGAGCTCTATCAAGAGCTCATCGCTATCGGCACGCAGATCCTCCAGAGCTCTGCCCCGAGCACGATCTTGCGCCAAATCGCCCAGGCGTTTGCAAAATACTCGCCCTTTGAACGCGTAGACGTCTCGCTCTATGCGGAGCCGGCCTCGCCTGACCAGCCTGGGCCGCCGACCATCGCTGAGTATATCACCCTTGGGCTCTCTCCAGAGCAAGAGCACCTCTTGCAGCAGCGTCGCGCTACCAGAGAGATTCTCTCGGACAAACAGATCCTTGAAGCGGGCCATCCCATCGGCCCGGCTCTCTATGTCTCTGCAAAACGTTTGCCCCAGCTGCGCCAGTACGCCGTCGCGCCATCCCATGCGAGCGCTGCATGGAGCCCTTACGATATGCTCTATTGGCTGCTGCGCTCTGGGGATCAGATCTTTGGGCGCATTGCACTCTCCCAGCCGCGCGATGGGCGCCTGCCCACCCCTAGTGAGCTTGAGCCCTTAGCGCTGCTCGTCACTATGGCGACCTTGGCCCTTACTCACAGCTACCAACTGAAAGCTCTCCATGAACAACAACAGAAGCTCGTGGAGCAGGCGCGTTATGACCCCCTCACTGGCGCGTACAATCGTCGCGCCTTGGATGAGCTGCTCACGCAGCTCATGGATACGCGTCAGCCTTTTACGCTCGTCTTGATCGACGTAGACGATTTCTTCGAGGTGAACGACCAGTTTGGCCATCTCTCAGGAGATCGTGTGCTGCAAGAGTTGGTGCAGTTTTTGAAGCAGACCGTCCGTAAGACTGATAGTATCTTCCGCTACGGCGGCGATGAGTTCATCATTCTCATGCCGCAGACGCCTCCCCAGAAGGCTGAGCACGTGCTGGCGCGGCTCCAGCCGGAGCTACAAAATCTCAGCAAGCGCTTGGGAGAGAAGTTTCCAGGATTGCAGCTCTCAATCAGCTTGGGCTCGTCGTCGTGGTCCCCAGAGGCCTCGCGCTCGCTCGACGCCATCCTTGAAGAAGCTGATAAATTTATGTATCGTCGGAAGAGAACTAAGACACGTCGATGTCTATGATTACTATCCGACCGCTGCAGACGCTTGAAGAACTCCACGCCTGCGAGCGCCTTCAGAAAGAGATCTGGGGCTTTGAGGATATCAGCGTCGTCCCCCATCACTTATTGCTGACGACCATCAAGAATGGCGGCGTGCTGCTTGGGGCATTCGAAGAGAATAACCTGATCGGGTTTGTCTATGGGTTCCCTGGGGTTGAGCATAATAGACTCAAGCACTGCTCGCTCATGTGCGCCGTGCTCCCAGAGCGACGCTTTCAGGGTGTCGGCTATGAGCTGAAGCTCAAGCAGCGCGAGGCTATGCTCGCTCAAGGCATTGAGCTGATCACGTGGACGTTCGACCCCCTCGTTAGCCCTAACGCCCATTTCAATCTGCATAAGCTTGGCGTCATCTCCAACAGATACGAGCGCAATCTCTACGGCGACATGCGAGACCGCCTCAATGCAGGCCTGGAGACAGATCGCTTGACCGTGGAGTGGTGGATCACGAGCCCGCGTGTGCAGGCTCGGCTCCAGGGCACACGCGAAACATCGTTAGGGAACTATACTGTCATCAACCAAGTCGAAGAGCGTGACGGCTTCCTCGTCAATCGCGACTACTCCCTAGAGCTTGCTGAGCTGCGATTGCTCCTAGAAATTCCCTACGATTGGCAGAGGATGCGCGAGCAGAATATGCCGTTGGTCAAGGAGTGGCGCCATCAGACGCGCGAGATTTTCGAGCATTATTTCGCCCAGGGGTATTATGCAACTGACTTTCTCGCCATCGAGGAAGGCGGACGTAAGCGCGCGTTCTATCTGCTGGAGAAGACGACCAAAGAAGAGCTTTTGCAGAAATGAAACTCGAAGCCATCGAGTTACGTCATATTGTGATGGAGCTGGTCGAGCCGTTCGAGACCAGCGGCTGGCGTGAGACGATTCGACCGTGCATTATCATTGCGATTCATAGCGATGCGCTGACCGGCTACGGGGAGTGCGTCGCTGGTGCAGGGCCTTGGTATTCGTATGAGACCATTGAAACAGCTTGGCATGTCTTCAAAGACTTCTGCATTCCCGCCGTGCTCGGCCAAGATATCTCTTCTGTTGAAGAGCTCCAAGCGAGGCTCAAGCCCATCCGGGGACACCCCATGGCCAAGGCAGGACTCGAAGCTGCATTCTGGGATGTGCTGGCGCAAGCGAACAATGTCTCACTAGCAAAGCTGCTTGGCGGCACGAAAGATCGCATTGAAAGCGGAATTTCCATCGGAATTCAGAAAGACATCTCAACACTGCTCAACGCGATCGAACACCGATGTGCTCAGGGGTATAAGCGCATCAAGCTCAAAGTGAAGCCCGGCTGGGACATTGACGTCTTGCGCGCTGTGCGCCAGCGCTTCCCGGATATAGATCTGATGGCCGATGCCAATGCCGCATATACCATAGCTGATCTATCGCATCTGAAGCAGTTTGACGAGTTCAATCTCCTGATGCTAGAGCAGCCATTAGACTATGACGATCTGATAGATCACTCAATCTTGCAGAGAGAGCTGAAGACCCCGATCTGTCTGGACGAGAGCATCAAGAGCCCCGACGACGTGAGAAAAGCTCTCGATATCGGGGCATGTAAGATTATCAATATCAAGCCGGGGCGAGTAGGCGGGTTGCTCAATGCGAAGAGAATTCACGATCTCTGTC
>FMSI01052250.1_pt1 | contig 17280 bp, 18 predicted proteins | sample 1504471 | NCBI WGS metagenome assembly FMSI01 (sample SAMEA4475357, study PRJEB15587) | soil metagenome | biome: Soil; feature: Field | place: India | collected 2015-03-11 | depth 0 m
GGCTATAAACATTCTCCCTTTACAAACCCCAAAATATTCATATAATTAGCTATGTTTATCCGAGGAAAAAGAGTAATCAGAGAAAAAAAAATCGGGGTGATAAACCCTTATAATAATCAGCTGATAGAAGAAATTGGAGTGAGCACAGAAAAAGATGTTACTGAAGCAATCCAGATTGCCCAGGAAGGTTATAGAATATTAAAGAATATGCCCGCAGGAGAAAGAGCAAAAATCCTTGAGCAGACTGCAAAGATAATGTCAGAAAAAAAAGAAGATTTTGCCCGCACAATCTGTCTTGAAGTTGGTAAAACGATAAATGAAGCCAGGACAGAAGTTGACCGTGCAATAAACACGCTAAGACTATCAAGCATTGTGGCAATGACATTAAAAGGCGAAACTGTGCGAATGGACCTTTTTGGCTCAACAAAAAAGATTGGTTTTTTCATGCGCGTTCCCTTAGGTATAGTCCTGACAATATCACCATTTAATTTTCCTCTAAATTTGAGCTGCCATAAGATTGGACCCGCGATAGCCGCAGGTAATTCGGTCATATTCAAACCTGCCACAAAGACTCCACTCTCTGGCTTGATGCTTGCCCAGGTGCTCATTGAGGCGGGATTACCAGAACAAGGGATTTCAGTCATCGTCGGTCCCGGTTCAACAACTGGAATGGCATTGGTCAGGGCACCTGAAATCAGAAAGGTGAGTTTTACTGGTTCACTTGAGGTTGGTGAAACAATTATGGCTAACTGCGGTATGAAAAAAGTGACGATGGAACTCGGTTCAAATTCAGCAGTTGTAGTATTTAAGGATGCGCCATTAAAACTTGTAGCAAAGAAAATTCGTAAGGGTGGATATACACTTGCCGGGCAGGTATGCATTTCAGTACAGAGGGTATATGTAGAAGAAGAGATAGCAGATGAATTCTTAAGAGAATTAGCACTTGAAGTCGGTCAGATAAAATATGGAGACCCAATCCTTGAAGATACAGAGATGGGACCGATGATTGATGAACCATCATTAAAAAAGGCAGAAGAATTTGTTGAGGATGCAAAAAGACATAAAGGCATATTGATTCTCGGTGGTTCAAGGGTGGGAAATATCTTTTTACCCACAATCATCTTTGATGTTGATGAAAATGCGAAGATAATCCAGGAAGAGGCATTCGCACCTATGGTCGGCGTGAATAAATTCACAACTATTGATGAAGTGATTATGAAGGTTAATGATACAAAATATGGACTCCAGACCGGCATCTTCACAAAAGATATAAATCTTGCTTTGAAGTGTGCTAAAGAAATTGAATCCGGCGGAGTATTGATAAATGAAATACCAACATTCCGTGTTGATAATATGCCCTACGGTGGTATGAAGGGCAGCGGATTGGGTAGAGAAGGTCCGGAATTTGCGATAAAAGAAATGACCGAAGAAAAACTGATTATCTTTGATGAAATAGAATAGCTTTAAACTTGACTGAATACTTAAGAAACTGGCTATTGAAAATTCAAACTGATTATGGTGTTAATCCCGTAGTATTTGCTGTCATTTATTTTGGTGGTGCACCATTCTTCTGGTTTTCGGTATATAAGATTATCAAAGGATTGCAGGATAGAAATTTTGGCCAGGTAAGGATATTCTGTATTATTCTTAGTATTACAACAATTGCACCATTTGTATATGTTGCAATCTTTGGCCATAATGTCCCATTCTGGTTTTGGTTATTCGGAGGTGCAATTATTTCCTATACATTTTATAGTGCAATCATTAGGATACAAAAGAAGCAAGTTTAAGTGTTATCTAATAGCTGATGCGAGTTTTTTAACAAATTCTAAATTAAGACTGTGCGATGTATTTTTTGCCTTGATTTTTCCCGTCAAAATCTTTCTCAATAAATATAAATCGCCAAGTAGATCAAGGATTTTATGACGCACTGGTTCATCAGGAAATCTCAGGGGTTCAGTACTATATATTCTTGTAGCAGTTATTCCTATACCGTATGGGGGAAGGTTTTTCAACCTCGGGTCAGATTCACCGGTAAATACAAAGGTGCGGGCAGGGGCAATTTTTTTAATATAATTTTCCTTTGTGATTTGAATAGAAATTCTTTGTTCTCCAATGTGCGGATGACTTAATTCCATATCAATGAAAAGCCCAGTGCCTTCGGGTTCAAAGAGAATAAATGAATTTTTGTCTTCAATAAAAATATTTTGGTTAATCTTAAGAAATTCAAATTTCTCTTCAACTGGAAAATCTTTTAATATTTTTACAAAATCCCGGCTTGAACCATCAAAGAATGGCACTTCTTCTCCATAAATATCAATTCCAATATTAAAGATACTCAATCCATAAAGGGCAGAAAAAAGATGTTCAACAACCTTTAGTTTTTCCCCAATCGAAATCGTATGATTTTCTACAGCTATGTTTTGAAATGTCGGCAGAATTTTTGATGATGCACCATCTTTGTGGATATTGATAAAAAAATCAGACGACGACAAAAAATCTAATCGGCAACTACCACCCGATAAACAATTACCTTGAATCGACCATCTTTTTTCCATATTATAAACCTTTATAAAGCCGGGCGAGTGCCTTAAGCACGAGATAATGTTCACGGGCTGGAATTCCTGAATATTTTTTATTAGGTTCAAGATTTGAAAAGACCGCACTCTTTGCATAAATAATAGCATTTTCCCCGACCTTTAAATGGTCGCTTACACCGCTCTGACCGCATATTATTACATTATCGCCAATCTTTGTGGAGCCAGCAATACCAGATTGCCCCATAATAAGACAATTTTTTCCAATATGAACATTGTGTGCAAAATGGACCAAATTATCGATCTTAGTGCCTGAACTGATTATTGTTTTTCCAACCGTAGCACGATCAATACAAACACAGGAACCGATTTCGACATAATCTTCAATTATGACATTACCGATATGTGGTATGCGTTTATATCCTTTAAATTTTATATAACCGAATCCTTCTTTACCAATAACTGAATTTGCACCAATATGAACATAATTACCAATAATTGTATTTCTATATATTACTACATTATGCCCAATTGTGCAATAATTTCCGATGGTCACATCCTCATCAATGTAAACACCACTCCCAATATAACAACCAGCTCCAATCTTTACACCCCTCTTTATGACTGCATAATCTTCAACAGTGCTGGAATCTTGAATTTTTGCACCATCGGCAATCACCGCTGTGACAGCAATGCTGGGTTTTATCTTTAGGAGCGACAACTTTTTTAATAAAAAATACATTGCCTTTTTACAATCTTTAACAACAATACAGTTTTTATTAATGATTCTTGCTTCAGAAATCACCGCACCTGCATTTGTTTTTAATTCGGGGTTGAATAAAAAGGTGATACTATTTCTGGTAGCCTCTTCGGGAGGTAGAATGGTCCTAATTTCAATGTCTCTACCATATAACCGGCCGTTGATAATTTTTGCAATATTTTTTAATCGCATATTCTATGCTATCCAATCCAAGGGTGCATGTCAAGGGTATTGACCAAACTATTGAAATCTTTATTTTTTTGGATAAAATTGAATATGAGGGTATTATATTTTGACCCGATACTCGGTGCCAGTGGTGATATGATTTTGGCAAGTTTAATTGACCTCGGCGTTGAAATAGATTACTTGAGACAATGTTTAAAATTCATTCCTGATTTAAAAATCAAGGTCGCATCGGTTTCTCATCAAGGGATTGAGGCAAAGCAGATTGAATTTATTACAAAAAAGATAATAAAAGAAAAAGATTTTATTCCCTTGATAAAAAAAAGCAATTTAAAAGATTCTATAAAAACTGATGCGATGAAGATTATTAATCGGATATTTGATGCTGAAAAAAAGGTTCACGGTTCACGACACCTGCATCTCCATGAACTCGCAGATGTTGATACAATAATTGATATAATCGGTGCACTTATCGCCATTAATTTTTTAAATGTTGATAAAGTATATTCACGACCCCTAAAGGTTGGAACTGGATTGATTGATACAATTGAAGGGAAAATGCCTGCATTTAATTTTGCCACTGCTCAATTATTAAAGGATGCACCGGTTGAGTTTTTGCCCATACAATTTGAATTTACTACACCCACTGCTGCAGCCATATTGAGTACAATCGCTGAGTTTAACAATTCGTTGATGATAAATAAGATTGAAAGAGTCGGACTTGGTGCTGGTGCAAAGAAAATAGATAGTTATCCTAATCTCTTAAGAGTTTTTCTTGGTGAGGTTGACCTGACTCTCAACGATGAATGCCTGGTTATTGAAACAAATATTGACGACCAGAATCCTCAAGATTTTGAGTTAATACTCGAAAAGTTATACGAGGCAGGTGCACTTGAAGTATTTTATACCCCCGTGATAATGAAACATTCAAGACCCGGGATTTTGCTTAGCGTGATAGCTGAAAGTTACAACCAGAAAATAATAGATACAATATTCAATGAAACGACAACCCTCGGTGTAAGAATGAATTATAAAAAACGAATAAAACTGAATAGGGAGGTAAAAAAAGTAAAAACACCCTGGGGTGATTTGCGGATAAAAGTTTCTAAATTTAACCGAAGAAATAGATTCACAATCGAATATCAGGATTTGAAATCAATAGCAAAAAAATTGAATAAGCCGATACGGTATTTAAGAATAGAAATTGAAAAATATGTTAAAGAAGGGGCCATTGATTGAGCAAGTAAACGAATTAAAGATCCGTCTGTCAAAATATAAAGAGCTAAGCGATGAAGAACTTGTACATCTTGTTAAAATGGGTGAGACTGAGCCATTTGATGAACTCGTCCGAAGGCATGAAGTTAAGGTGCATAATCTTTGCTATAAGATGTTGAAGAATTATGATGATGCAAAGGATATGGCACAGGAGACATTTTTAAAGGCATACCGCAATATAAAAAATTTTGATGGTCGTTCTAAGTTTACGACCTGGTTATATCGGATTGCAGTAAATAATTGTATAAACTTTATGAAAAAAGAGCATCCATCAGAAGTAATAAAAGATGAGATACTTGAAATTCCAAAAGATGACCCGGTTGAGCAATATAAAAAGAAAAAAATGAAAGAGGTTATTTATAATGCAATATCAAAATTACCAGAGGTTCAGAAAAGTGTTTTTACTTTAAGGGCACTTGAAGAATTACCGTACCAGGAGATTAGTGTGATACTTAATAAACCGGTGAATACAGTGAAGGTCAATTATCATCTTGCAGTGAAGAATTTAAAAAATTATTTAAAAGGAAAGATATGAACTGTTTTGAAATTCAGGAAAGAATTATTGATTTAATAATTGGAAACATTGAACCAGAAGAAAAAGAATTAATACTTGAACATATCAATCGCTGTCCAATTTGTGCTGAAGATTTTTATTTTATCCATAAGTGCATTGATGTATGTTGCTCGTGTCCGGATTTTGAGGAGAAAGATGAATACTGGGAAGAATTTTTGGTCTCTGTCCATGAAAGAATAAGTCTGACAAAGCCAAAAAATCCATTCCCATTTCGTATTGTGATACCAGTGGCGGCAGGTGCATTAGGTGTTTTGGGGGTGATATATCTGTTTTTCTTCCGTCCAGCACCAAAAGAGATTGCTCAACCTCGAATTCCAGATATCAATAATAAAGATCCAATCTATGAAGTTTATGAATTATCTCCCGAGGAACAAAAAGAATTTATAAAAATGGTAAATCAAAAGTATTTTGGTGAATAATCTATAATTTATATCCAATCTTTCTTAAAAACTTATACCTTTCTTCTCTTGCCTTTTCATCTTCTATGCCTTGTGAAGCATGCCCATCGATCACACCAATAATTCCTTTACCCTGTTCATCTTCCACATATAGAATTTCTACTGGATTGGCAGTTGCACAGAAAATATTCAAGACCTCGTGACAATTTTTTATTTTATCCAGAACATTTATGGGAAAGGCATTCTTGATAAAGATAATAAAGAAATGTCCAGCACCGATTTTATAAGCATAATCTTTAGCACATTCAATCAATTCTAAATCATTGCCTTCGTATCGGACAAGACAGGGTCCTGATGCCTCACAAAAGCCAATACCAAATTTTATGCCCGGAACCGAATTTACCAAAGCCTCGTACAAATCTTCTGCGGTCTTAATAAAATGTGTCTGACCGCAGATAACATTCGTTCCTTCAGGTGGTTCAATCTTAATCTTTTTGATTTCCATAAAACCTCCTATTCACGATTAAATCGCTAAAATGCCACAATATACAACCATATCAATAGCCAAGTTCTTTTAAGAAAATAGGGTTTTTCCGCCATTTTTCTCTGACCTTCACCCACAGATCAAGATAAACTTCTTTTCCCAGGAAATTTTCTATTTCCTTCCTTGCTTCAGTCCCTATCCTTTTTAATAAATTCCCTCCTTTGCCAATCAAAATTCTCTTTTGTGTATCCCTTTCTACATATATTGTCGCCCTTATTAAAATTTTTCTTCCTTCCTGTTCTTTGAATTCTTCAATCATTACACAGGTTGCATAAGGTATTTCTTTTCTTAAATGGATGAATAATTTTTCACGAATTATCTCGCTGACGAAAAACCGCTCGGGCTGATCAGAAATCTGGTCTGATTCATATAAAAATAAACCTTCAGGAAGTTTTTCAAAAACCGCCTGTTTTAATTCTTCAACGCCATCACCGTTCAATGCCGAAATTAAAAATATTTCATCAGGGCTGTATGCTTTTAATTTATCGATAAGAGGCAAAATGTCTTTTTTTTTGACAAGGTCAATTTTATTGATTGCGATGATTAATTTCTTGCCATCAAAGAATTTTAAGAATTTGAGCGGAAATTTTTCCGTTTTGAAAAATGGGTCAACAAGCCACAACAATAAATCAGCATCATTTATTGCCTTTATTGCTGTATTCACCATTCGTTCCTGAAGTTCGTAGGTTGGTTCAAAAATACCAGGCGTATCAATAAATATACACTGACATTGATTTTCCGTCAGAATACCTAAGATTTTATTCCTCGTTGTCTGGGGTTTATTACTGACAATAGAGAGTTTCGTATTTATTAAACGATTGAGTAATGTGGATTTGCCAACATTTGGCTCACCAATTATAGCTACATATCCGCTTTTCATAGTTCTTCAGGAAGATAAAAAGGTAATGGAATGTTATTTCCATTACCCCGCTAATTTTAAATATTTATTTTTTTTATTCTTTCTTCTCTTCTGATTTTTCCTCGGTTCTTTCTTCTTCTTTCTTTCGCTGTTCTTTTGCTTTTTTCACTTCTTCTTTTTCTTCTTTTTTCTCTTCCACCTTTTCCTCAAATGTTTCTGCTTTTATCTCAAGCAGATTCTTATCATCTTTTTTCTTAACAAGCACAGTAAATATCAGCGTATTCCCAGCGTAGTAGATTGAACAACCGAAGGACATTACGCCTATAATTATTAAATAATAAATTATTCCAAGAATAAAAGAGGCTATTGCACCAGCCCAGGTTTCATAAGCAGGAATATATTCGGTTGGGAATAAAAGATTTGGCATACCTATCCATTCTATGTATCCGGTTATAAGATTCCTCACCACTTCAGGGTAAAAATCCGGTATGATAAGTTTAACATAATACGCGGCATTGGTGAATATATTTCCTATCTTCTCGGCAGGAACAATGATGCCAATTACTGTGTAGCATAAGAATATTGCCTTCGCCGCAAAGAATCCAAGGATTGCAACGCCAATAATCATTACAAGTTTTAATAAAAATTCATAGGTAATAAATCGCCAGGGCTGGTCATTTATAACCGAAAATGATTCAAAGAGCGTGTCAAAGGTATCGTTACCTGTGGTACCAACGATTGAAGGTCCGATGCCCAATGATACTATTGTAACAATAAATAAATACAGGATAAAAATACATACGAAGAATGCGGGAATAGCCATAATGGAGAAAAACAATTGTCCGAAATAAGGGATCCATGTTATTAGCGCAAGAATGATACCCATCACAATGAGTGAGGCAATAAAGACGATTAGAACAAAGGGGGCTAGTATTGCTGATTTACCATTTTTCAATGCAAATTTAAATGCTTCTTTTATTTCATAAAATTCATCGCCTTTCAATTGTTCATAGGTGACCTTTGAAACAGCAACTCCGGTGATCAAAGTCACACAGAGCCACCAGATAATTCCCGCGATCCATAATACCCATGAAAACCAGGGAAAACCCATTTCCTGTATTAAAATCGGCATAAGACGATAACTTGACCATACTTCACTTATCTCAGATCCTGCGGCAATAAATGCAATATAGGAAAGGATTGTATATCCAATGCCGCCAATCAGCAGACCGAGAAAACTCATCCACATCTTCTTGGCACTGAAACCAATCCGTCCAGCACGAAAAACATCTTTGAAGTTAAAGTGTAAATTTGTCACCATACCTCCTTTTTTAAAGTATAGCGTATTATATCCATAAAATTTAAATTGTCAATAGAACGATTCATTTTACTAAAACAACCTTTCCAACCTTAGTATAGTTCTTTGAGCTATTATACGCATAGAAATAAACACCTGCGGGTAGTAATGTGCAATCCCAATTGAATTTTCCCGCATTTAATCTGTTGGCACAATAAATTTCTCTTCCCTGGGAGTCGTATAATTTTAAAATCCCTGGCTCGGGAAGAAAAAAATGAAAAACATTTTTCTTAACAACCATAACAAAGAAATCAATTCTATATTCGGTATTACTTTCGTTTACTACTCCACCTGAAGCATATTCAAACGCCCCGATATCAAAAATTCCATCATTGGGTCTATTTTCACGGTGCCAGTGTTTGACATATTGATAAATAACATTGTGCTGGGGTAAAACTTGAGGCACCAGGAATGTGCCAGCATCGCGACACTGTGAATTCGATAAAAGATGGAAATCTTCGTTATTGAAATCAACAAATCCTGGTTCAGAACCAGTGATAATACCTCCTGAATCAATGAATGTTCCCTGGAACGCGCTGTGCGATATCACCCAGTTTGGCTTGAGCCAGTTGTGCCTGCTTATCAGTAACCCATACTCTGCGAGCATCGCCAGTCGGTTACCCGATGCAGTTACATAAAAAATGTTATTTCGCGCATCACAGGATTCAAGATTGGTTGATAAACGGAAAAGTGTGGTATTGCTTGAACGTTTAGAAATGACCGTGTTATTATAAAAATATAATCTACCACGACGATATCGCGTGGTATCGCCGCTGTCACCACCATAATGGACGATTTGACTATTACCTTCATTGGTTTGCTCAATCAAGATATTTCCATAAACAAATGTCTTACGATATGTTGTATCATTATATATTTCTGGATAACCTGAATCAACGAGGTCCAGCTGACGATTTCCGCATTCAATCCAGTTATATCTTATAACACAGCCAGATGAACGGTCTTTGAGATTATTACCAAGGCATCCAACCCGCAAATGGCTGAAGTAATTATATTGAAAAGTTATTCCCTGGGCTTCGGTGTAATTATTGTGTTCATAAATACTATTCTCCAATCCATTATCATAGATATAACAACCTTCAACTATAATATTCTTACCCTGGTAGGCAACAAATAATCCGTTACCACAGTCGTGCAGTATGCAGTTTCGGATTGTTATGTTGCTTCCTGCTACGACATATATCGTTGAGGCATTGCTGGCGTAATTTTGAAGTTGTCCTTGGTCATCATAAAAACTATAAGGAGGGCGGGCACTCCTGATATCAAGATACTCAATGATAATGTAATTCGGAGTTTGATTGGGGATACTTGAGCCTCCAACATTGATAATCCCCCTATTCTCAGACCAGTAATCAAGTTGAAGCCGGGTGACCGCATTTTTCCCATCAATCACCGGTAGTTCGCCATAGGCGGAAGGAACTCCGTGAAAGACAATCGGTGCATTTACAGTGCCGGTCCGGGCAATAACCCATTTTTCACGATAAGGTGTTGGACGATAATAAATTTTTACGGTATCGCCGGGATTCAGCGATTCTAATGGAACTGCGCCGATACTATCATAAGGCATACCGGGTCCGACATTGTAAGTATATGACCAGATAAAAACCGGAGCAATTATTAAAAATATGAAATCTTTTTTTAATATCATATTTCCTCCTTTTACATTTTTATAAGTATATAGTTATTCTTTTATAAGTCAAGATCTCTGTCAATAAATGAATATTGACTTTTTTTGAATATTGATTAAAATTGTATTAAGAACAGGAGGTATTATGAAAAGATACTATAGTTTTGCGTTGCTAGGATTATTATTTGTCCTTGCAAACTGTGTTAAGGAACCAGTTGGTTGGTATGAGGATGTGGGTGTCGTTGAGATAATCACGGATACTTTGCTCATCACATTCCATGTTCCAGATACTGACACAGGACCAGGTAATCCTGGATGGAATCCCTGGGGCAGTGGCTCAGCTTCCCAGGATTTATCCATCACTTTGAAAGAAAAGGCAAAAAAGGATGTAGCAATCTCAGCATTACGCTGGCAGTTTTATGATGTAGATGGTAGTCTTGTGGCTAATCGTTCTGAGAGCTATGTTCCACCGATTGAGATTGATGGTGGTAAGGAATACACATACACAGTTCCAATTATCGTTGACGAAAGAATTGCTAACGATCTTGATGACGCAGATGGTGCTAATAATGATTACTATGGAAGAGGAACCATCAAATTCATCGTTGAAGGATATGATTTGATAAGGGGTGAAGGCATAAACTGTATCTATTCTTATACACCGATAGAAGTAAGAAAGTAACATAAACAAATGGATGCAGTCGAAGAAACTGAGGGGACAGATTCATTTGTCCCCTTTTTAATTTTATGATATTCAAGGCAGTCATTTTTGATTTAGACGGTACGCTTCTTGATACGATAAAGGATATCGCTGATTCAATGAATGCGGTCCTTAAAAGATTAGGTTTCCCAGTTTATAAAACCGCAGATTATTATTATTTTGTTGGTGAGGGGATGGATGTTCTATGTGAAAAAGTTGTTCCAGAACCGCATAATAATCCAATATTAATTAAAAAATGTTTTGAAATGATGAAATCAGAATATCACAATAACTGGTCGAATAATACAAAACCATATCCAGGGGTACCAGAATTGCTAATAGCATTAGAAAAAAGAAATATAAAAATGGCGGTTCATTCAAACAAGCCTGATGAATTTACTAAATTATTTATTAAAAATTTTTTCCCCCATATAAGTTTTTCTGTTGTCCTCGGAGCAACTTTAGAATTACCTAAAAAGCCTGCGCCCGATGGTGCACTATATATCGCCAAAGCACTGAATATACCGCCTGCGCAATTTATCTATCTCGGTGATTCCAGCATTGATATGAAGACCGGAGTTTCTGCCGGAATGCATCCGATTGGTGCGCTCTGGGGATTTAGAACAGCAGATGAACTTTTATCTGCAGGTGCACAGAGATTAATAAAAACACCCGAAGAGTTGTTGAATATTCTTTGACAATGCACTATTCTGCAGGATATTATTGAATTTATTATGATTTGAGCCTGAAAATTTTAATCGGTTGAGTTTTTTATAAAATTGTAGTTGCATGATTCATCAGGCATTGAAACAATCTTAGAACCAAATGATTCTAAACAAGCGACCAATAAATTGGGCAACTACATTTATCATTTGCGGTTATTGTTTTTTGAGAGAGACGAATTACGAAGGTCTATGATGATATCTACAATGCAAGCAAACTTTTATGCGGTGTAGAATTCCGCTTCAGTTAAACAAAAATCTATGAATTCTCTTATATCTTGATGCCGAGTTTCTTCATCTTTCTAAACAGGGTAGAACGGTCAATCCTTAAAATCTCCGCTGCTTTTCCAATATGTCCATTTGCCTGCTGGAGGGCTGATAGTATGTAATTCTTTTCCAGTTCGCCTTTGGCTAAATCAATATTGTATTGCCCCATTGAATCCTTCTTTATTTCATCCAAAATCGGTGAGACATCCTCGGCATTCAATACCGATTTTGTTGTCAATATTGCCAGTTTTTCCATTAGATATTTTAATTCTCGCACATTACCAGGCCATTGGTATAATTTTAAATATTGATATGCATTTTCGGACAGCGATTTAATAGTACGATTATTTTCAGTGCAGGCATTTTTAAGAAAATAATCGGCAAGCAACGGGATATCTTCAATCCTTTCTCTTAACGGTGGGATATGTATTGTTAATACATTAATACGATGATACAAATCTTCACGAAATTTTTTCTCTTTAATAAGCTGTAATAGATTTTGATTTGTTGCAGCAATAATTCTTACATCAATCTTTATTCGGGTTGTGCCCCCGATACGCATTATTTCCTTATCTTCCATTGCACTTAAGACCTTTGCCTGTGCAGTGGATCCCATATCGCCGATTTCATTGAGAAAGATGGTCCCATTATTGGCAAGTTCAAACTGCCCGTATTTTCTATGATATGCGCCAGTAAAGGCACCTTTTTCATATCCAAATAATTCACTCTCAATCAATTCCTGGGGTAATGCAGCACAATTCACTTTTATAAATGGTTTTCCTGCCCTTGGACTTTTGAGATGGATATTATGAGCAACAAGGTCTTTACCTGTTCCGGTTTCACCCAAGATTAATACCGTGCTGTTTGTCGGGGATGCTCGTTCAATTAAATTTAATACTTTTTTCATTCCGTCTGATTCACCAATTATTCTATGTTCTTTCAACATCTCAGATTTCAAACCTAAACTCTGTCTTCTCAATTCAATCTTTTCAATCACATTTATTATCGTAATAAAGATGCGATTGACTTCCAGGGGTTTTTCAATGAAATCTTCAGCTCCTTTTTTTAATGCCTCAACCGCAGTTGATATTGTTCCGAATGCCGAAATCATTATGACTGAAATTTCAGGATTATATTCTTTTATCTGTTTAAGAAGTGTCAACCCATCTATATCGGGTAAATTTATGTCAAGCAGCACAATATCAATATTATTCTTCTGAATTTTTTTCAAACAATCGGTCCCGTTAAGCACAAAATCAGCATTATATCCTTCGCCTTCAAAAATATCCTTCAAAATTTCGCAAATTTTGGGTTCATCATCTACTATTAAGATTCTGTATTTTTGTTTTTCCGGAATATTCATTTTATCATTGCCTTAAGATTAAACAGTCCAAAATCCCGATGGGTTAATAACAATTCTATCTTACCATCACCATCTATGATTAGCACAATCCGCTCCGGGTGTTCTTGTGTGCTCACAGATAACAAATTTATTTTTCCCATCGTTTTTTTTGCCATAGGTAATTTAATACAAAGATTATAATCATTTTTTATTTTATGTCAATGATTAGGAAAAAGAACCTCTCCCAAATCAGTGCAGATTTTTGCAGGATAAACTCTGCCACTACGAAAGAATCGTTTGTCAGTAAATGATTTCTTCGCCCGAATAGTTATGCGGTTTTAATGCAAAAGCGGGTGTAAAAAATAGAAATTTTAGGAGTTATTGAAGCACGGCTAAGTATGCACCATGTTCAATAAGGAGGTCTTTGCTGTGTTCGTCTGAAGTAAAATATATTACCTGGTTGCCTTCATTAACAAATTTTTTTAATAACCCAACGAGCCTGTAGCGCCTCTCCTGGTCTGCAAAGATAAAGGCATCATCAAGGAGTAAGAATGTTCCTTTAGGAAATAATTTCTTTAATGCAGAGAGTCTGAAACATATCAATAACTGGTCTTTTGCACCACTTGATAATAATTCTAAGGGGAATTCACTTCCTGCAGTATCAACCACAATAAAATTTTTATTTTCAATCCTTACTTTATTATATTTCTGGGTTACAAGATAAAAATATTCACTAAGACTATCTTCTCCATAGATCAAATTTTCAATAAAATTATCAAGTTCGCTGCTCATCTGATTCAATATTTCTTCTCCCTTTTTGACCGCTTGAAGCTCAAATTCATAGTTCTCTAAGCATTTATTCAGTTCAGCAATTTCCTGTAAAACACTTTTTTCATCACTTATATTATACTCCTTTTTCTTAATTTGCTCAAACATCATTATCTCACTCTGGGTTTGTTCTATTGTTTTTTTTAGAATTTTTAGTTCATTTTCTATATCATCGGCTTTACTGACATCAATTTCTTTAAGTGGAGGCGGCACTTTTTTCTCATCAATGAGCCTCTGCCATTTTGTTTCATCTTTTTCATCAAGATATTTAGACAATTCTGCACCCTGCCCCCTGATTTCGTTTTCAATGCTCTTTTTTTCTTCAACCTTCTTTTTTAACTGTGTAATTTCAGCACATCCGCTTTTTTCCCGCAGTTCTTCAATTTTTTTGTCAATCTCTTCAGTCGTGATTGCAGAATTTAAATGTGCCAGTCGTTCCTTTTTTGTATCTATGACCGCGCCGATTCTAATCTTTTCATTTTCGAAAAACTGAATTTTTTGCTCAATGTCTTCAAAATCTTTCACTTCAGGCAATATTAGTTTTGTATCTATTACAAACTGTTCTCTTCTCAGATTTTTTATTTTTATGCGTGATTGCTTTATGGCGACCAATGTTACACTGATAATGCTAAACAAGAATGTAAGAAGGGGAATTAGTATTGAAAAATTCAGGCGGAAACTCAAAATCAGGAGTATAAATCCAATCAGAAAGATTAATATGGGATAGAAAAAAGTTGGTTCTTTTTCTATCTCTTTATAACGATTTACATCGTTCTTTATCCCATGGTTTTCAATTAATTCAAGTTTCTTTGATATCCGATTATATTCTTCAGTTAAGGTATATATTTCTTTCTCAGTCTCTTTTTTCTCACTCAGTTGATTATCAAGCGTGCTTTTCTTGATCTCCAGTTCCGTCCATTTTTTAAGGTTTTCTTCAGAATACCGTTGATAAAACACCAAACTATTTTTTTTATCAATGTAATCCTCATAAAGTTTTTTGACCTGCTGGTAAAATCGGTATTTTTTAAACTTTTCTATTTCATTTAATTCCGTGGTCAATTGGGCATAAGTCTCGGTCATATTTTTCAAATTTTTTTTCTTATTTTCTATCTCACCAATTTCTTTTATATAAATCTTTAATTGTTCAAATCGTTTTTTATAGTTCTCAATCAATTTTCGTTTTTCCTCTTTCCAGTTGTTTTCTTTCGGTTGATAACCAATCCCTTCTCTTAATTTCTTAATCAAAATTGCAAATGGGATTTGTGTGCCGGTCTGGCTGAGCATTAATTTCAAACTATCCCAGAATGTCTTCTGAGAATCACTTTTGTATAAATCAGACTCGGATGCGGGAATATAAAGCAATGATGCGATTTCTATTCTTGATATTATAGAACCCTGTTTTACAGAAGGTAGACTAACTGTTTTTTTGTCCATTTCCAGTTCAATGTTAATATCTTTGGGCTTACCATACCTGAGTCTTGTTTTTTTAAACAAAATAGATGTCAATGCCTCCACCAGAGTAGTCTTACCAGTTTCATTCCTACCGAATATTACATTAAAATCCTTCGGTTGAAAATTAAAATTTTTTATCGGTCCATATTCTTTTAGACTGATTTTTGATATCTTCATTTCACGATATCATCCAGATGTGGAAAAATGAGTTCAAGGATTTTCATCCTTAACCTATCTTCAAGTTGAGATGTCCTCTCAATAAACTTTTGAACAAAAGGATTTTTTAATAATCTATCCCAGGAACGGATATTATCGCAATTTAAAGAAATATCCTTGAAACTATCTTTAAAACTTCCTATTATTTGATTGATGCTCTCCTTGAATTCAATTTCACTACCGTGAATATATCCATATATCTTGACATCAGGCAGGATATTTTTATTGGATAATTGCTTTATCTCCTGCTCAATTCTTTTGATAATTGTTTCTTCATTCCCTGGAAACACAAAATAATTCATTTCCTGCCAGTATGGTGCAATATCTATCTCTAAAGGTGATATATCAAGTTCTTTTTCATTGATCTTTATCAATACTATTTTCCTTGACAAACGGCACTTGGTATTAAGGGCAATTGGTGCACCTGAATACACTGCCTTTGTCTTTATGTAATTTAGATTAAGATATTGAGAATGGATATGTCCCATTAAGACACATCTACACAGGTTTTCTATTTCCGCGGGATAAATCGGCATATATTCAATATCTTCTTCGCTCAAAATCGGAAGTATAGATAGGTCGTATATCGTGCCGTGCGCAATAACTATATCAACATCTTTTGGTATCTCCATTATACATTCAGAAAATTTGACAGGTTGGAAAGGGACCGCAAGAAAATTTATACTACCAATGTTAAATATTTTAAAAGGTTTGTTCACTATCTGCTGAATATTCTGCCCGTAATCATAATTCGAACCATAAGATTCCGCATCGTGATTTCCGGGAAGCAAAATAATTTTTGCCTGTGACTTTTCAAAAATTTTTTTGACCTCGGTACGCAGAATTGTTGCTTCTGTATTGGCATCAAAGAGGTCCCCGGCAATAACAAGAAGGTCAACTTTTTCTTTGTTCCCTTTGTCAATAATCCACTCCAGTACCTTTAGTCTTGAAGGATCCTTGCTGGTCAGATGCAAATCAGCGGTATGGAGTATCAACATAGGTATTTATTATTAAAATAATCGTCCAAAATTTTGCGATGGTCAAAAGCAATTTCTTCGGGAAGATTATCTTTATTGAAAATGCTAATTTCAATTGCATCATCCTTTGCCTGTGGAGTGCCTTTTCCTTTTGCCATAAAGACAACACTGATTGTGTGGAATCTCGGGTCACGCCTCGGGTCTGAATAGACATGGAACTGCTTCAAATCAAAGATATCAAGGTTGGTCTCTTCTTTTGCCTCCCTAATTGCAGCAGACTCTGCTGATTCTCCATAATCAATAAATCCACCTGGAATTGCCCAGCCATAAGGTGGATTTTTACGTTTTATAAGCACAATACCACTGGCTACTTCTATGATAATATCCACTGTTACCCGTGGAAATTTGAAATTCATATAAAAAATTATATGCAAAATAGGTTGACAAATCAATAGGTAATATTATTTAATCCTTGACATAGGTTATATTTTGAATATCATTGAGAGTGAATTTTTCTGCCGGTGTAACTCAGCGGTAGAGTAGCGGTTTTGTAAACCGCAAGTCGCCAGTTCGAATCTGGCCGCCGGCTTAAGGGCAGGTACCCAAGTGGCCAACGGGGGCAGACTGTAAATCTGCTGGCG
>FMSI01032200.1_pt1 | contig 17162 bp, 13 predicted proteins | sample 1504471 | NCBI WGS metagenome assembly FMSI01 (sample SAMEA4475357, study PRJEB15587) | soil metagenome | biome: Soil; feature: Field | place: India | collected 2015-03-11 | depth 0 m
CCCAAAACTGAGTATGCCCAAGTAACAGCCTTGACCGTGCCCTTGTTACCATGGGATAGGCCCCGCTATATGATGGGTGTTGGTAGCCCTCTTGAAATACTGGAAGCAATTAAACACGGTGTGGACATGTTTGATTGTGTAATGCCTACAAGAATTGCCCGCAATGGTACACTTTTTACCTCAAAAGGGCGGGTCAATATTAAATCCGCAATATACGCAACTGACTTCAGCCCGCTGGATGAAGACTGCCAATGTTATGTATGCAGGACATTCACAAAAGCGTATTTACGACATATCTATAAAATGAATGAAATTGCAGCACTTGTGTACAATACCTACCATAATCTATATTTCATGAAAAAATTTATGGAAACAATCCAGAGAAGCATACATGAAAATACATTTTTGCAGGAATATAAAAAATGGGAAGAGATATATAGAAATAACTGAATTACAATAAGAATATCCCCTGCCATTTGGTATGAAGCAGGTGTTATTACTATTTCAAAATAGTTTGATGTAACAATTTTTACATTAATTGAAATAATTGACTATTGTAAGGATTAAGTTGTCATCCCCCCTTTTGATAAACTTCCCCTCTCCCACTCAAGCAAAAACTCCTTTATTCCCGCTCCTCCACTGTAATTACCAATATCTCCATTACTTCGTATTACCCTGTGACAGGGATACACAACAGGGAACATATTCTTTGCCATTACATTCCCCACAAAGCGTGCACCACCTGAAAAACCACAACGCTGTGCAAGTGCTCCATACGAAATCGTTGTGCCCGTAGCTACCTTCAGCAATTCACCTAAAACAACTTGTTCTTTTTGTGTATATAGCCAAAGGTCACACGGCGGGGGTTGCAAAATTATTTTTTTTGTATATTTTTCAAAATAGTTAATTGTATTATGAATTATCGGATTTGTTCCTTTTTGTGCTGTTCTGGAAATTATCTGCAGTAAATTATTTTCATAGTTACTATCGAACACAATTGCTTGTAAATATTTTTCATTAGCAACAATGTATACTCTAAAATGAAAAAATTTATATGTTGCATAGACTGAGTCTTTAATTTTATCTCGTATATCTATCAATTTGTTCACCATCAGCACTCTGCCAGGATTTTTTCAGAAATCAATTTATCACTATACAGTTGCTCCTTAAGTTCAGCAACAGAACTAAACCGCTTTTCGTCACGGATTCGCTCAATAAAATGGACTTCAATAACTTTGCCATAAATATCCGCATTAAAATTAAAGATATGAACTTCTATTGTTCGCTCAGTATTTTCAAATGTAGGGTTGGTGCCAATATTAAGCATACCATGGTATGAATTCCCCTCTACATATACTTTTACTGCATACACACCATCCTTTGGGATAATCTTATCAGGATCCTCCGGCGAAATATTTGCTGTGGGAAAACCCAAAAGCCTTCCACGCATTTGTCCTTTCACCACTTTGCCACCCAGTGTATATGGTCTTCCCAATAGCATGGTAGCCATTGCGATGTTACCATCTTCAATCTCGGTTCGTATCCATGATGAGGAAACAGGTCGCGACTGAACACACACCGGTTCAACTCGCTCAACTATAAATCCTTCACGTACAGCTAAGCTTTTTAAAAATTCAAAGTCGCCCTGCCTCCCTTTACCAAACGCATGATCATACCCCACCACGATATGCGCTTTCCCGATATGATAAAATACAATCTTATATAAAAATTCCTCCGCTGTTAAAGCTGCTACCTCACGGGTAAACGGCATCATAACAATATTGGTAATACCTGCCCGTTCAATTGCATGAATTTTCTCAGTAGCTGTCGTGAGTATTTTAGGCGGGGTGTGTGGCGTTAGAAGTTTGCGGGGATGTTCACTGAATGTAAAAACCACTGGTTCACCATTTAGTGACTGCGCGAGCGTTACCATACGATCAAATATTGCCCTGTGCCCGCTATGAACTCCATCAAAGCTGCCTATGGTTATCACAGGATTTTTAAAACCTTCATCCCTTTCGGATAAATTATACAGTACCGTCATGCCGCCCTATCCTCTCCTGAAGTAACCACGCATCATATAATACCAGAGCAACCATTGATTCAATAACAGGAATAATTCGTGGAACAATGCAGGGGTCATGCCTGCCCTTAATAGATACATCAACAGTATCACCGTGTATATCCATTGTTTTCTGAATTTGTGCTATTGATGGCGTTGGCTTCACTGCTATATGGATCACAATATCCTGCCCTGTCGATATGCCGCCCAAAATGCCACCCGCATTATTAGTCAAAAATTTTCCATCACTCATCTGGTCATTATTTTCGCTACCTCTTTTACGTGCACTCTCAAATCCACTGCCTATCTCAACACCTTTTACCGCACCAATGGACATCACAGCCATAGCAAGCCGCGCATCTAACTTATAGAACACAGGGTCTCCCAGACCTGCAGGAAGTCCTCTTGCTATACATGTAACAATACCACCAACAGAATCATGCTGTGCCTGTGCTTCCCTTATAGCCTCTTCCATAGCAGGTGCTTTGTCAGGATCAGCTGCCCGCACAGGATTTTTCTCTATAAAATTTATATCAACCTTTTCACCTTTAATGCCGGCAATCTCCTCAGCATACGCTATCACATCCACCCCTCTTTCTTTCAGCATTTTTAGGGCGATAGCTCCCGCAGCAACCCTTGCCACTGTCTCACGCCCGGATGACCTCCCTCCTCCCCGGTAATCCCGTATGCCGTATTTCTGCCAGAATGTGAAATCAGCATGCCCAGGTCTGAATATATCTTTTAAGGATTCGTATGCTTTAGAATCCTGGTCTTTATTGTACACAATCATACATAGGGGGGTACCTGTTGTTTTACCCTCAAATAAGCCGGAAACGATCTCAACACTGTCAGCTTCTTTTCGCTGTGTACTCACAGAACTTTGCCCGGGTTTTCTGCGGTCAAGCTGGTGTTGGATATCCTGGACAGATAGCGTAATACCTGGTTTCAACCCATCCACAACAGCCCCTAAAGCTTTTCCGTGACTCTCACCAAATGTTGTCACTCTGAGTATCTCACCAAATGTATTGGGAGCCCACATCCATTGCGATAGTACAAAAGAAATCTGCTGAATTAATTCCTCATGTGCAATGTCTTCATTTTCTTTTGTTATAGTATAGACAATATCACTTAAATGCTCTGTGGCTTCATAAAGCTTATCTACTCTTTGTTTATATTTTTCAATTGGATTATCACCCTGTAAGAATGGTGGTATACCCGTAATCTCCATCCTTTCCCATAAAAAATTAATATCTGCTTTTAACAAAATTAAAACACTTTCTTTTCTCAATGCAATCCGATTTTCATGAAAAAGCATTGCACCACCACCCGTGGCAATCACGCACCAATTCAGCAAGGCAGCTTTTGTAATTGCTTCTTTTTCTAAATCTCTAAAAAATGTCTCGCCAAATTCTCTGGCAATTTCTCTGCAGCTTTTTTTGCTAGTATGTTTTTCTTCAAAAAGAGATTCAATAATTTCATCTGTTTCAAAAAAAGGTATATGTAATAGCTTAGCAATTTTCTTTCCAACAGTTGACTTCCCCACCCCTTTAGGTCCGGTCATAATTATCTTCATTTTTTTTAACGTCCTCCATACATAGAGCTCATTATTAACCTTCAATCACTACAGAGCATATAGTAGCACAAGTCAATAAAAACTTTTTTATACACTTTCTATCACCTTCAACTATACTAAATGGCTTTATACTAATCTATCGTTTCAATATAAACAAAATATAGGAATGCATTACTTATGTTTTTTATAATATTACACATACACATGGTATTGACATACAATCATTCAAATCATATTTTTTTAGATTGTTTGTATAGTAATGATATAATATTATAATAATTTTGTTTTTCTTTTAAATATTTTAATTTGTATATATTGCAAAACTAATTTGCAATATTAATATTGTTGACATAAAATATTTAATATTATATTATGTATTACGATATTACCAAAAGACACTTTCACAAAAAATAGGGTTTTACAACTATAAAAGGTAACATTAAAAACAAAAGGAGATTCAGTTCATGGCATCACGAAACAAAGGCATTCAGCTAATGATCAACAAGATTGAGAAAGCTCCTGATATTCCAAGCATGGTGGTTTCACAAATAATTGAACTCATTTCTTCAGGTGTTTTAAAGCCAGGCGATAGGCTCCCTTCAGAGCTGGAAATGACACGGCGCTTTGGTATCAGCCGTATATCATTACGTGAGGCAATGAAGCTACTGGAAGCAAAAGGCTATATTGAATCACAGGGCAGAAAAGGGAAATATGTAAAATCTGTTGTTGACGATGCAATTAAAACTCCAATAGAAGGACTAATCCAGATTGACCACAAAAAAATATGGGAGTTACTGGAAGTACGACGTATCATCGATGCTGAAGCCGCAGCATTGGCAGCATTACGCGCAAATGAGGAACAACGAAGGAAACTTAACTCATTCAGAACCCAGATTGAACTTATGGGAGTTGAAAACCTTATCCAAAAACGTGAGGGTGGAAAATTTTATGCTCAATTTTACAATCACCTTTATGAAGCCACCAATAATACCATCTTTGCTCACATACTTAACGCTATATCAACCATTTTACGGGGAGTTCTTCCCTATAGCCGTGAAAAATTAGCCAGAGTTAAAAACACATCACGTGATATCTATGAACACCATATCAAGATCCTGGATGCTATTAACTCACACAAACCTGACCTGGCACGCGAAGCTGTAGTTGAGCATATAGACTATCTTGAACGCACATTGAAAAAAATATTAAAATAAAATGGTTACCATTATAGTTGGGCGCATGGTAATGCGTCCAACTTTACTCAATGGTATATATTTTTAATTAAAACCAAATCCCTTAAAATATAAATTTATTTTTTAATATCTTTCTTTAAAACTCATAAATTTTACAGTAACAATACTAAATTTATTCCTTGACGCGTACGAAAATTTTTGTTATTATTTTGCAATAAATTTTCACATAAATGGTGAACCTATGGAATTAACTTTCAATCTACCAGGACTTGAAACAATTGAGCAACGTACCGTTCCTCTTGACAGTGCCACTTTGTACGATGTTCTGATTGTTGGCGGTGGCCCTGCTGCCATGACTGCTGCAGTATATTGCATGCGTAAAGGTGTGAAAACAGGGCTTATTACCCTTGATATAGGTGGACAGGTCGCCGAGACTTCAACAGTTGAAAACTACATGGGTTACCGACATATTGAAGGCATTTCACTGGTACAACGCTTTAAAGAACAGGTGGAACAATTTGAAATTGGTTTTTTGCAAGGTTACAAGGCCACAAGAGTAATTGATGGCAATATAAAAAAGGTAGAGTGTGAGGACGGAAACACCTATCAGGCAAAATCAATAATTATAACCACCGGTAAACGCTGGCGCAGGCTCAATGTCCCCGGTGAAGCTGAGCTTACGGGTAAGGGGGTTGCATACTGTGCCATCTGTGATGCCCCTCTTTTCAAAGACAAAGATGTTATTGTTGTTGGTGGTGGCAATTCAGCAGTAGAAGCTGCTATTGATCTTGCAAAGTTAGCCACATCGGTAACCGTTGTTCAACTCCTGCCATCACTAACTGCGGATAAAGTGCTTATCGATGAGCTGTCAAAATTTACCAATGTTACAATACTGTTTGAACATGAAATTAAAGCAATACACGGAAACAATGCAGTTGAATCTGTGACAGTACGCAATATAAAAACTAAACAAGAGAGTACTCTGTCGGTTCAAGGAGTTTTCATTGAGGTAGGTCTTGTTCCAAACACTGAACTTGTTAAGAATGTTGTTGCATTGAATGAATATGGTGAAATCATTATTGATTGCAGTTGCAGGACATCGCGTCCTGGAATTTTTGCTGCTGGTGATGTAACAGCAGTCCCTTATAAACAGATAATCATTGCTGCAGGTGAAGGAGCAAAAGCAGCATTATCTGCCTGCGATTATGTTTTAACCAATAAATAATACTTTTATAGGAGGTTTTCCATGCCACTTTTTGACGAAAAAGTATCAGCTCAACTTTCACAGCTGTTATCAAAAATCAAAGATCCAATAATAATTAATTTTTTTACCCAGGAAATTGAATGCCCAACATGCCAGACAACTCATCAATTTGTTGAAGAAATAGCACGCCTCAATAACAAGATTACACTTAATATTTATGATCTAATTAGAGATGCTGAAATTGCAAAAGAATATAAAATCGATAAAGTTCCCGCAATCGTAATAACTGATTCAAAAAAAATTATTAAAGGCGTACGGTTTTTTGGGATACCTGCAGGATATGAAATCAATTCATTCATTTCAGCGTGTGTCGAAGTGTCAGGGATAAAAGAATCAATGCCCGACTCGGTACTTTCCCGTATAAAAAGCATAGTGAAGCCAATTCACATTCAGGTATTTGTGACACTCACCTGCCCCTATTGTCCGGGTGCAGTTGCAACCGCTCATAAACTTGCAATAGAAAATCCAAACATTACTGCCGATATGATAGAAAGCACAACCTTTACGCCCCTGGCAATAAAACACAATGTTTCTTCTGTGCCAAAAGTAGTGATTAATGATATCTATGAATTTATTGGTGCGCAGCCAATTAACGTATTTTTAGATATGATCGAGAAGATTTAGGTGTGCAAAAATTGCCGCGAGAGGGATTCGAACCCTCACAGGCGTACACCCACCAGACCCTGAACCTGGCGCGTCTACCAATTCCGCCATCGCGGCTTGTTGATAGTATTGATTTTATCACATCATGTATTTGTCAAATAAAAATTTATTGAATTAACTAAATAAATGCCCTCTGCAACATTGTTTCGATACACACAGCATTGTGTTCATACTCGTTCCAGTTTCACTAACTCTTCATACGTTTCTCTATTACGTATAAGCCGGTGCCTATCTCCTTCTACCAGTACCTCAGCAGGCAATGGATGCGAATTGTATCTGGATGCCATTGCCATACCATAGGCTCCTGCTGATAATATAGCCAAATAATCTCCTGGCTCAATATATGAAATCTCTCGTTCTTTAGCAAAAAAATCACCTGATTCACATATAGGGCCAACGACATCAACAATCTCACTTCCCTCACGTAACGTTACATTTGATATTTGCTGATAGGCTTGATACAGTGTTGGCCTTATTAAATGATGCATCCCAGAATCAACAATAACAAATGTTTTTGTATCAGCTTTCTTCTTATACTGCACCTGTGTAATCAATGCTCCACTACTACCTGAAATATACCTGCCAGGTTCAATTATCAAAAAAACATTTTTCTTGTTAACAGTCCTGCGAATAATTTTAGCCCATTTGTCTATATCAAGCGACTCTTCATTATGATATTGTATCCCAAAACCGCCACCCAGATTCAACGTTTTACATTCAGTTGCACCCATTGCCTTCAGTTCTTCCATCACTGCCATAGCTTTTTTACACGCTTCCTCAAAGGGCTCCACTTCTGTAATCTGAGAGCCTATATGGACATGAAGTCCTGTTAACTTTACATGTGTCATATTCTTTACTACATCTATAACTTTTGGTAATAAATGCATGGAGACGCCAAATTTATTTTCTTTTTTACCAGTAGTAATATAATGATGCGTGTTGGCTTCAACATCAGGATTTAGCCTTATAGCAATACTTGCAATTTTATTCATCCTACTTGCTATGGTATTAATTCTTTCAATTTCAGGCAATGATTCACAATTAAACATCCTAATCCCAGTCGAAAGCGCCATCTCAATTTCTGGCGTAGTTTTCCCAACACCTGCATATACAATTTTTTCAGGTTCAATACCTGCAGCGATAGCTCTGTATATTTCACCTCCTGATACGACATCCATTCCGCATCCTAACTCATGCATCATCCGTAAAATGTTAATATTTGAATTTGACTTTACTGAATAGCAAATCAGATGAGGATAGCCGGATAATGCTTCATCAAGCTGTGTGAACTTATCAACAAAACATCGTGAAGAATACACATACACTGGCGTGCCATATTCTCCTGCAATTTCTGCTAATGAGACATTTTCGCAATACAGCATTCCATCCCGATAAGTAAAATATTCCCTGAAAGAGTTCATGGCTTATATTTTCCAATTGATTCAATAGTATACTGTTTAATCTGTTCATTTTTCCGTATTTCTACCACATCACCTATTTTTTTGCCCAGCAATGCCTGTGCAATCGGTGAACGATACGACAATATACGCTTTTCAAAATCTGCATCCCATGGTCCAAGAATAGCAAACGTTTCCTTTTCGCCATCTCCTGAAATGGTTACCACTGTACCAATACTCACTTTGTCTGTTGAGACAGTGTTCAAATCAAGTATCTGTGCCTTTTTAATCTCACTTTCCAGTTTATTTATATCTCGTTTGAGTATCGACTGTTTTTCAAGCAATGCATTATATTCAACATTTTCACGCACGTCTCCTGTTGCATCCGAAACTTTTGCAAGCTCTTTAGAAATAGCGGCTAATTCAACATTAACAAGCCGGTTGAGTTCCTCCTGTTTACGGGTAAAACCTTCCTGTGTTGTGATTAAAACCTCAGCATCAACTTTCCACTCCTCTTCTGTGGTCTTCTGCAATGGTTTAAAATCTCCAAATCGGGATTTTATAATGTCCAGAAATTTCTCCCTCATCGAATCATCAACATAAGATATACCGCTAAATATATCATACACCTTACCTAAAAACTGTATATCAAAGGCATTCACCATATCTTTCAGTACAGCTGCATCATTATCAAAGATAATGTCCAGAGCCAGATTTTTAAGCCTGCTTCCTTTTTGCTCAATCTTCTTAAGTTCATTCATTAATCTGAACAATGTCAGTACCAGTTGTTCACGGGAATAATCCAGCCAATCATAATCCCATGATTTCGATAGCAGATTCTTTGCGACCCACAGGAATATTTCGGGGAATTCCTTAGCACCAACAAGTGCTTGTTCCACAAACCTGTTAATGATCCCATATTCATGGGAACGAATCAGAATATTAACAATATACTTATGTATTCTGACTGGTGTTTCAAAAAGTATTTGCGAATAAATATCAGCCCAGTCTTCTCTGGCTTCCTTAATAAGATTAATTAAATCTTTTTTGTAATCATAAGAACCTATCTTACGCGATATTGATGGTAGATCCTGTGATTCCTTTACTATAGCAAGCATATTCCTGTATGCCTGATCAAGCTTAAGCTTTTTAGCATCAATAAACTTACTTAAACCATTGAGAATAAAATATGACAAGATCTTTCTTGTAATCGAATCACCTTTCAGTTCTAAAGAAAAATAATCAACAAAGAATTGAGCTACTGCAACTCCTTCATTGGCATCGATATTATTTACAAATTCGATTGCAACATCAAGTTTTTCAGTAAACGAATCTGTTTTAAGAAAATTATCAAGCAATTCATCTGCAAATGTAAGCGGTTTATCCCGCATTATAACGACATCTTTCTTTTCCGGTGAAATGCCAAACAAAGGTGATTTTTTAATTTCAGTCCTCTTGTTACTCCACCATTTTGCCCATGCTTTTTCACTTACAAAATCTGGTATCAGTTCTTTTTTGATATCTGCTAATGCAATACTGCCATTGTATGAACGTATCAGAATCTCAAAAAATTGCAGGAAGTCTTCTTCAAAAAGTTTTTTAAGGCCTTCATAGTCCTCATACTTTAACACCTGTATATGATCACTTTTAAGAGGTGTTAATGCCTGCAAAGCCATCTGCACAGACATCTGGTGCCCTGGTTTTTCCTTAAAATCAATAATTATATTATTAGGTGTTATATCTACAATTCTTCCAACACCCCAGCTTCTATGCCGCACATAATGACCTTTATCAAAAATGATACTGTTTTCAAAATCCTGTATAGCATGCTTTACGGGATATTTGAAATTGTTAAGCTTTGATAACTTTAAAAATAACTGAAACTGTGAATGTGCTCCATATTTTTTCTCGTATAATTTTACTAAATCCCTGCGAGCAGCTGTATCATTTGGAGTATATTCAAGTATTTTCTTTAGTATCTGTATTGACTGATCCGGGTGTTCTTCGTCTTTGTATTTGTGAAGCAAGACCTTTAACAAAGAAGCTGTCAATTCATACTGCCTTGCTTCAATAAGCATCCTTTCAATTCTTTCAAAAAACTGAATATCCTCCCACGATACCTGTACCAGCTTATTCCAGAGATCAGATATTTCATCATATAGTCCATTCTTAATATGCCCCTCAATCGAAAGCTTCATGTACTGAATACTTTTCTGTTTATCCTCATCTATCAAAGCCACTGCCAGTTTTTTTGCGACTTCAGCGTCAAATCTGTCTATTTTTAAAAGATTTTCCCACACCGGGATAGCTTCCTTGCTCCTGCCTAAACGCTCAAGGCTTGTTGCAAGTGATTTTAAAGCAAAACTGCTTTCTCCATGTTCCAGCACCTTTTCAGAAAGAAGCCCAACGATAACCCATTTATGATATTTTTGATACATATCTATAAGTCTGCGCATTTCCATCTTATCATCAATAATATCAAGATGATAACCCGTTAAGCCAATAAGATATGATGCGACAATTGAATCAGGATGATTCTGTATATGCTCCTTGCATATATCCCTTACTTCCTTCACAATGCCGGCAGCCACAACAGAATTAAAGAGATCATCAAGTATTCTGAATCGTGATATACCTACATCTTTAGGGTCAAGCCTTCCCCACATTTCTTCCTTAAACATTGAATGTACACGTTCAATCAATTTTTCCTTTTCCATATCTGCCTCTCATAATGAACATATTATTGTATATGTCATCATATTATAAAATATTAATATATGTATACTTTAAACCAATACCTTTGCCCCTACTAAATACTACCTGGCCCTTCAATGTAAATATATAAAAAATTTAGCCCATCAATTATAAATATTAAGGAAGGAATAAAAAGATTTCCTGGTAATGTGTAAACTGTATATTTACTATATCAAAAAAGCAAGAACTTTTATTAGATAACCTACAATTCTTCATAAAAACCAAACACCACGACTCGCGCGGTGCTTGATTTTTATCAAATTTTCAAAATATATATACTTTATAACTTTATGCTTATTTTGTTCCCCCACTATGTTGTTGCATTAATTGATGCAGATTCTGTCCATCAAAATTAACCTCAAAGGTATCTGTAAGAACCTTTAGCTGATCAAAAAACAGGTAAACATTTTCATTCCCAGCTTCAGGTTTTGCGCGTATTACAAAACGCACAATTTTAGTAACACGTGTTTGCGGATAGGTGTTTGCTTCCTGAGGAACATATTCAGGTATATACGCAATTAAAGGCCTCCACCCAACATATTTCAAAGATCCCATCTTTAAAATATGTACATCGCCTTTATAATCTTTAACCCACACTTCTAATTCGTAATCATGCCCTCTGCTATGCACCCATACTGAAATTGCCTTGGCTCTTCCGGGAAGTTGAATAGCCCTTTCCTGAACATCCTGTCCCACCCGCGAATCATATGTCATCACCTTCTTCGTTGGGTCATCCCATTGTACTTCTAATGGAGGTAATAAATGTACTGAATTAAAGCCAGGATATTTAAACCTGAACTGAATGCCAATACATTTCTTCTTTTCTAATCCTTTATTGATTGGGCTCCATTTTTCAGGGACCAAATCCGCCGGACCGCCATCAACATATTTTAATTCCAGCAACGGAACGGGATCCTTTTTTGGGTCCTGATGTTTTTTAGGCACAGTTTCCAAAACCCAATCTCCAGGATTTTCAAAATCTTCAACCACAAGTGCACTAAGTTGGTGCGCACTTATATCAGGTTGCACATTGGTAACAATTCTGGATTGTGCTTTTTCAGGGAAAATCCCTACACACACCATACCCATTATTACAACAAGTACTGCAATACAACGTGTATATTTCATATTATTGCCTCCGAGGTCTCTTATTTGTCAACATAATTCGGTTTACCAGTTATCCCTGATATATGGATCGCCAGTAAATTCTGACAGGTCAGTGATAACCCTAAAATTATCTAAATAAAAGTAAAAGGTACCAGGGACTTCGTATAAATCACTTTCCACAAAGAAGGAAACAAAATGCAAATTTTTATCCAGTAACGCATACCCTGGACTCTGAGGTAACCAGCCGGGAATAACTACTGATAATTCTCGCCAACCCCAGAAATCAAGCCTTCCTATTTTAATTTTATGGATAGCTCCTTTGTAATCGCGAAGCTTTATATAAAGCGTATGCCTGAATTTTCTGCCTAAAGCCCAAACTTTCACTTCTTTCGCTTTTCCTCGGATAATGTATTCGTTGGGCGGAAAAACTTCAACCCTGTCAAATCCCCGGTCCAGATAATATGTTTTAACACCCAAAACAAATTTATTTTCGTGAGTAATACCGTTATCATCAGTAATTGTATCAGGATAGTTGATTTCATTTCCATTGTCATCTATGGGACGCGGTTTTCCTGGAATTTTTCTTATTTTGGTATCACCAATAGGGCATGTTGCAACTGCACGCCAGTCCTCACATGCTTCAAAATCATCCATCCAGTCTTCGACTAAACCTGTTTGCTGTTTTTTTGGTTGCTGCGCTTCCTGCGCCTGCACCATTATATTGCCTCCACCGACCATTAATACCAGACTACCGATGGCAAGCGACAATATAAAAGCTTTGACCTCCCTTCTCATTGTCGACTCCTTTAATAAAAAGATTATAAAACAATATCGCTATTATGTTACACTCTTATCATACTGCTATGATATCATATACATAATCGGAAAAAAAAGTAAAGAAATTTAATATTAATTTGATATCATAGTCATTATAGCAAATATTTAATACCATTGTAAAGCCAATGTCACCACTATTAAATACTGTTGACTTTCGATAGTATGTGATAACACTTTATGAATGTCAAGAAATTAATATTTATTTCTTTTTTAATAATTTATTTACATACAATTATTATTGATTTTTTTATCCATTCATGACAACAATTTATAACTTTAATATTTTTACCATATACTATTCAATGTGATAATAGCATACTAATAAAAGCAATAGTTACTGTAGTACTTTTTTATTGAAAACACGCAAAATGCAGTTTTAAAACAATTCATTTCATTATCTAAAACTACTATATACTATATGTGAGAGTGCAAGATGGATATTGCTAAACGTTTACAGCAGAAAAAATTAATGCTATCGTTTGAAGTATTTCCACCAAAAACTCAGAATGGTGAAGAAAATTTATTCCATGAGCTATCGGTCATGGTACGCTTTAACCCTGATTTTATCTCTGTTACCTATGGAGCGGGAGGTTCAACAAGGGAAAAAACAGTGGAGATAGCTACCAGAATAAAATCCACATTTGCCATTGAACCGTTAATCCACTTCACCTGCGTGGGACAAAGCAGGCAAGATATTGCCAGCTACCTTAATCATGTAAAATCACTGGGATTTCACAATATACTGGCGCTGCGTGGCGACCCTCCGGCAGGGCAATACCAGTTTACACCACACCCTGAAGGATTTCGATATGCCAATGAACTGGTTGAATTTATACGCAGCATGGACCATTTTACAATTGGTGTTGCAGGTTACCCTGAAGGCCACATCGAAGCACCTGATCTAGATACAGATATTACAAACTTAAAAAGAAAAGTAGATGCAGGTGCGGACTTTATCATTACTCAACTTTTTTTTAACAATAATAAATTCTATACATTCATGGAAAAAACAGCAAAAACCGGTATTTCCATCCCTATCATCCCGGGGATTATGCCACTGACCAATATGGCACAGCTACAGAAGGTCACCACCATGTGTAATCCTGATATGCCAGCTACATTGCTCCATGAACTTGAAAAATGCACCCTACCTGAAGATTGGTGCAAAGTAGGGATAGAATTTACCATTAATCAGTGTAAAGAGTTGCAATCATTTGGAGTACCAGGTTTTCATTTTTATCCATTAAATAAATCTTTTGCGGTTAAATCAATACTTGATGAATTCTGGCTTGGATAACTATGGATTCAGGAGGTTTTTTATGAAATCATATCCATTTTATTTTTATACTGGAATCATCCTTATAGTTTTTATGCACATCTGTTTATTGCTCGATATCCGCATAGTGACAATATGGGCAACGCCAACTCTTTGGACAGGATTAATCCTTTTAACAGACGGAATATTGGCAAAAAACAACCATTCATTAATCCGCAATAAAGTAATACTGAAATTAGCCTTACTTTCAATAGTATCCTGGTGGATGTTTGAGTGGTTTAACATATTTTTTTCAAACTGGCACTATCAAGGACTGGTGCAATCACTCTCTGTAAGATACTTTGGATATTTCTGGGCATTTGCAACCATCTTTCCTGGAGTACTTCTGGTTTATGGCATTATACTTTCAATTATGCCCAGAATCCTGTACAAACAGTTTCATCTTACTTCTACTTTTCTCATTGTATCTTTTATCATTGGCCTTTTATTTATTTTTGTTCCTGTAATACCCTTCTCAATGTATTATACAGGCAGGGCAGCAGATCCTGATCTATTCATTTGGCTTAGATGGTCTGCAAATACATTTTACAGCGAATTCACTGCAGGTTTTATATGGTTAGGGTTTATTTTCATCCTGGAACCGCTTAACTATCTCCTTAACCGACCCTCATTATATGCTGAACTAGTGCTGGGTAAATATACAAAGCTTGTAGCTCTCCTTATTACAGGGCTTTTGTGCGGATACCTGTGGGAATTCTGGAACTTTTGGGCTGCAACAAAATGGATATATACCGTTCCCATCCTTCCGCACATTAAATTATTTGAAATGCCCATTTTGGGGTATATTGGCTTTGCAACATTTGCATGGGAAATTTATGCAATAACAGCGCTGGTTTATCCTAAAGCCATAACAATCTTAGAAAGAGAGCACTGATTTCTAATGGAAGAAATTATTGTCATTGGCCATAAAAATCCTGATACTGATTCAATATGTGCAGCATATTGTTATGCACACCTTAAAAACAAGATCGACCAACATAACCGTTACACAGCGTATCGCTGCGGTAATGTTAACAGGCAAACACGATTTGTCTTTGAACAAGTCAATTTATCCCCACCCGAGATTATAAAAGATGTGTACCCAAAAGTCAGTGATGTAATGACCCGTACTGTTATCACAGCACAACCTGATGATCCGCTATTTTCAATAATACACCACATTGAAAAAGACAGAATACGCATAATTCCTGTTGTCAGTGGCGATAGTTACTATAAAGGAATCGTAAGTTTTGCTGAACTTGCTGAATTTTACTTTTCTGCTACGTCTACTGCACAACCACTCTATTACTTTAAGCCCGATAATTTCACAGCTACCATACCCGGACATTTCATAACGAAGGGGCAGGTAGAGGAATTTCAGGGGCATATTATAATTGGTGCCATGGAATCAGCACAATCACTTAAAGTGTTACAAAACGTTAGCCCAGAAAAAACAGTGCTCATCGTTGGCAACCGGAAAAAAATAATTGAATTTGCATTACATTATAATTTTGCTGCAATTATTGTGACAGGGACTCAAGATTTTGATTATGATACCAGCACCTATTCAGGCTGGATATATTGTTCACAATTAGATACATTCAATACATTGCGTTTGCTTACCTTAAGCATTCCCTGCCACTACATCATGAAGCAATCAGATACAATTTCGCCTGATAGCACAGTACAGCAGGCACGAGAAAAGCTTATAATGAGTGAGTATCGGGGACTGCCAGTATGTGACAATGGCAAACTCACCGGTATTATCACCCGTTCTGACCTAATCAAGCACTATGCAAAAAAAATGATACTTGTTGATCACAATGAACTGTCGCAGGCAGTTGAAGGTGCTGAGACTGCACATATCATTGAAATTATTGATCATCACCGTTTAGGGGCAATCAAAACAACAATGCCAATTTTTGTGTATTCAAAACCAGTAGGCAGTACATGTACACTGGTATATGAGCTATATAAATACAATGGAATTCAGCCAGAGCCACATATAGCGTTACTTCTGTGCAGTGGAATATTATCAGATACCGCAATGCTACTATCACCCACAAGCACTGATATGGACAAAAAAGCGTTAGAAGAATTATCATCTATAGCAGGTATAGATTATCACGAATATGGAAAGAAACTCCTGTCATCAACTGAAAGCCTGAAAATCATGGATCCAATGAATGCAGTCAGCAATGATTGTAAGATTTATCAGGAATATGGGGTTTCAGTTGCCATTTCTCAGGTTGAGGTTATCACGCTTGATGATATTGGAAGTGTTAAAGACTCATTGCTTGCTGCACTTTCAGAATTTGCAAAAAATAAAAATGTACACTGGGCATTATTACTGGTAACCGATATCACAACCCAGAACAGCATGCTCTTTTCAACTGATTTTGAAGGTGAAAAAAAGATAAGTTATACACAGATTGCACCACATATGTATACCCTGCCAGGAATACTTTCCCGCAAAAAGCAGTTATTACCCGAAATATTGCGCATTCTTGAAGAGCTATCGCACAAATAAAAATACCCGCCAATAAATGGCGGGTATATGGTATTGGGCGGGTATTCCCTGCTTAATTTTAAGCGTTTTTATATTATGTTCCTAAAAGCTGTAAGATTGTCCGTGGTCGTAAATTTGCCTGAGCCAGCATCGCAGTACCACTCTGCACAAGGATCTGATCCTTGGTTAATTCGACCATTGTTTCAGCCATATCAGCGTCTCGTATACGGCTTTCAGATGCCTGGATGTTTTCATATGCATTCATCAAGCCTTTTGCAGCATGTTCTAACCTGTTATAGTATGCACCTAAGTCAGCACGCTGTTTGGATATTTTCTGCAAAGCTTCGTCTACTATCCCAATAGTTCTGTTGGCACCTTCTGCAGTTGAAAGATTTGCCAAAAACTTCCCGGTTTTTTCCCTCAGATTCAATCCCAATGAGGTCATGGTTCCAATGTATACGCGCTCTCTCTGATGCATATTGGGGCCC
>FMSI01034566.1_pt1 | contig 17162 bp, 16 predicted proteins | sample 1504471 | NCBI WGS metagenome assembly FMSI01 (sample SAMEA4475357, study PRJEB15587) | soil metagenome | biome: Soil; feature: Field | place: India | collected 2015-03-11 | depth 0 m
ATCTGTATAATATTCAATAACCTCAAGCCCCAAAGCATCTTTGCTTTTAAAATAGTGATAAAAAGAACCCTTTGGAGTATCAGCTTTTTCTAATATTTCCTGTATACCTGTATTATTAAAACCTTTCAAATGCATGAGCCGCGCACTGATTGCGATTATCCTATTTTTAGTATTTTCCCGTCTATTCATAGATTATTCTAGTTTTAAAATAATTTTTTTATCAAGAGTTATTAAACTATAGTAGACCAGTCGTCTAATTGTCAATCATTATTTTGCCATTTATCTATTTTTTTTAAAAAAGCAGTATACAACCAGAATACACAAAATAATTTATGCAGAGTAAAAAAGTCAGACTTCTTTTAACAAAATATTTTATTTAACAAGCCTAATAAAAATCTTTACAATTATGCACATCTATAATTATAAACTTATTTAAAGAACAATTTTACATTCTAGGATTGTAACAATGAAGAAATTATCTGCTCTTATACTGTGTATAACGCTGCTATCGTTTACTGCCTGTATTGATGAAAAGATATCCGAAGAAGAGTTTGCTATTCTTTGGCAGGAATATCTTACACGTGAGTTTGTTGAAAGTTTTGATGAACAACAATCATCAAAGCAGCGGCGGGAAATAATGGATACAGTATTACAGGATTTTAAAGTAAGCCCACAGGCTTTTTACCATTACTGTAAAACAAAGCATCCTGATAAATTTACACTTTTTGATGTAAACCCTTAAATCAAGTGAGGACATTATGATACAATGGTTACGCAAACGTTCTTTTCATATTGCTTTTATTGCTTTTTTATCAGGGATATTAATTGGTGTTAATATCGCTTTTACTGTTTCAGCACAGGAACCCTCTTTCAAATATTTAGATTACTTCCATCAGGTATTTCAGCTTATTCGCAATGAATACGTAGAACAGCCTGATTCAAAAAACCTATTCTACGGCGCTATACGTGGAATGATTGCATCACTTAACGATCCCTTCTCACGATTTTTAGATGAAAAGGAATACAGCCAGCTTAAAGAGGAAACCAGTGGCGAATTTATTGGTGTTGGAATAGAAATTTCTGCCAAAAATGGTGACATTGTCGTTGTCTCCCCAATTGAAGGGACACCTGCAATGAAAGCAGGTATTCAGCCAGGAGATATTATCTATAAAATTGATAATAAGCCAATAAAAAATAAAAACATTAATGATATTGTCTCCATGATACGCGGGAAGCCTCATACTAAAGTAATTCTTTCTATTATCCGTGAAGGCATTGATGAACCAATCGACATTGAACTTGAAAGGCTGCCTATAAAACTGCAAACTGTTAATTATGCAGTGATAGAGAATACCGGCATTGGATATCTCAGAGTAAAAGTCTTCAGCGAAGATACATCAACAGAGGTAAGAAAAGCATTACAGTATTTTCAGAAAAATAATATTAATAAATGCATCATTGACTTACGGTGGAATCCTGGCGGACTGCTTGATCAGGCTATTGCTATCAGTGATATGTTTTTACCAAAAGGCACTATGATTGTATCAACAAAGGGCCGAAGTGGCAAGGAAACACTGCAGGAATACCGTGCAACATCAACTCCTCTCTTTAACGGTAAATGTGTTATTCTTGTCAATAAAGGGAGTGCTTCAGCTTCTGAGATAGTTGCCGGCGCCTTTAAGGATAACAATCGTGCAAAGTTACTGGGCGAGAAAACTTTTGGCAAAGGGTCTGTGCAGAAATTTTTTAATTTAGATGAAAATACTGGAGTTACACTGACTATCGCAAAATACTACACCCCTTCAGGAGTTTCAATTCATGGTATAGGAATTCAACCAGACTACGCCGTTTCTACAGCAACTATCTCCAAGGAAGAACAAAAGCAGATAAACATATTGATAAAAGAAAAGTTACTGGAAAAATTTATAAGTACTCACACTAAATACGATGAACCAACAAAACAGGAGTTTAGAAAGCTTCTGGAAAAGAATAATATTAAACTTTCTGATTCAACCGCGTATTATATTTTAAAATCAGAAATATACCGTTTTGCTAAACGTCCGTTGTATGATTTGGAATTTGACAATCAGCTAACAGAGGCAATAAAGATTATTAATGAATAGCAAAGTTTTAGGAATGGGGCTGGAAAGCTCCTGTGATGAGACAGCAGTTGCGATAGTTGCTGATGGAAAAGAGATACTGTCGCATGCAATCTTCAGCCAGATTCAACTCCATCAGGAATACTACGGCGTGGTTCCTGAGATTGCATCGCGAGCGCACCTGGAGGTAATCAACGATTTAATTGATCACTGCCTCAAAGAAGCATCGATTACCTTTAAAGACCTTTCATACGTTGCTGCTACTTACAGGCCCGGACTTGTTGGTTCCCTCCTGATTGCATTACAATCGGCAAAAGCTATTAGCTATACACTGTCAATACCGCTTATTGCTGTTCACCATTTAGAAGCGCATTTGTATGCACCATTTTTAGAAGGACATGGAATAGAATTTCCATTTATAGGACTACTTGTATCAGGCGGGAACACTGCTCTGTATGTGGTAAAAGATTTTGGAACCTTTGAGTTATTGGGCAACACCACTGACGATGCAGTTGGCGAAGCATTTGACAAAGTAGCAAAATTTTTATCCTTAGGCTACCCCGGCGGACCAATTATTGAAAAGTTAGCAGCCAAAGCCACGATAAAAAAGCATCTCTTCCCAAAGATACTTGCTGAAAGTAATGAAAGCTACTCATTTTCTTATAGTGGGCTAAAAACTGCTGTGATTAATTATATTCATGAATACCCCGATGCTGATATTGCAGAAATTGCATACAGCTTTCAGGAACGTGCACTGGAAATACTGGTTCGCAGGCTCTTTGATGCATCTAAGCGTTTGAAAATACACACACTGGTAGTAGCTGGTGGTGTAGCAAGTAACAAGCGCTTACGTGAATTAATTATTGAAAAAAAGAAAGAGTATCACACAATATTTTTCCCTTCACCGATACTATGTACTGATAATGGAGCTATGGTTGCAGGGATTGGGTATCAATATTACACAAAAGGTATGTTCAGCCCTTTATCAATTGATGTAAAAGCAAGACCATAAAAAAATTATTTGCTTTTTTTATTGTTCTATTATAGTATTCATTTAAGTAAGAATAGCAAATACTATATACTTCATCGCTAAGCAGTATGTAAGTAAAAGATACATTAAACAGTGAGTATTTTTATTACGATTAAGGTAATAAATAATAAGTAAAAACCTAAGAACATGGAATCACATAGTACATACCATAACCTTATTGATGCAATTATTGATATTGAGGAAGATCCTGAATCGAGAGACCCTGCAAAAGCTTTCTTACGCCTTTTGTGTGAATATTTCTTTGCTCAGGAAACATCTGAAAACAAAGCCATTGCAGGATATATATGCCAATTGCCTCTACCTGATGTTATCAAAGAAAAAGGCCTGCTAAAACTAACTCCGGATGATATTGTGCCCCTTGTTGAATGTGAAAACCTGAATGAAACGTTATGTGCGCGCATCATGCTTCAGCCTGTATACCTTAAATACGCATACCCACACCACAGCCCTACATTTTCAAAAATGCCACCAGAAATAAAAGGCAAAGTTATCCAGTCAATTAAAGAAAGAAATCACATGATATTGAAAGCATTTGAAAAAATGCAGCAGGATATACAGGCTACAAAAGAACGCAATATGAAAACACTTATTGCGCTTATATTAAAAAATGTTCATCTTAAAACTGGAATGCCATTTGCAAAGATTACTGAACCGGTTGGGCAGCTTATTGAAAAAAACTTTAATTTCTGCAATGAAATATTTATAGCATCCAATAAGCAGATACATGAATTAAATGATGACGCGAAGATTAAAAACGTATTGAAAGCACTGTTTATCGTCAAACGGTTCGATGAACTGGTAGAACTTGCACAGGCATTCAAATCAGAAGCCAAACGGTTCACACGAAGGACACAGAGGATTTTACAATAACATACTGTTATCTTTTAAAAGCAGGAGGTATCTATAATCTTAATTATCACATTTTTATTATAATTTCTACTCTTCTGTTTTTCTGCCTTCCTTCTGATGTTACATTGTCTGCAAGAGGCTTGCTTTTACCCAATCCTCGATAAGAAATTTTATCATGGCCCAGGGTGTTTTTTAGATACGCAGCTACAGTCTGTGCACGTTTTTCAGAAAGATTTTGATTATACTCATCAGAGCCAATATTATCAGTATGTCCTTCCACAATAATTTCATTATTGGGATATTTTGCTTTTATTATCCCTACCAGTTTCTCCAGCACCTTACGTGCATCGGCATTCAAGGTATACTTATCAAATTCAAAGAGAATATCCGAAAACCGTATAATCATGCCCCGGGAATCTGAATCAACCGAAACACCATCCTGCTTTAAAGCTTTCTCTATTTCCTTTTGCTGTTTTGTTTTTTCTTCCTCCGGCACATGAAGATATGCCATATTGGTTTGATTAATAGACATCTTGATTTCAATAGTACTTAACTCTCCAGTTCTGCCAAAAATCAGCAAAAGGTTATACGCATTGATTGATTTTTTTGGCTGATTCCTCTGTATATCCCATATCACCTGTCCTGCATACTGACCATATATTTTCACAGGCAAATCATCAGGATATGGTTTGTCTTTTAACGTTTTATCAATAAGTATGGAATAATTTATAAAGGCTTCATTTGTTTGATTGTTTATAAATAACAGGGTGTACTGTGCTTCAAGTAGCAATATAAGAGGAACGGAAAAATTATTAAATACAATATGTACCGGTGCTTTCCACACAGAACCAGGATTTACATCACCTTGAGGGAAGGTGGGTAAATGCCGCAAGTTGGGCATATAACTGCCTTCAGGAACAATAAACGTACCATTGGTATTGATAAAAAAATCAGAAAAATACTGTTCTTCAAGTCTATATACATAATCATTAATATTTTTTCTATACACTGAAAAAGAACCATTAACCGTCTGCCCTTTTGTATCCTTTTTATAACACAATAAATCAATGATATTGCGTTCACTGTATATTTTCCGCAATATACCATTTTCATAGTATTCGATGTTGGCATCATGCACAAACTCTAGCTTTTCCCGTTCAGCTATGTCCCAGATAAGGTTTATAGCATGTAATGGATAGATAGTTACTATTACTAATGTTGCGGTTGCTATCAAGCATCCAAAAGTTTTAGCTACCAGATGTTTCATACCAGAGTACACTATAGGAAATCATTAAAAGGGGCAATAATTTTTTTATTATAACGATTTATAATTTACAAATAACATAACATCGTTATGCTTAGCATACAACTATTATTATTTGTAAGTCGAGGTTATTATGAGCGATAATTATGAAAAATTAGCTAATTACCTTAATTCTATGCCCAATGGGTTTCCCCGAACTGAAACAGGCATCGAACTGCAGCTTTTAAAAAAGATTTTTACACCAGAGGATGCCGAACTTTTTTGCAGGCTTACACTGGAGAAAGAAACAGTAGAGCAGATAGCTTCCCGCACTGGATTGGATGAAGAATATCTGTCACAGCATCTTGAAAGCATGTGGCAGCGTGGTCTTATTGAATGCCACTGTATCGAAAATATAAAAACGTATAATGCGGTACCATGGATACTAGGAATTTTTGAGTTACAGCAAAAGTTTATAGATGAAGAGTTCGCACGCCTCCATGCAAAATACATTAAAACTGTTGGTCCTTATTTTCTAACCCCAAAACCACAAATTATGCAGGTCATCCCAATAGAACAGCATATCAAACCCAATTCCTCCCCCATGCCATATGAACAACTTTCTGCTATCATCAACGAGTCCAAATCATTTGCAGTGAATGAATGTATATGCAAAAAGCAGACAGCCCTTTTAAACAGAGGCTGTACCAAACCGCGTGAGGTATGCCTGTCTATCTCAAAGCATCCACATTATTTTGACAATCACCCCATGCAGGAAGAATTATTACAAAAGAGGAATCGCTAGCAATTCTTAAAATGGCCGAGGAGGCTGCTCTTGTGCACATGACAGCAAATATTCAGGAAGGACATTATTTTATCTGCAACTGCTGTGCCTGCTGCTGCGTTCAACTTATTGCTGCCCGCTTTGGAATGCCACAAACTGTCAATGCGCACTATTATGCTGTAATTAATCAAGAGTTGTGTGCTGAGTGTGGAACCTGTGAAACACGATGTCAGATTCAGGCTATTCAAAATAACGATGGGGTACGTACTATTCTAAAGCAAAAATGTATAGGTTGTGGGCTGTGTGTTTCCACATGCCCAAATCAGGCAATTACACTTGTCCATAAAAATCAATCAGAAGACACGCTCCCACCAAAAGACCAGGATGACTGGTACTGGCAAAAAGCCAAATCACGTAATGCAGGTGTTTAGTAGTTTTCAAGAAAAGAAAATATTTCATAAAAGCATAATCAATGCCTGTAACGGATTAAAAAAACACCGCTTTCATAGCGGTGTTTTTGTAATGCATCCCCGAGGGGATTCGAACCCCTGTTGCCGGGATGAAAACCCGGTGTCCTAGACCCCTAGACGACGGGGACATTGAATGATGAAGACCACATAAAAAATAATATTGAAACTGTCAATATTATTTTATTGAGTCGCCGGAGAATCGAACTCCGGACCCACTGCTTAAAAGGCAGTTGCTCTACCGACTGAGCTAGCGACTCCTCTACACGATTATATAAAAGATTTTACCCTGTATAATTAATAGGTTTTTGGTGTCAAATAAAAAATACTGCATTTGGGTCTACTTTTCAAAAAATTACTTCATTTTAAATTTTTTTCATAAAAAAGTTGTAATTTTCAACCTTTTTTATTAACTTAATATGGTTTGGAGTAAATTTACTTTTTTTCCTAATTTTTTTACTCTATGGCAATATCATGTTATTCACATTTAAACATTACGGTTTCCTATTATTATCGTTTATAGCGATAGCTATCCTTCCTTTTGCCTTATTATCCTGTTCTGGAGATAATTTTAACAGTATCATTAATAAAGAAAATTATTACAATGATAGCAATCTCATACACAATGCTCCAATGCCAGGCAACAACGGACTTTTAATAATTACAAATATAACTGAAAATTCATCAAAAATTCAATGGACTTTAGCAACGGACAATTCCCCTTCTGAAACACTACAATATCAGGTAGTTGTAAGCCACACCTTGACTCTTTTTTCATTGGAAGAAATTCTTCAGTCCGGACTTCTTAATGAAAATAATTGGTCCAGCAGTCCTGTAAATGAGTACATTATAACAGGTTTACTGTATGGTAAACAATACTTTGTCAATGTATGCGTACGTGATCCTGATAACAATATTTCCATTTATTATCCTGCAACATTTACTACAATAGGCAGGATATACCTTTTCAGTGCTGGCACTTTTACTGGTGCCATGGCTTCAGCTTTAACTTCTGCGCGTAACGAGATTAACGAACTGGTACATAAAGCACTTATAAATAACTACTCTTCATTGCCTCAGAATAATTCTGTAGCTTTTATAAGTATTGACAGCACTGATGCAATAAAATATTTTCCGGAACTGTATGGAGTACCAACCAATTGGCCAATTTATTCTCCCACAGATACAAAAATAGCTGACAGTTTTTATGCACTATTAATGTATGACGAAATATCCGATACATTAGCAAACTTAGGAGTATGCACTACTGTTGGGTGGTGGTCAGGAAGCACTGAATTTGGTGCATACGATACTACATCCAATAATTGCTCACAATGGACAAATGATTCATCTAAAGGAAGGACCGGAGCTCATAATAAATCAGATAAGAACTGGATATCCGATGATAGTGAAAAAAATTGTAATCAAAAAAATCATCTTTTGGGTTTGTGCTGGTAACACTAGCAGCAAATAGAATAACTACATGTTTGGTAATTTTAAGTGAGACCTTTTATCAAAACAACATGTTTTATAATTAGTATTTTTGTTTTTAAATCTTCTATATGTATTCTATATTCTCAGGTTACATTTTCACGAAATGTAACAATCGGCACTCAGGCAGGGTATTCAATTATAACCGGCCATTATAGTGACAGCCTGAATAATGGAATAGGTGCTGGATTCTTTTCTTTTGTGCCCTTTACAGGTTGGGCTATGCTCAATGGGGCATTTTTGTACAACCGCTTTTCACTTGCACACAGCCACAATTCATCTATGCAATCGTTTTGTATTGCCATCACACCAGCGTTATATTACAATCTCCCTTATGATTTTACTACATATACAGGCGCAGGCCTTTCATTACAGTATTATACACTTTCTGCCATCAAAACAAATGCCTATGATTCCACATCAAAAACTGGTTTAATGGCAAGTGCAGGTATAGCAAAATCTATTTTTGATAGGACCATTGTTGTTATTGAAACTACTTATCATTTATCAGAGCTATCGCACAAAAAATTTCAAACTGTTGCATTTAGTATTAAAGCTGGATATCAGTTTGCACTTCGCCAGCCTGAGTACTACATAACTAAAGAAGAAGAAAAAGCTAAAATAAGGGAAAAGCAGATTGAATATCACTTTACTTGCGGCAAGGAATACATGCAAAAAAAAGACCATATCCATGCACTGGATTGCTTTAATCAGGTACTATCGCTTAAGCCTGATCATAAAGAATCATTACAGTACATTGCCAGCATATCCAAGGCTGTTGAACAATATAAATCTGCACAGGCATTGCTACAGCAAAACAGGGAACTTGAGGCATTACCACTGCTTGCCAGTTCATCTTTCTACATTGCTCAGGCCGAATCAATCTATAAGAATATGCAAATTAAATACAAACCTTCAATCAGCGAACTTCAGAAAAAAGCCATCGAATCATTTAACAACCAAAATTATGATGATTGCATAGCAACTATGAATACAGTACTTTTAATTGATCCAGATAATGCTGTTGCCAGTGCATATATTACACGGTCAAAAAGAATCAAAGAAACCATACATAAGCTGCAATAATATGAGAATACGGTATAAATTCTTTATTGCGTTTATCATCATTACTGTCATTACTGTACCAGTCCCTGTATATATCTTAAAAAAGCAGATTGAACAGCATCACTCAACCATTATCACTGATGGAACCATACAGGCAAAACAGATATCCCATGCAATACTTAACATGCTCCTGCTCAATAAGGGGAATGTGCCTCAAACAAGTATCGATGCACATGAGTACGTACACAATTTCTCTCCATTATTTAAAAAGGGGCTGGTTTCACTTAAGGTTTTGCTGATCACATCAAACCCTCACTACAATGGAACACTACTTGTTGATATACCAGAGCAAAAATCGCTCACAAAAGTTTCACCACAATTTTTGCAAAGAATAAAAAGCCAGAACTTAGTTGTATCCACAAAGATTAATAAACAATCTTTACTGGAATTTACTGCTCATACCACTTTAGCCAATAGCACAATAACATGCGCAACATACATGGTGTACAATGAATCAGAGATGATCAAACCAGTGTATCAAAATTACAAGATGTTTTTGGTTAGTATAGCATCAATCATACTGATAGCCTATTTTACCGCTCTTGGGTTCAGTTATAAATTTTCAAAACCTCTTGAAGCCATTATTAATGCGTTAAAAATATTTGATGAAGGAACAACAGCCATCAAGATCCCAGTAATGAACCATAAAGATGAAATAGGAAAATTAGCAATCACTACACAGCATCTACTGGATATGGTCAATCTTGAAATAAAAGAATTGACCCGAACTAACATGGAACTGTTGCGCCTCAATAAACTCAAAGATGATTTTCTGGCTAACTTATCCTATGAAATCAAAATACCCCTTGAAAGCATAACACAATTATCTAATTCTATTATTCACAGCTATGCTACTGGCGATAGCTCCACTATTACTCCTTCACTCGAAATGATTTCAAACAGTGCACTTCGACTATCATACATGATCGATGATATACTTGATTTCACCCGCCTTAAAAACAATGACATTTCATTGAATAAAAAGGTCGTTGATCTATCAGGTGCTATTAATTTCGTAATTTCTATTTTACAGCCCGTTATCAGTAAAAAATCACTTTCTATTGACATTATTGTAAATGCCAACGCTACTCATGTTTTTGCTGATGAACAGCGATTACAGCAGATTCTGTTAAATATTATTGGAAACTCAGTCAAATACTCTCATAAAGGCAGTATTGCAGTAACTACAAAAATAATTGATTCACGTACTCTTGCTATTGTTATTCAAGATACCGCAGGTGGTATCCCACAGCAGTTATTACATAGTATCGACGATTTTGGATATGACAGTAAATCAGATGATATCCACTACGGCGGATTGGGCCTTGGGCTTGTGATATCAAAAAAGCTTATGGAATTGCATAATGGTACAATCACAATAGAATCTATACCTGACAAGGGAACAACAGCAACCCTGTTCTTCCCCTTTAATGAAGATCTGCTTAGCAAAGAATTAGCATCAATAAAGACATATACTGAATTTACCATACAGCCTTCCAGTAACGATGTACTATACAATTTCCCTCGTCAGCACCAAACAACACAGGGATTTATTTATATCGTCGATGATGATCCGGTGAATGTTAAAATACTGTATGATATGCTGAGTGATGCAGGCTATTATGTGGAATTTTCACATGAAGACACTCCTTTATTTTCTATTCTGAATAAGGGAAGGCTGCCGGATATTATATTGCTAGATACTATTTTGCCCGGCACATCCGCTTTTCAGGTATGTGAAAAAATCCGTCAAACATTTTCATTATATGAACTTCCCATAATAATTATCACATCAAAGCACAGGACACAAGAGAACATTACAGCGTTCAGGAGCGGCGCAAATGATTATCTCAGCAAGCCATTCAATAAAGACGAGTTGATAGCCCGTATCACTAATCTTATTGCTCTTAAAAAATCAGTAGAAGAGCACAATGAATATGTTATGCTGAAGCATGAAATACGGCTTGCTTATGAAATTCACAGTTCGGTAGTAATACAGGATATACCCCGATTACATAGTATTAATATTGCCCATGCCTATATCCCAACGCAGGAAATGGGCGGTGATTTTTACGATGTTATTAATATTGATGACACAAAAACCGGGATAATGATTGCTGATGTAACAGGCCATGGCATCCCAGCCGCATTAGTATGTGCAATGCTGAAGATGTCTTTTATAAACAATAAAGAATATTCGCTTCATCCTGCACAATTACTTAGCATGCTGAACAAAGACCTGTGTAACAATATCAAAGAAAATTATATTACCGCTGCCTACGCTCTGGTAGATACAAAAAATAAAACAATAACAGTTTCATCCGCAGGTCACTGGCCCCCACTGCTTATTCACAATAATGGCTCAATATTCAATAACTGGCCAAAAGGATTTCCTATAGGATGGATAGAAGACACCCAGTATGAAGAAACAACAGTTACCTATACAACAGGTGATAAATTCTTACTCTATACTGATGGCATAATAGAAGTTAAAAATCCTCATAACAAAATATATGGTTTTGAGCAGCTTACAGAATATACCTCACATAATTATCTCAAAGACCCTCAATCTTTTACAAATGATCTTATTAACTCATTATATACATGGGGAAAAATGGATAGATCTGATTCATTCAAGGATGATGTAACACTAATTATTGCTGAATTACTATGACAGTAATAAAAACTTTTTTTATTGTTGATAATTCTTAGTATTTCTTCTATTTATTATTTATGAAGTGCACTATTTATGAATTACCCGGAATAAAGACCGAAAATATCAATTATAACCGGGTTGTGGCGACCATCGGTCTGGCTGATGTTACTGATATGGATAAAAATAACGATGTATTCACTCTTTTATCATGCCTTATAAATGGAGGTTTAAAAAAAGTTATATTTGATATGACCGGAGTTGAATTTATCGATAGTTATGGCATAGGAACAATTATTGATATCACAAAACTAATCAGAAAACATAAAGATGGAGATGTAGTGCTTGTAAATGTTTCAGAAAGGATACAGTTGATATTTAAGCCAATTCAGATTCAAAAATTTTTAAAGATATTTAATACAAAGGATGAAGCATTACACTATTTCAGATACATTTAAATTTTTTCTACAGGTGGTACACTATGAGTTTTGAAATTGAAATATTAAATCTTTCCTTCATTAACAAGGAGAAAATTGATTATGAAACTATTGTTTTTTACATTACCTATCCTGAAAAAATAGATATTGAGACATCACGGCAATTATGGGTTTTCCTGAGTACTCTCATTACCGGAGGAGCAAAAAAGATAATAGTTGATTTAAAAAAAGTTACACAAATTGACAGTGGCGGTATCAGTACACTCATTTCAGCAACAAAACAAATCAGGAAAAATAATGGCGACCTTGTTCTCTCTCGTGTTAATGAATCAATAGTCAACATTTTGGATGTGGTTAGAGTTGGGAGTTTTATAAAAATATTCAATACTGATGTAGATGCAGTACAATATTTCAGATATATAAATGTATAAACTTTAGATCTACTTCAATGGATATTGCGTTTAAAGACTATTACAAAATTTTAGATATCCCCAGCACAGCTGACAATGACACCATTAAATCTGCATTCAGAAAAAAGGCAAAAGAAACACACCCCGACAGCACAAAAGAAAATAATTATGCACAGTTTGTACTTATCCGTGAGGCATATGACATTTTAACAAACTCTTCTCAGCGTGCATATTATGATTCAGTATGGAAGAAATATCATGCAAAGACTTCTTCAGAAATGGCATCCATATTTCATGATTTTGGGCCTCCTGATGACAGGTATGCACAGGAATGGGACTATTTTGTCCTTCATCCTGATGATTACTTAAGCCGCTTTGAAAGTACCATCGCCTTACTGAAAGCATCGCTGAAGTCAATTGTCATTAGCATATGCATTCCCGTTTTAGTTATGGCTGGGATTCTTGTAACAGTTACTATCGCCCTGCTTGTACTTTTTGTTTTTGCCATAACAATAGCCTCATACTCATCAATCATTGCTGGCATCATTGTCACTTTACTTATGATAAAAAGGGTAGTTGAAATTATTGCTGCCCTTTTTGCGCACTATGTAAAAAAAGGTGCTGCCTGGATGAATGCACAGCTTAAGGGAATTCCCATGAAAGTGGGCAAGATGGTATTTTATGGCACATTCACATCTGCATTTCTTCTTTTGATTGGATATGCAACGGCGGTTATAGCTTCAGTGAAGATGTTTACAGCAACACCATATTCCAAAATAATTGTCCTAGTCATTGGTGTAGTTGCGGTAGCCGTTGTTTCACTTTCACTGTATTTTATGTTTTCTGTTTTTGTTACCGCTCTTAGTGAATACCCAAAAATTCGTTACACAAAGATAAAGGCTAAAAAAGAAAATTTACTTGAGTCTAAGCTCCTGCTGCATTGAGACATTCTAAATAATCATAACCATCACGTATCAATGAACTCCAGCTCCCCTCATGCGTAACATGCTGTAAAGATGCTTGCAACAGCTTTATGAATTCTTCCCGCTTTATAAACCGTGCACCAAACCGTTTCAGGTTATCGGTATACACCTGGCAGTCAATAAACGTAAATCCTAATCTCCGTACTACTGCAATCAGAGTTACCAGTGCAATTTTTGACGCATTATCCGCCTGCCTAAACATTGATTCGCCAAAAAATGCATTACCCAGTGACACTCCGTATAACCCTCCAACAAGGGTTTCATCCTGCCATACCTCAACTGAATGTGCAAAACCCATTGCATATAACCTGGTGTATGCATTTTTCATCCGTGGTGTTATCCATGTCCCAGATTCATTTTTGCGTGGCCGTGCACATTCTGCTATTACTTGTGTAAATACCCTGTCCATACTTACAGTGAAGATCTTTTTTTTCATCACCTGCTTCAACGAACGGTGGATTTTTAATTCATTCGGGAACAGTACAAAACGTGGATTGGGACTCCACCACAGTATCTCAGATGTATCACTATTAAACCACGGGAAGATACCTCTACGGTACGCCTCAAGCAGCCACTCTGGTGTTAAATCTCCACCAAACGCAAGTAACCCGTCATCTATTGCTTCGTGTACAGGGGGAAACCAGATTACATCCTTATCCAGATAATACAGCATATTATTGTTCGATAGTTATGGATACTGAATCACCTGCTATATCAGCTATTGCCTTCCCACCGTGTTTAAGTGACCCAAATAGCACTGCATCCACAAAAAACGACTTGATGTGCTCCTGTATCACACGTGCAACCTCACGTGCACCAAACATGGGAGAATACGCCTTTTCACATAGCCAGTCAATACAGGCATCAGTACATACCAGTGTCACATGTTTTTCTTCTAGCTGCTTTGAAAATTCTTTTATTTTCTTTATCACTATACTGCGCATCATTTCTTTGTTCAGGCCATTAAAGAACACAATGGCATCTAAGCGGTTTCTGAATTCAGGGGCAAACAAACGCTCAAGTTCTTTGTTAACCGCATCCAGATTATACGTTGCCACTTCAAACCCCAGTACTCTCTTGTGCATTTCACGCACCCCTGCATTGGATGTCATGATGATAATAGTATTCCTGAAATCGGTTTTCCGTCCGGTATTATCAGTAAGTGTTGCATAGTCCATTATCTGTAAGAGAGAATTGAAGATATCAGGATGAGCCTTTTCAATTTCATCAAGAAGTAGTACACAATAAGGATGCTTGCGGACAGCTTCAGTGAGTTGTCCTCCCTCATCATAGCCAACATAGCCGGGTGGTGCACCAATAAGTCGAGCAACTGTATGTTTTTCCTGATATTCGCTCATATCAAATCGTATAAGTTCAATGCCCATTGTGAAAGCTAACTGTCGTGCAAGCTCTGTCTTACCCACCCCTGTTGGCCCAACAAACAAAAACGATGCAATGGGCTTTTCAGCTTCCCTGAAACCCGCTCTGGAACGTTTAATGGCTTCAACAACTTTCTGTACTGCACTATCCTGACCGAAAATCTGCGCTTTCAATTCATTTTCTAAATACTGTAGCTTTTCAATTTCGCTTGCCGATACGGTTCGCTCAGGTATGCGGGCTATTTTTGCAACAACGCGTTCAATCTCACGAGCAGTGATGACAGGTTCTTCATCGTCACGCGCATACATACGTGAGTACGCAGCAGCTTCATCAATCACATCAATTGCTTTATCGGGTAGCTTTCTCTCTGTAATATAGCGTGCTGACAACTCCACTGCTTGCTGCAGTGCTTCATCAGTGTAGGTAACCCTATGATGCGCTTCATAGCGTGACTTTATTCCCTGCAATATTTTAATTGTATCTTCATGCGAAGGCTCATGTATATCAATCTTCTGGAACCGTCGCGACAGTGCACCATCTTTTTCAAAATATTTACGGTATTCATCGTAGGTAGTGGTACCAATGCAGCGAATTTTCCCATCAGCAAGCACAGGCTTTAATATATTAGAAGCATCCATTGAACCTCCACTAACAGCTCCTGCGCCAACAATAGTGTGTATCTCATCAATAAAAAGTATAACCTTTTCTTTTTTTTGTAATTCTGCAATTACTCGTTTTAGCCGTTCTTCAAAATCGCCCCTGAACCGTGTACCAGCAATAAGAGCACCCATATCAAGGCGGTATATCTTTGCATCTTTAAGCACCGGTGGGACTGTCCCTTCCACTATACGCTGCGCTAGCCCTTCGGTGATTGCAGTTTTACCCACACCTGGTTCACCAACATGCACCGGATTGTTTTTCAATCTGCGCGATAGCACCTGCATAGTACGTTCTAAAATATCTTCTCTACCAATAAGTGGATCAAGCTCGCCTTTACGCGCTTTTTCAGTCAATTCAACAGTGAATTGTTCCAGCACTTTACTCTTATTCCCCGTTTCATCACCTGTTTCCAATTCCTCATCAAAATCATCCATGGATTCATCATCTTCAAAATGTGCACCATGGGAGATATAATTCAAAAGATCATACCGAGTGATTCCCTCCCGCGCAAGGAAATATGATGCAAAGGATTCCTCTTCTTCATAGATGGCAATGATAATATCGCCAAAATCAAGTATCTCTTTCTGTGCGGAATTAATGTGCATTATGGCGCGCTCAATAACATGCTGCAATCCTATGGACTGTATGGGTTCACTTTCTTCAGTTGTTGGAATGTGCGTAGCAAGATGTTTGGCTAAATTCCGCTTGAGCTGTTCAACATTTCCTCCGCACCCTTCAATCACCTCCCTGCCTTCGGGGAAATACAGCGATGCAAATAACACATGTTCAGGGGTGAGATATTCATGCTTGCGGTTTTTTGCCTCATTGTAGGCAGCCATCAAAATCTGGTTTAACACTGTGCTAATTTCCATTGGCAAAACCTTACCTTTAGTTACGCTTCCTCAACCGTGCACTTAAGCGGAAACTCCCGCTGTCGTGCTAATGTATGCACCTGATTTGCCTTGGTCTGGGCTATGTCATAGGTATACACTCCACAAATACCAAAACCATTCCTGTGTACCTGTAACATCAGTTCTGTAGCTTCTATAATATTTTTATGAAATATTTTTACTAAAACCTCTACAACAAAATCCATGGTAGTATAATGATCATTGTGGAGTATGACCTTATACATCCGTGGCTTTTTAACCTTTACATCCTTTTTGACCTGGAGATCACCTTCATAATCATATTTGTGTGCCATTGGTATCCCCGCGGTTTTTATATTACTAATAGTAAAAATATAAAAAAATATTCAGTATTTGGCAACTATCTCATCCAATCAGCTTCTCGTATTCAGGAACAATATCATCGGTAAACTTTTGCATGCCTTCAAATGTTTTTTCATGTTTCAGCATGTCAGCTATCACTCCAAACGGTACTGTTGCAATATGAGCACCTGCAAGCGCCGCTTCCCTTACCTGCCGTGGATTGCGCAGGGATGCTGCAATAATCTGTGACTCATACCCATAATAGGCAAGAATCTCCACACACTGTGAAACCAGGTCTATGCCCGATATAATGCCATTA
>FMSI01028462.1_pt1 | contig 17084 bp, 15 predicted proteins | sample 1504471 | NCBI WGS metagenome assembly FMSI01 (sample SAMEA4475357, study PRJEB15587) | soil metagenome | biome: Soil; feature: Field | place: India | collected 2015-03-11 | depth 0 m
GGCATGGGTCGGGGCAGCATTCCCGGTTGGGGGGGCGGTGGGGGGGCAGCAGGACGGGGAGGCGCCATTCCGGGTTGGGGAGGCATCGGTGGAACACCTGCACCCATCGGCGGCCGGGGCGGCGGCATCGGAGGTGAATTGGGAACACGCGGCGGTGGCGGAGGAGGACTTTGGGGATTGGTCATAGGAAGACTCGCAAGAGGGCTAGTAATGAATCAGGTATTTTCAGTGTGCCACTGTTCTTGGAAAAGGAGAGTAATCATTATGTTAAAACTTGGCGGCACAGGAACACCCATAGGGGTAACACCCCCACAAAGCTCAGGGTACTCAGGGCAATCACCGCCGGTGGCAGTTCGGTATTGAGTTCGTATTCCTCCGCCAAAATTAGGGCGGCAAAGGCCGTAGGTGTGCCAGTCATAATCGCGATCGCCAGCAATGTGTCCCCCCGCAAGCCCAAACCATAGGCGATCGCCATCATTGTCAGGGGCAGCAACAGCGTTTTCACCAACATCGGCAGCAACCCCACGCGAAAGCTCTGCCAGCCGGGGAGCCGACTGAGGCGAATTCCGGTGAGAACAAAGGCAAAGGGAATCACCAAGTGAATATCCATCTCACACAGCCTTTCGATTGCGTCGGGAAAGGAAAGATCATGGGTCGCAAAGCCCGCCATTGATGCCCAAAGGGTCGGCACCGTTGGAATCACCACCAAAGCCCGCCACCAAGGTTGATCATTGCCCCTACCGTAGTACTGACCAAGGAATGAACCGAAGCCATAGGTACCGACGGCATTTTGGGTAATGGCGTAGAAAGCTGCCCAAGGCAATGCCGTGTCACTCAGAAGAGGAATCGCGACCCCCAAGCCAACAAAGCCTGTATTGCCGAGAATGCTGGCAATCAGATAGCTCCCCTGAAAGCGGCGACTTTCTCCTTCGGGAACTGTACTCGTCAAGAAGGGAGGTGTGTATTGCAGCCATTGCGGTTGAAAGTAGCGTTTCTGCCAATAGTAAAGGCCCTGGGCAAGGGTATAGCCGACAATCAGCGCCACAAAGGCCAGCACCGGTGCCAACCAAATGAGTCCTGCGAAGTTGGTCTGCCGCACTAAGGCAAAAATTTGAATGGGTACCCCGACCCAATAGAGGCCGCGTCCCAACCATTGGGGAATCACTGCCGGCAACCAACGGCCACAGATGAACCCCAAACTTGTCCAAATGACTAAGGGGCTAGCTGCGCTGAGTGCATCTGCCATCGCGATTGCCCGTTAACGATTCTCCAAACAATATACTGTGGACATTCCGAAAGGAGTTTACCGATGGTATTACAAAAGGGGTCAGCCCTGAGTTTTGTCATCTTACTGGGGGTGGTCTCCCTTTGTGCCGATGCCACCTATGAAGGCGCACGCAGTCTCACGGGGGTCTATTTAGGCGTATTGGGTGCCAGTGGTACCGTTGTCGGCCTCGTGGCGGGTTTGGGGGAATTCATTGGCTACGGTCTGCGCCTTCTGATTGGTTATGTGAGCGATCGCACCCGTGCCTATTGGCGCATTACCACCCTAGGTTATGCCATCAATACCTTGGCTGTGCCCCTCATGGCCCTGGCCCATCGTTGGGAAGTTCTAGCGGGATTCATGATTGCTGAGCGCACTGGCAAAGCGATTCGTACACCCCCCCGCGATGTTTTACTCTCCTACGGTGCTAGCCAAGTGGGTCGTGGCTTTGGCTTTGGTCTCCATGAAGCGATGGATCAAATTGGTGCCGTTGTTGGGCCGCTGATGGTGGCCGGCGTCTTTGCCCTCACCCAGCACTATCAATGGAGTTTTGCTGTCCTCGCCATTCCTGCTTTGGTTGGTTTGGTTGTTTTATTGGTGATGCAGCGGCGGTACCCAGAGCCACGGGACTTTGAAACGGTGGTTCCGGATCTCGATACCAAAAGACTACCAACGCTGTTTTGGATTTACCTCTTAGCGGTGGCCTGTCTGGGCGCCGGTTATGTGGATTTCCCCTTGATTGCCTTTCATTTACAGCAGGGGAATAGTCTGCAAACGAGTCAAATTCCGCTGCTTTATGCCTTGGCGATGGGGGTTGATGCGGTGGCTGCCCTGCTCTTTGGGTACTTACTGGATCGCATGGGCATCATGGCCTTGATCCTTGCGGTTGTGCTGTCAGTGGGCTTTGCTCCTTTGGTCTTCCTCAGTTCTGCGGTGATTTGGGGCATGGTGCTGTGGGGCATTGGCATGGGTGCCCAAGAATCCATTGTGCGGGCGATCGTCGCCAACCTCGTCCCCTCAGCATGGCGGGGGTCGGCCTATGGCATCTTCAGCACTGGCTATGGCTTAGCGTGGTTTCTAGGAAGTTTGCTCATGGGCATGCTCTACGATCGCTCCTTGGGGTTGTTGGTACTGGTGTCAGTAGCGCTGCAACTGCTGGGGCTGCCGCTGTTATTGTGGATTAGGCAAGGGGCGAGGCATCGTGCTTAGGGGCTGCTTCTTCGGCGAGCGCCTGTAGCCAATAAAGATGGGCATATACCCCATTGCGAGCCAAGAGTTCACTGTGGGTGCCCTGCTCCACCAGTTGTCCCCGTTTGAGCACAAAAATGCGATCCACATGGCGAATCGTGGCAAGGCGGTGGGCGATAATAATGGCGGTTCGGTTCACTAACAGGCGGTTTAAGGCCTCCTGAATCATCGCCTCTGTACCCACATCCAAATTGGCGGTTGCCTCATCAAGGACAAGGATTTCTGGATGACGAATCGCTACCCGCGCAAAGGCCAAAAGTTGTCGCTGCCCCGCCGATAGATTCGTGCCCCGCTGCCGCAGGGGAGTGTCATAGCCTTGGGGCAACTGTTCAATAAAGTCAGCAATGTTCATTTCGGCGGCCACCCGCTGAATTTCGGCAAGGGTGTAGTTGTCGCCAAGGGCAATGTTGCTTTTGACATCCCCCGAAAAGAGAAAGCTATCCTGCAAAATCACGCCAATGTGCTGCCGCAGTTCTGCTTGGGTAAAGTCGCGGACATTGCGACCAGCCACCAGCACTTCACCGCGTGTCGGATCATAGAGGCGACAAAGCAAGCGAATAATTGAACTTTTGCCCGCACCCGTAGGGCCAACAATCGCTACCTTCTCACCAGCATGGATCTGAAACGAAAGTTGCTTGAGGACATAGTCATCGTCTTTGTAGGCCAGCCAGACATCGCGAAACTCAACAGCAGCGGCTGTATTTTCTGCCTTGGGCAAATGCAAAAAGGTGCGATTGGGATCCTGAATTTCAATGGGTTCTGAGAGCAGATCATGGATGCGCTCAATGGCGGTTAAGCCCGCTTGCACTGTGGTAAATTTCTCCGCCAACTGCCGCAATGGATCAAAGACGCGCTGGGAAAAGAGGATAAACGTGGCCAAGGTACCAAAGTCAATCGCACGCTGCTCCACCAATGCACCGCCCAGCCAGAGAACGCCAGCGATCGCCACAAAGGCAATCCACTCCAACGTTGCTGATACTGCTGAATCATAGAAAATCGTCCGATCCACCTCTTTGATGTAGCGTTGATTGCGCCGCCGAAACAGTTGGCTATTAAAGGCCTCACGGCGAAACAGTTGCACCACGGTAATGCCAACGATGTTTTCCTGAAGATCGGCATTCAGTAGCGACAGTTCTTCGCGGGATTTGTAGTTGGCCACGCGGTAGCGATGTTGAAAATAGATAATCAGGGCGGTGATCGGCACTACCAAGGCCAGCAGCAGGGTTGCCAGCAGGCGGTCAATAAAAAACATCGTCAGGATGACCACCAACATTGAGAAGACATCGCTGAGAACCCCCACGGCGCCAGTGGCAAACACATCCCCCAGAGCATCCACATCACTGGTCAAGCGGGTAATAAGCTTACCAACGGGGGTGCGGTCAAAAAAGCGCGACGATAACCGTAGCACGTGGTCAAATAAGTCATGGCGAATATCCGCAGTAATGTTTTGGCCAATTTTTTGAATCCAGTACCCCTGCACTGCCTGCACCCCGAAGCGCAGCACCACAGTAATCAGCAGTGCAATGCTCAGTAGATCAATCCCTTGGGTCAGGGCCAAAGGTTTCAAAAAACTATAGGTACTCTCTTCCCCCTTGAGGAAGGCGATCGCCTGACCAATGATGATTGGTTGCAGTGCCGCTGCTGCCGCCAAGGGAATCAAGAGCAAGCCACTTCCCACCAGTCCCCAGCGATAGGGCTTGAGGTAAGGAATCAGTCGTTGCAAAAGTTGCCAATCCGTGGAGCGTGTTGCCGCTGTCATGCCCTGCTGAAACTTGTGAACATCCTTTTTCCCAGTCTAGTGGGTGCTTGTAATTGTTTGTAACAATTTACACGCTTTAGGGAGTTGTCATCTGGCCATCCCTTAGCTAGACTAAGGGTAGTTCGGGCTATTCAATCCCCCGCATAGCCCCACTGAAATCCCCGAAAAGGTAAGTTACGCCGAAAGGGTAACGCACAAATCAAGGATCCTGTAGCCGCCGCTTCAGAAAATGGTATGGATGCCCTTGATGCCGAAGGGATTTTTTCCAAGCTTCTCAACAGCTCCAAAGAGGGTGTAGGTTAGCTTGCGCTTTGATTAGGTAGGATAGTGGAGCGATCGCCCCTCGCTCCCTGTCACTCTCTCAAAATCGCAGTAGGCTAGAACTAGCGGCACCCCGTTCCATTCTATTGATCGGTTTATGAGTGATTCCCGTTTGCTCGATATGGCGCGGCAGGGCGACCCCCGTGCCATTGGTACGCTGCTGAATGCGGTTCTTCTGCCAAAGCGGGTAAAGGCCACTGTGGTACGTCAGGCCGAGGAGTTAATGATTACGCTGCATTCAGAAAAAATGCTCAATCAAGGGGCAGCCGTAACCCTGATCCGCACCGCCTTAGAAAAACTGCACTTGCCAGAGATTCAACGGGTTTTCATTGAGTCACGGGTGTTGGGTGTCCCCCTCTGGGAACGTCATTTCGCATTACAAGTCGAGCCTGCCGTTCAACCCCCTCCGCCAGCGATCGCAGATCCAGGGGTCACGGAAACCGCACCACCTGAACCAACGCTGCTGGATTTAATGTCCGCTTTTATGACCTCCGAGGCACCTGCCACATCTGAAAGTCAGGATGCCAAGGCGCGATCGCCCCAAGAGAAGGAACAACCCATTCCAGTAGAAAGCACACCTGAATATGGCGATATTGTCGCCCCTGAAGCAGCTCCTCCCCTAGAGCAAGTCGCTGAGGACAGAACAGGGGCAGAACCCATCAGTGAGCTGCAAGAGAGTTTCCTAGATGAAATTTCAGAAATTGACCCTGACGAGGACATTAGCTTGGCAGATTTAGCTGCCGCCTTCGACCCCAACCCACCCTCACCCGAACTCAATACTGACCGTGAAGAATCTCGATCTGAGTCGCCCCCCCTTCAAGAAGAGCACATTGAATCCGACACCCTTGATGGATCCTCAGAAGAATTGCCAGTCCTCGCGGTCGCTGCTGAACCACCCCCAGAAGCTCCTGAGTCCGCAGAAGAGAGCATTACACCACCAGAAGCCCAAGCAAGTGTTGTTGAGATTCCTGAACTCTCTGAAGCTGCCCCAGAGCAACCGGCCCTTGAGGCATACGACTTCCCTGAACCGACGACTGAGGACATTGCCGCTCTAGCAGCCTTAGAGGCTAAGGTTAGCCCACCAACCGCAATAACCCCTGAGATGACTGCTGAATCCTCGCCTGAGGGAGCGATCGCCCCAGAACCCACACCAACAGTTGATGATCCTTGGGTCATCTCAGACACGTTGCCCACTTCACCCCCAGTCCCTTCAGAATCTTCTCCTATGCCCCAAGACCAAGAACCCGCCAACTATCCTGCCCTACGGGATCCTTGGTTAGAGGCCGAGCCTGTGCTACAAGTTCAGGCAGATAAGACACAAGAACCCCCACCACCCTCTGAAACCGCCACAGACCCCCCCCAGCCCCCCTCTGAATCCGAGATTTACACCACTCCAACGATTGAAAAAGTGCCCCGCGATGCTCAGTCAAAGGTGGCAGGTATCGCTGGAATGGTTATGGGCTTAGGCTTTTGTGCCACGGGATTAGGAGCCATAATTGGTCTGCCGATGGTTGTGGGCAGTATGTGGATGCTTGGGGATGAGGAAGTATGGAGTGGTGAGTGTCCCCATTGTCATCAGCCACTAAAAATTGCAGTGGGTAAGCTGTGGCGCTTTAGTTGTGAGAAGTGTCAGGGATTGATTGAAGTAAAACATGGCCGCTTCTACGCACGCCAAGCCCCCCCGACGCCCTAACCCAAATCGAAATTTATCTGACCCCGTTGGCGACGCGCTTCAAGGGCTTGGGCAATGAGAGCCAATAGCCCCGGTGCCTCTTCCTGAATCGTCAGCAGGAGACGTTCGCCCATCGCCAAATCTGTATCTGGAGCGGGCGGTTCTTCTTGAACCAACTGCCGCAGCTGAGGTACCGTATTGTCAACAATTTCCACGAGTGCCCCCAAGCAGCGAAAAAACTGCCGTTCGGTGAGGGTGCTATCCTCAATGGGGAATTCAATCATGGCACGCACTTCACCCTCATTGGGGTCGTACTCCCACTGCAACATTTTTGTCTGCCACGAGATGCACAGTAGCGTTTGCAAAATGGCATCACGAAAGCGGTGGGTTTTAATCCCCGGCAAGAGATTGGGGGCATAGAGCTTAAAAAACTCGCCCCCCTCATCTAGCTCAATGACGACGATAAATCGCTCAAGGTGATCGCCGTTGACGCCCGTAATAATTTGGTGGTTGGATGCATTCAACCGATAGTTCAGTTGGTGCCGTTCGAGATATTGGGCAATTTGGCTAAGGGCGATCGCCATGCCGCCGCCATCCTATACCGTTGCCAAAGGCCGATGACTAATTGTGGTTCCCAAAACCTCGAGAAATGCCGCCAACCACTGGGGATGAGCCGGCCAAGCTGGGGCTGTGACGAGATTGCCATCCACCACGACTGCATCCACTGCCACAGGGGTAAAGTTGCCGCCCGCACTCACCACCTCAGGACCACAGGCCGGATAGGCAGTACAGGTTTTACCAGCCAAGACACCCGCTGCTGCCAGCAGTTGAAGGCCGTGACAAATGGCTGCAATCGGTTTTTGGCTCTCGCCGAAGTGTTTGGTGATTTCCAGTACCCGTGGATTGAGGCGCAAATACTCTGGGGCACGCCCCCCCGGCACCACTAAGGCATCATAGGCACTGGGATCAATTTCTGCAAAGGTGGCATTGAGCGTAAAATTGTGCCCCCGTTTTTCGCTGTAGGTTTGATCTCCCTCAAAATCGTGAACCGCTGTGCGAACGCTATCCCCAGCAACTTTATCCGGACAGACGGCATGCACTGTGTGACCCACCATTTGCAAGGCTTGGAAGGGCACCATCACCTCGTAGTCTTCAGCATAGTCACCCACGAGCATCAGAATGCGTTTGCCACTCATGATTCTTTGCCTCTTGCATTGACCTGTTTTGATCCTGACACAATCCTGTTCCCTCATAAAAGTTAATCTGAGAAGGGGGTTGATGAGGTGCAGTGTCATGGTAGAAGGCAAGACTGCTGGGGTTTACTTTGTGGGTGCTGGCCCCGGTGATCCAGAATTACTCACCCTCAAGGGACAACGGCTCATTCAACAGGCCGATGTGATTCTCTATGCCGATTCCTTGGTGCCGACGGGGATTTTGCAGTTTGCGCCGCCGAGTGCCACCTGTATTCCCACAGCCGCAATGACTCTCGAAGATATCATTCCGCTCATGGTTGAAGCGGTGCAAGCCGGTAAAAAAGTGGTGCGGCTACAATCGGGAGATCCCAGCCTCTACAGTGCCATTCACGAGCAGATTGCCCGCCTCGCGGAAGCAGGCATTACCGTTGAAGTTGTCCCCGGCATTAGTGCCTACCAGTTGGCCGCCGCCCGCCTCAATGCCGAACTCACCCTACCCGAATTAGTACAGACAATTATCCTCACCCGTGCTAGTGGCCGTACACGAGTCCCACCAACAGAAGAATTGGCCAGTCTAGCCGCCCACAAAGCCAGCCTCTGCCTCTATCTGAGTGCGAATTGTGTCCACCGTGCCCAGCGAGATTTGCTTCAGCACTATCCATCTGAAACCCCAGTTGCTGTGGGCTACCGCTTGGGATGGCCCGATGAGCAGTTGTGGCTGGTTCCCTTGGCTGCAATGGCATCATTCAGTCAGCAACAGCGATTAACGCGCACCACCCTTTACTTGATCAGTCCAGCACTGGCAGTACAACATCAAGGCCATGGCTCATTGCGCTCCTGCCTTTATAGTCCAGAACACCACCATCTATTTCGCCCTCATTAACCTGCCTATAATTGGGATACGTTGTAGGCAAAGGATGTGGGCAACTGGCTCAGCAAAGCACTGATCGTTTTGATTCGCGCTTATCAGCGTTGGATTTCGCCCTTATTTTTGCCCACCTGTCGTTATACGCCCACTTGTTCTGCCTATGCGGTTGAGGCGATCGCCCGATTTGGGGCAGTCAAGGGAACCTATTTGGCCATTCGTCGTATTTTGCGCTGCCACCCCTTTGCTGCCGGCGGCTATGATCCTGTACCCGATCCCCACAACGACTCTGTGCCCCCCTCTTCCCCTTGACCCTAGAGACGCTCTACTTTCTGAGACTGTGGGGAGAACAAAATCCCTCAGGCTGGGGTGATGAGCCGAGGTAGCTCCTGTTGAATGAGGGCAATAATCTCTGCCTGCTCCATGATGTGCTTCTACCTGAGCTATCTTTGAGGGACTGTTTGAGTCATGGTCTTAAGCCAAGACTTGCTTGAGTGCCTGAATCACTTGATCCTGTTGGGCAAGAGTGAGTCCATAGTATAGGGGTAAGCTAATGGCTTCTTGGTAGTAGGCTTCGGCGTTGGGAAAGTCTCCCCATTGAAAGCCCAATTGCTGATAGTAGGGTTGGGTATGTACAGGAATGTAGTGGAGATTCACCCCAATCCCAAGGGCACGAAGGGCTTCAAAGACCTCTCGATGGGATGTTTGAATTTGGTCTCGCTTCAGGCGAATGATGTAGAGATGCCAACTGGAGCGGGTGTCAGGATGCTGAAATGGGAGCGTGAGGGGCAAATCAGCAAGATATTGATGATAGCGTTGGGCTAGAAAACGCCGCCGCTCGACAAATAGATCAAGGCGTTGCAGTTGCCGTAGGCCGAGGGCGGCTTGGAGGTCGGTCATGCGGTAGTTAAAGCCCAGTTCCAGTTGTTGGTAGTACCAAGGACCATGGGAGTCACTCACCATTTGCTGGGGATCGCGGGTAATACCGTGGCTGCGCAGACGGATGAGTTTCTGATAGAGGTCTGGATCGTTGGTGAGAATAGCGCCCCCTTCACCCGTGGTGATGATTTTCACAGGGTGAAAGCTAAAGACCGCCATCGTGGAAAATTCACAGCAGCCGATAGGTCGGCCACGGTACTGACCACCAATGGCATGGGAGGCATCTTCAATCAGAGTAAAGCCATAGGTCTGTGCTAACTCGGCAAGGGCAGCCATCTCACAGGATTGCCCGGCGAGGTGAACAGGAATGACGATCTTGGGGAGTGTACCCTGTGTCTGTGCGAGTTCTAGTTTTGCGGCAAGGGCAGAGACACTGAGGTTATAGGTGTGGGGGTCAATATCGACAAAATCCACCGTGGCACCACAGTAAAGGCCACAGTTGGCGGAGGCAACAAAGGTAATCGGCGATGTCCATAGGCGATCGCCCCCCTTTAACCCGGCTGCTATACAGGCGAGGTGAAGCGCTGCTGTGGCACTACTGACCACAATGGCATACCGTGCACCACAATAACTCGCCAGTGCTGCCTCAAATTCAGGAATCTTGGGGCCTTGGGTCAGCCAGTCCGATTGCAGGACTTCAATGACAGCGGCAATATCCTCTGGCGTAATGTCTTGACGACCGTAGGGGATGATGCTCATTTAGCCTCTGTTAGCCCCTGCCCGGCATAAAGTTGGGGTCAACATGTTGGCGAATCAGGTTGCGTAGCTCCTCAATACTCAGGAAGCGATCGTTACTCCCTGAATTGTAGCTGAACCCTGGCTTGACCCGTGTCGCCCCTGTTTTGGCACAATACTCCTCAATGGTGTAGCGTCCTTGAGTGGGCAGAATGGCATAGTACTGACCTCGGTCAACCGTAGTATAGGCGTCTGAAGTGGTAATCATCTCTTCGTGGATTTTCTCCCCCGGCCGAATGCCGACGATCGCCCGCTCACAGTCAGGACAAATCGCCTCTGCCACATCCAGAATGCGATAGGAGGGAATTTTAGGCACAAAGATTTCGCCCCCCCAACTATGCTCCAGTGCCCACAGTACCATTTCTACCCCCTCCTGGAGGGAGATATTAAAGCGCGTCATGGTTGGATCCGTAATCGGCAGGCAGCCCTCACAACGTTTTTTCAAGAAAAAAGGAATCACTGACCCCCGCGACCCCATGACGTTGCCGTAGCGAACCACACTAAAGCGCAGATCACGACCCGCAAAGTTATTGGCAGCAATGAAGAGTTTGTCACTACAGAGCTTTGTTGCTCCGTAGAGGTTGATGGGGGCAGCCGCCTTGTCAGTGGAGAGGGCAACGACCTGTGTGACATTCGTGTCGAGGCAAGCTTGAATGACGTTTTCAGCTCCCATTACGTTAGTACGGATAAACTCAATGGGGTTATATTCCGCCGCCGGCACTTGTTTGAGAGCCGCCGCATGAACGACAATATCCACTTTGTTGAAGGCACGGCGCAGGCGATCGCGATCTCTGACGTCGCCAATGAAGTAGCGAATCCCCGGATACTTCTCGGGTGGAAACTCCTGCGCCATCTCAAACTGCTTTAGCTCATCGCGGCTAAAGATCACCAAGCGCCGAATATCGGGAAAGCGCCGCAACACCTCCTTGACAAACGCACGGCCAAACGACCCAGTTCCCCCTGTCACCAGTACGCTACTATCCTTTGTCAATCCTTGAAACATTAGCTAGTAAACCAGAAGTTCTGAACAGCCTTGAGTTTAACCACAACAACCGCTCGGCCATTGTCAGGCACAATGAGATCGGGAATGGCCTCTCCCACAAAATAACAAAATAACCGTGAAAGAAAATCGGCACCTTGCGTCGTTCCTCGTACTCTATTTGCCGTTCCTGCAGGGCAACCTCAAAGACTTGTTGGTAGATGGCTTCGCTGAAACCACTGCCTAATTCTTGGAAGATGTCTTGGGCAGTCTCCTGAATAAGCTGGAGCCAGTGTTTCATAGGGATGTAGCGTGCTGACGGTACCAAGTGATTGTACGTTCTAAGCCTTCTTTGAGGGGAATTTGGGCACGAAACCCAAAGGCCTCTTTTGCCTTAGTGGTATCGAGGCAACGCCGCGGTTGACCATTGGGCTTATCGGTTTGCCATTCAATCTGCCCTTGAAAGTTCATCAGGTCGCAGATGAGTTCAACTAGATTCTTAATGGTGATTTCTTCCCCCGTACCCAAGTTAATCGGATCGGGATGATCATAGGCTTGGGTGGCCATGACAATCCCGCGAGCAGCATCCTCGACATAGAGAAATTCGCGGCTAGGGCTGCCATCCCCCCAGACGGGAATCACCCTCTCCCCCTGTTGCTGAGCAATGTAAACTTTGCGGATCAAGGCAGGAATCACATGGGAACTTAAGGGGTCAAAGTTATCCCCTGGCCCATAAAGATTCACGGGCAAGAGATAGATGCCATTAAAGCCATACTGCTGCCGATAGGCTTGCAATTGTACAAGAAGGGCTTTTTTAGCAATGCCGTAGGGAGCATTGGTTTCTTCAGGGTAGCCGTTCCAAAGATCACTTTCTTTGAAGGGAACGGGGGTGAATTTGGGATAGGCACAAATCGTCCCCACACAGACAAATTTCTCGACCCCCGCACGATAGGCACAGTCAATGAGTTGTGCCCCCATCATCAGGTTGTCATAAAAGAGTTCAGCGGGCTTGGCTTGATTGAGACCAATCCCCCCCACATGGGCAGCAAGGTGAATGATAATATCTTGGTTTTGAACGACGGCTTGGCAAGCAGAGAGTTGGCGTAGATCGTAGTCGCGCGATCGCACCACGGTGATTTGTTCAGGCCCTGCCCCTGCGTTTTGCAACTGCGCCACCACTTGGCGTCCCAAAAATCCCGCCCCACCCGTGACGAGAATCCTTTTTTCACTGAGGTCCATGGCTAGTCTGCCTTACTGATAAACTGCCGCTGGGCAATGAGATCCAGCACGGTGTCAGAGGTGGTTTTGGCAGTTGTTCCTTGAATCCCCACTGCATGGAGATCCGCTTCCACCATCAGAGCCACCAGTTCAGGAAAGGTAACCGAGGGCTCCCAGCCCAAAACCGTTTTGGCTTTGGTTGGATCCCCCAAGAGTAAATCCACCTCTGTGGGACGCAAATAACGGGGGTCAAATTCCACGTAGTCCTGCCAATTGAGACCCACATAACCAAAGGCGAGTTCTAAAAATTCCCGCACGGAGTGGGTTTCGCCGGTGGCCACCACATAGTCATCGGGTTGCTCCTGTTGCAGCATCAGCCACATGGCACGCACATAGTCCTTGGCGTAGCCCCAATCCCGCTTCGCTTCTAGGTTCCCCAAATACAGCTTGTTTTGCTGGCCAGCCACAATGCGGGCAACGGCACGGGTAATTTTGCGGGTCACGAATGTTTCACCGCGCCGAGGGGAGTTATGGATCCAACCTTGGCCAATACCGGCATGAAAGGTGCCAGAGGTGGTCGCCAAATCAAATACCCATCCTTCATGGGCGATCGCGTGGGCTTTAATGACTTCGTCCTTTGGTTGACAGAGATGCTGTCCCGATTGCGTGGTCTGGGGACTGTTCAAATTCAGCTTGTAGTAGGTGCGATCGCCCCGTTCTTCAAGGCAAAGGGTAATACGCTGCTCCAAAGTGGTGCTCACCAGCCAATAGAGGCCTGCCGCCAATACGGGTGAAGTCGTGCAAAAGCCCTGAAACTCATAGCGTAGGCCATCCCCAGCGCTAAAGCCCTCAAGAAACGCTAAGCGAGCAGCATGATCAGCGTTGAGAATGCGTTGGGGAATTCGCTTGTGACCCCTATGGGTATAGATTTGAGCGTAGAGGTAGCGGCCATAGTCGCAATTGCCCTTGAGGTGCAGTTGGGTTACAGGCTGACCGTTTGGCAAGTCATTTGCAGCCGTGTCCTCACTGGTGTATCCTGCGGCAACTTTCCGCCATGCGGCACTGACTCGTGGCAATAATTCTGGGTCTTGGTTAGCCACTCTCACTTTGCCTTCAGGGGTAAGATGCCCCTCTGCAACCAGAATCCCCAGGAGCCAAGCTTCGCTGGGGCTGACCTCCACTTGCTCCGTAGCGGGGGGGAGATCAATGAGGGCAAGGCGATCGCCCACCTGTACCCGCTGTGTCTCCTTCGCGCAGGGCGTTTCGCCATTGAGGACAAAAACTTGATGATCGGCAGTTGTTTCGTAGAGGGCTGCCCGTGCCATGATCCGATGAACGGTTTTATCGCCGCCATTCCAAGTGGCGGTCATGCAAGTCACAGTTGTCCAGCCCTGGGCATCCCAGACCTCAAAGCGATCCTCTGGTGCTAAGTCGGTCGTATAGCGTTTACCATGCTTCCAATCGGTGCGATGGGGAACAACATCGGCAATGGGCAGAATATCGATCAGTCCCCGCCGCCGCAGAATCACTGGTGTGGTGCCAGTCACACACTCGTGGTTGAAGAGAATGCCATTACAGGCAAAAAGATTGTAGGCCTCGCGATAATTCACGGTTTGCCAGTGGGCGTAGACCTTGGCACAGGCGTAGGGACTGCGGGGATAAAAGGGTGTCGTTTCCCGCTGTGGCACTTCCTGCACAAGGCCAAACATCTCTGAGGAACCGGCTTGGTAGAACTTTACCTGTTTACCTGTGCGCTCTTGGTATTCGCGGATTGCCTCGAGAAGTCGCAGCGTCCCCATGGCCACGGTCTCGACGGTGTATTGGGGAGCGTCGAAGCTCACCCGCACATGGGATTGCGCCCCCAGATTGTAAACCTCATCGGGCTGACTCAGTTCTAAAATCCGCCGTAGGGTACCGCCATCGGTGAGATCGCCATAGTGCAGGCGTAGGGCAGCCCCTTCTTGGTGGGGGTCAACGTAAATGTGGTCAATGCGATCGGTGTTAAACGTGGAGGTGCGGCGAATAATGCCGTGGACTTCATAGCCCTTCTCAAGGAGGAGTTCACTCAGATAAGAACCATCTTGACCGGTGATACCCGTAATTAACGCCCGCTTACGATCGTCCATCCGTTATTGCCTTGCTCCTAAGCGTGTTTTTTCTGGATAGCCCACAGCCCGCTTTAACGCGGCTAGGGAGCGATTATAGTTCAAGATGGCGGCAAGAAGATTTCCTTGGGCTTGGGTCAAATTCGTTTCCGCATTGGTGACTTCCTGTTGCGTTCCCACCCCCGCTTGAAAACGCAGCCGAGCAAGGCGCAGCCCTTCAGTGGCTTGGGTAACCGCTGTTCGTGCTGTGGCAATGTTTTTCTCATTGGCTCTGAGGTTGGTGTAGGCTGTTTCCACCTCTAGGCGGATGGTGTTTTTCTGATTGGCGTATTGTTCCTCAGCCGTTGCTGCAAGGGCTTCTTGGCGAGCCGCACTGGCACGGGCGTTGCCGCCATCAAAGAGGGCTAATTGTATTTGCAGCCCCACCTCATAGCCAAAGCGAGGCGCGAAGTCATCCGTGACTTTGTCCAGCATATTGCTACTGGCAAAGAGGCTCAGTTGGGGACGGGTAGCTGCCAATGCCACCTGACGATTTTTCAGGGCAATCGTGCGCTGTAGCAGCCGCTGCTCTAGCTCAACACGATTCTGATAGGCAAGGAGAATACTGTCCTCAAGGGAAAGTGACCACTCCTCGGCGGGTTCAACGCGCTCAGCGATCGCCACATCCACCGTTTGATTCACATTCAATCGCTGTGCCAACTGTCGCCGGGTCGTGATTTCCAAATTACGCGCTTGGCTCAAGTTTTGCTGGGCATTGGCAAGGCTCACCTCTGCGGTCAACACATCCAATAGCGTCCCAATCCCTGCTTGCTCAAAGGCCGTCGCATCCCGCAGGGTCACTTGGGCATTGGCTACGGCAGCTTCACCAATTTGCACCTGTACCTTGGCCTGTTGCGCCAAATAGTAATCATTGGTTACATCAAGGATCAGTTGTTGGAGTTGGCGTTGTACCTCTAGTTCACTGAAGCGCACTTGGTCGCGAGCTGCCGCAATGGCCGCCGATCGCCCGCCCCCCGCAAACAACGTATAGTTCATCACTAGGGCTGCATTCAACGTTGCCCCACGCGTCGCCCCAAAAAGATTGGTGAAAAAGTTTGTGAAGTTGAGTTGATTCACTGGTGCAAGGGTAATGGGAGTGAAGTTGGAGGGTGTAGCAGCCTGACTAGCACTATTTTGCAGTTGTTGCAGTTGCTGTTGCAGCTCCAGGTTTTGCTGATCCGAAAATGCCGTGAGTTGCGGGCCTTGAAATCGCTGTTGTAGCCGTTGCACCTGAGTATTCAAAATACTGCTAGCGGCCAGTTGCTGAGCGAGAAGCTGTTGCTGCGCCTGTTGCTGTTGCTGCTGTTGTAAAGAGAGCTGCTGCTGAAAGTTGAGGGGCAGGTAGGCAGGCTGGCCACCGGGGGAGGTATTTTGACCGATGCTGGCTTGAAACGCAAGGGTGGGATAAAGCTGTGCTTGCACCTGTCGCAGTTGTGCCCGTGCCCGTTGTAGTTGTAGCTCACTAATTTGTAGGCCAATGTTATTGCGAATGGCCACCTCAATCGCTTGCTCGAGGGTGAGGGGGTGATTGAGATCAATGTTGATCGTCTCAGGAAGCGCTAGTCTATCGGGATTGGGGTTGAGAGGCGTGAGGGCATCTGAGGCTGGCGTTTGGGAAGATGCCTGTGCCACTGGAGTCGTGGTGGGTGTAGCTTGAACGAGGCTAGGCAACGTCACAGGGGCGATCGCCAGGAGTCCCGACACCAGCATTTTTTGGCGATTCAGGGCAAGATCATTCAACATGAGAACTTAGACGTGCAACCTGCTCAACTTAGCCACGGTAGGACTTCGCCTAAGCACTCGTAAAGATTGCCAACGTACAGCCATGGGCCTCACTCCCACAACACACCTATTCTGCAAAACTCTAGCATGGATTCTCGATTGCGATCGCCCCCTAGAGCAATAGCCGCAGACCACGAGGATTGAAAAGGGGGAGAAAACTGATCTAGAATAAGGAACCCTCAAAAAGGAGAGGTGGCTGAGTGGTCGAAAGCGGCAGATTGCTAATCTGTTGATAGGCAGGTAACTCCTATCCGAGGGTTCGAATCCCTCCCTCTCCGTTAAAGAAAATATCATCAAACAATAGCTGACACTTATCCTTTGCTACCCCTCAGCAAAGCGCGAACGGGGCAAGGGCAGGAGATAATAAATTTACATAAACATCTTTGGGATAATGACGATGGCCAGCGACTTAGCAATGACGATTCTCCCCGGTATGACCGTGAAGGTCACCAATCCCAACGATACCTACTACCAATTTCAGGGGATTGTACAGCGGGTCACAGATGGCAAAGTGGCAGTGCTCTTTGAGGGAGGGAACTGGGATAAATTGGTTACTTTTCAGACCAGTGAGCTAGAGCCAGTCGTGACCACGCCCAAGGAAAAAGCGAAAGCGAAAAAGTAAACGATGGCGCGGCGATCGCCTCCTCCCCAACCCTTGGCCGAAATTATCCAGACAGCAACAGATCACTGCATTGCCCAGTGCCACGAACCTGCTAGCCTCGATTTTCCTGTGGTGCCCGCCTTGGGTAGTTGGGTGCGGATTCCTGAAGGCGATCGCGTCATTTATGGCGTTGTTGCCTATGTCGTGACGGCTCCCATTGACACGATTCACCGTGCCACCGCCTTGGGACTATCCCTAGAGCAACTACGGCAAGAGCAGCCCCATATTTTCGCCATGTTGAAAACCGAGGTGACGATCGCCATCACTGGCTTTCAGGAACAGGAACGCTTTTATCACCATTTGC
>FMSI01017991.1_pt1 | contig 17069 bp, 10 predicted proteins | sample 1504471 | NCBI WGS metagenome assembly FMSI01 (sample SAMEA4475357, study PRJEB15587) | soil metagenome | biome: Soil; feature: Field | place: India | collected 2015-03-11 | depth 0 m
AAAAAACATATGCTTTAGGCAAAAAACGAATTTACCCAAAACATAATCGGTAGGGGTAATTCATGAATTACCCCTACTTTATTTTGACATTCTAATTAATTTTTGTGTAAAGACCTTGCCTTTTGTTTTAATTCTTGCGAAGTATATTCCATGGGAAACGTTCCCAGCATCAATAGATTGAAAATTGAAAGACAAGTTATGAATACCTTGTGCTAAATATGAAGAAAGGATGGTCTTAATTTTAGTTCCGTAGAGGTCGAAAATTTCAACTTCTACAAAATCTTTTTCGGGCATTCTTAGTGAAATATTTATTTCGTCAAAAAAAGGATTCGGTGATATGTAAATTTCGAAGTCAGGCTCCCCTTGCTCAACATGTGTAATTTTTGCAAATTGAATTTCTCCACGACTTAACATACCAAACTTTCCAGAGTTATTTTCAACAAACTTGAATGATCGAACCATATAGTACACAAATCCTTCGTAGAGAGATGTGTCGGTAAATTGCGTGCCTTTAAGAGGTTCTTCATTAAGAAGTAAAAAGTTCCCATTTTTGCTGTAAGATTTGTAAACAAAATATCCTTCAACTGGTTCAGTTGGTGCTTCCCAGCTAATATTGACATACCCCCCCTCGGGCTGAACAACCGAAACATTCCGTGGTTTTGGTACGGCAGATGAATAGAGCGTAAGGGTCGGGTCTCCCATCAATGAGACATGGATTTGATATAGTCCTTGGTTGATGATATAAAAGTTTGAACCATCTTGTGAGTAGAGAGCACCCAAGTAGTTCGTGGTATTGCTTTGTGTAATTCTTGTAGAGTAGCCAATTGGTAGATTGGCTGCCATATTGTGGAAGTACCAGTGCGGGAATCCTGCCCAACTGCAAGTAAGAATTGAAGGCTTAGAGGAAAGAGCTGCTCGCATAAAGTTGTTCTCTGAATCCCAATCACCAAAATAGGAACCAAACAGCATTGTGAAAACAGCGTTTACATTGTTGGCAACAAAGTCATCAGTAGAACCTATACCCCCGGCGCTAGTGTAGGTTCCACCTCCACAACCATACGCCCAGATATATTCATCTGTCTTAAGGGTTGTAAACCAGTCGGAAATAGTAATATTATCGGGTCCAAGTAAAGAAGAAAAATTTCGATAACCACTTGAAGCAAAAGAATTTAAATATCTATTTGCGCCAAAATTGTCGTCGATTAAACCTCTCCATTTAGTGGAAAGCTGACCAGTCCTAAACAAGTGATTTTTGTTCAAATAGGCACGTAGTAAAGCAAGCTCTCCTTGGGTAAATTTTGTCATTTTGTAAAAATCAATTCTTCCTACACCAAAGCTTATTTCATAGCCTGGTGTACTTTGGTCAAATTTTCCATCACCGGGAATGTTTCGGTTTCTTGGATCTCTTGCAGAGCTATTGTTTACCGAAAAGTCTGTCCAATATGTATCGTAAATGCTTCCATAATACATATCGGAAGGCCAAGCACCCAAATGGTCGGGGTGCCCATCGGGAGCAATGAGGCCGGAATAGGGAACAGCAATTCGTCCAATTAATACAACAGTATTAAAATTTAGCGGGTCGTTTCCATATTCTTCAAGTATTATATCTTTGATTTGTCTTACTTTTTGGGGATCAAAATTTTCTGCTCTTGGGACGAATTTAACAATAACTGTCCAACCTTCTTCTATTAAGTCATTGATATAAGTTTCAATTTCGAGTTGTAAGTCCCATTGCAGTGTTTCGTCTATTAGTACCATGACTTTCCCATTTGAATGTCGAGGTGGTACGTTAATACCGGTGTGTACATATCCAAAGGCCATAAAATGAAGAGCGATCGTCGTATCAAATGTCGAACCATTCGGTCTTTGCATTGTTACATCAGCCAAAGCTTTGTATCGGGCTCGAACCTCGTATTCATATTCTTTTCCTAATTGCACATTTAAATCTTCGTACAAAGTAATGTTTGAATCTAATCTTGCTAATGGTGCAGATGGGAAGGCAAGGTCCCCAAAATTTTTCCTTCTAACTTCGTAAGAATAAGCAAGTGGATGCTTTTTCCAGTTTAAAACGATTTTTGGGGGCGAAGTTTGGGTTCGGACCGAAATCATAACTGCTGCATCTTTTGACTCATTTCTTCTAAGTTCCTGGGAAAAAATATAAGAGCTATGAAAGAAAAAAAGTAAAATGAAAGTAAACTTGAATAAACTGCTCTTCATTTAAACCTCCAAAATTTTCAAAACAAAATTGCAAGATAATAATTTTGGGCTTTTTGAAAAAATTTCAAAAGAATACAACTAAATGCTTTTATCTTAAATAAATTTAATTGAGTTCGTCTCTTACATCTTTGGCTTTGATTGTATGGAAAATAAATTCGACATTATAGTTGTTGGTGGAGGTCACGCCGGAATCGAAGCATCCTATGTTGCTAGTAAGATGGGATGCAAAGTAGCTCTTGTTACAATGAGTAAATATACAATGGGAAGACCATCTTGCAACCCTTCCATTGGAGGAACTGCAAAAGGGCATCTCGTTAAAGAGATTGATGCTATTGGTGGGGCAATGGGTATTCTTGCCGATAGGGCTGGAATCCATTTTAAGATGCTGAATCGCTCAAAAGGTTATGCTGTTTGGTCTCCACGGTGTCAAATAGATAAAGACTTATACCCTGTATATGTTTTAAAACTTTTGTCGAGACAAACCAATTTATTTATTATTGAAGCCACGGTTAAAAGAATATTAATAGAAAACTATCAAACTAAAGGAATTGAAACAACCGATGGAAATTTCATTTATGCTTCAAACGTTATTCTTTGTGCTGGGACATTTTTGAACGGGGTGATGTGGACTGGTTTGAAATTTAAATCTGGTGGAAGAGCAAATGAACCAGCTTCTAAATATCTTTCTGATTTGTTAAACCAATTTGGGTTCGAAGTTGGAAGACTGAAAACAGGAACACCACCACGAATTTGGCGTCATTCTATAGATTTCTCGAAGCTTGAAATTTCTCCCGGAGACGAACCACCGCAACCTTTCCACAGGAATACCAAGAAAGTTAAAAATCGCATTGTATGCTATGCCACTTCCACAAATAATGATACCCACGAAATTCTTAAAACTGGTTTCGACCAATCTCCAATGTTCACCGGTCGTATAAAAGGTACTGGTCCACGATATTGCCCGTCGATTGAAGATAAAGTGTATAGATTTGCAGAAAGGACCTCGCATAAAATTCTTTTAGAACCAGAAGGTTTGTTTACAGATTCATTTTATGTTAATGGTTTTTCGACAAGTTTACCGGAAGATGTACAAATAAAAGGTTTGCGAACAATTCCTGGATTGGAAAAGGCAGAATTAATAAGGCCTGGTTATGCTATTGAGTATGATTTCTTTTATCCATTTCAATTGAAGTTAACTTTAGAAACTAAACTTGTATCTGGTTTATTTTTTGCTGGACAAATTAATGGTACTTCTGGCTATGAGGAAGCTGCATCCCAGGGTCTTGTAGCGGGTATTAATGCTGCATTAAAGGTTAAAAATTCTGAACCCTTTATTCTTAGGAGAAATGAGGCTTACATTGGGGTTTTGATTGATGACCTTGTAAACAAAGCCCCCGAAGAACCATATCGAATTTTTACTTCTTTGGCTGAATACAGACTCCTGCTTCGACAAGACAATGCTGATGAAAGATTAATGAAATATGGATACCAATTTGGTTTGATTTCAGAGAAAGAATATGAAGACCTTAACCGAAAAATGGAATTGCTGCGAAGCTCATATGAACAATCAAAAAAATACAAAATCAATCCAGAAAGCATTAATACTTATCTAAATTTAGTAAATGAAACCCCGATCGAAGATATAGTTGATTTGCATTATATTGCCAAAAGGAGTAATGTCGATTTATTTGATGTATTGAAACTGACTAATTCCACCCCTGGGGTTCTTGCTGAGCTGAAGAAGTTCCCCGAGCTTGTTCAAAGGTTGCAAATCGAAATTCGTTATGAGGGGTATCTTGAAAGACAAAGAAAAGAAATTGAAATGTTTTTGCAAAATGAAAACAAAAAAATTCCAGAAAATTTTGACTATTGGAAATTGAATTCGTTGTCTAAGGAGGCACGCGAAAAACTATCAAAGATACGACCATCTTCGCTTGGGCAAGCATCGAGAATACCCGGGGTATCTGCATCGGATGTTGCAATTCTTTCTTTGTTTCTAAAATAATAAAAGGACGAAAAATTGAAAACCAAAAAAATTGCATTAATTGGTGCAACTGGAATAGTCGGAGAGGCAATACTAGAAGTAATTCTGCAAGAATGCAATGATTCCGTAGAAATGGTTGCTTTTTCTAATAATCCACTAAAAATTGAATTTCCAAACCTTAAAAAAAGCCATGTTATCTCTTTGACAAATTTTAAGCAATTGCGAAAAATGATTTTAGATGAAAAACCTAACTTCATTATTAATGCTGTTGGAATAAGCGACAGGGAATATTGTGAAAATAATAAACAAACTGCATGGTTGGTCAATGTTCAACTTGTTGAACATCTTGTGTCTTTGTCCAAGATTTTGGATGCTACGCTTATTACTTTCTCTTGCGAAGATGTTTTTGACGGAAGAAGTGGACCATATTCCGAGACAGATAAACCGAATCCCCAAAATTATCTTGGAAAAACAAAATTAGCAGCGGAAAATTTTGTGCAAACGAATATTAAAAACTATGCTATTGTTAGATTACCATTAGTCTATGGTGTGAATGCGAATGGGAAAAAGGATTTCGTTGCAAAAGTAATAGACAATTCAAAGAAAGAAAGGGTTTTAAAATTATTTCTAAATTATCTAACGAATCCAGTTCTTTCGGAAGACGTAGCCTGGGGTGTTATGAAAATCGTTGAAAGGGAATTAACTGGTATTTTTCATTTTGGTGGTTTTGATTATGTTTCTTTGGATGGATTTGCAAAAAAGATACTTAAATTTTTTGGCTTAGAACCAAATATAATGATGGTAAAACCTCCTCATTTTTTTTCCAATTTTGGGTTACGTCAAACTTATTCCGAAGCACTCCTTTCTATCAAATTCTCATCAATTAGTGAAGGGTTAATTACATATAAGTACTTAGACAGAGAAGAAGGTACAGAATTCGAGAAACTAATGAATTTCTAAATGCAAAATCTAATGAAACTTTTGGAATATGAATTTTTTTTGTAACATTGTAACAATGTTAGATTAATTTTGTTATTATTTTCGTATTTGATTAAACTTTTTTAAATTTTATATGTCAAATTATTTGAATGAACTATTGTACAACAAAACAAAAGGTGGTTTTATGAAACGAATAACAGTTCTTTCAATTGCAATTCTTTCCCTTGGTTTGGTTTTCTTTTCAGCTTGTAATAAGTTGGATAACCCAGTTGATCCAGCAACGGAAGGGATTGTTTTCAATGCAAATATTCCTTATGAGACAGAATTGAACACTCCTTCGACAATGAGCGAAGCAACTATCGAAAAGCCCGCTATGTTGTTGTTCCCGAAAGATGATCCATTATATCCCGAAAGACCAATTAAATATTTGGTTCCACTTGGGAGAATTTTAAAGCAATTAAATCTTACCGAGGACCAAGTTGCTCAAATTCGTCAATTTTTAACTGCCTACCGAGAATGTGTTAAAAATGCTTTAATTGCTTTGAGAGAAAGCGAAAAACAAATCCTTGAGCAAGCAAATCAAGCAAGAAGAAGAGTTATGGAACAACTTAAAAATGGTGAGATTGACAGAGAAACTGCACACCAACTTATGCAACAAATTAACCAAAGAACCCGTGAAGCATTGATAAACAATCCTGTTCGTGAAAGGGTATTGCAACAACTTAAAAACTGCTGGGAAACTTTGATTAACAACATTAAGAGTATTTTAACTGATGAACAAAAGGCTCTTTTCGATGAACTTCTTGCAAAGTTTAAAAATGATCGTGGTGGGAAAGGTACTGGACCAGGTACCAGACCATAAAAAGTAAGATTCATTGCATCATTAATGGGGCTGTTCATTTTGAAGAACAGCCCTTTTTGTTTTTCAAAACTAAATTTTAATTTGTTTTGAATGTAATTGAAATTGCCAATTAAGTTCCTCAATAAATTTTTCGACTAGTTCGGAGATTAAGTAAAAAGAGCCAATTACTAATGTTGGTTCTTTTATTTTGATAACATAATCAAATGCTTGTGTGGTTGTATCGGTTAAAATTAACTTCTCAAATCTAAGATCACAGTTTGCCCTTATTTCTTCAAGTATTTTTTTAAGTGTTATGTTTTTTTCGGCTCTATCGTATTGAAGATTGGGCAAAATAAAGGAATTTGAAATTGGGATTAGTTTTTTAAGCATTTCGGAATAATTTTTATCCTTCATAGAAGCAAAGACAATATTCCATTTTGTCCTCGGGTAGAGCTTTTGCATAAGCTTCACAGTCTGGAAAATAGAATCAGGGTTGTGTGCTACGTCAATTATGAATGGTGGGTCCTTTCGTAACAGTTCAAATCTACCATACAAACCTGCGTTATCTATAACATTTTGAATACCATTGCAAATCGCATTTTCATCAATTCTGTATTCCTTACATAAAGTTTCAACACTTACGATACTTGCTAGAATATTTTCTAATTGATACTCGCCAATCAACGGGCTGTTTATAATGTATTTACTTTTATCGGTTTGAACTTCTAATTTCATTGTATGTGGTTTAAATTCAATAATTTCACCTTTGGCATATAATTGAGTTAGAATCAATTCGGTTTCTTTACCTTTCAAATCTTTAATAATATCATATACCAATGGGTCATTAAAGGAAATAATACATTTACTTCCAGGTTTAATTATTCCTGCTTTTTCAAAAGTAATTTCTTTGATACTTTTACCAAGGTATTCTTCGTGATCTATATCGATTTTTGTAATAATTGATAAGAGGGGATAAAGTACATTTGTCGCATCAAATCGGCCTCCCATACCAGTTTCAATCACACATATTTCAGTGCCGGAGTTTGCAAAATAGTCGAAAGCAATAGCTGTAGTAATTTCGAAAAAAGTAGCATTAAGTGTTTCCGCAAATTTTATATACTTCACAACTAAATCCTCCAAGTCGGAATCGGGAATTGGTATTCCGTTAATTCTTATTCTTTCGTTAAAGGAATATATGTGTGGAGATGTATAGAGCCCAACCTTAAAGCCTGCTTCCTTATAGATTGATGCAAGCAAGCAAGCAACACTACCTTTCCCATTTGTTCCAGCAATGTGTATCGTTCTAATTTTATTTTGAGGGTTACCAACTTCTTGCAAAATCTTTTGTATTCTTTCCAAACCAGGTTTTAGGCCAAATCTCCTTAAACTAAACAAAATTTGGAGTAAATCTTTTCTCATAGCTTTCTAAAGAATTTCTCTCCGTGTAGGATAATTTTTTCTTAATTCATCGAAATATTTTGCAATTTGAGTAGAATTCGAATAGCTTAATATTTTCTTGAATTGCTGAGTATCATCAAGAATTCTTCTGGTTACAATTAATTTTTCGTAAATACTTACTGGATTTTTAAAAAAATCTGTTTCCAATCGTTTATAATTGGCAAGCTCCTTTTCAATTTTTGAATAATCAGGGTTTATGCTAGTAAATTTCTCGAATTCATTTAACATTTTCAAAGTACCTCGCAGTTTACCATCATACGAGTAACCAGCGATGTGGGGTGTGCAAATTGCGCTCTCTTTAATTAGTTCTGTGTTTACAATTGGTTCGTTTTCCCATACATCAATTACCAATGTGAAGTTTTTTTTCTTTTTAATTTGAAGCAAATCCTTTTCAGAAACAACACTTCCCCGGGAAGTATGGATAAACAAGCAATTTTCTGGAATTAAATTAATTTTATCTTTGTCCAATAGCTTCAAGGTAGGATATTTACCATTAGCTGTCAGGGGTACGTGATTAGTTATTATTAAGCAGTTCTTCAGCAAGTTATTTAAATCTAAGTGAGTTAGAAAGTAGGGAAAATGTTCCTTTTGGCCTTGTTGGATAGCTTCTAAAAGCGGAGGGTCGTTGATAAAAACTTTCATTCCAAGCAAAAACGTGTATTTTGCGACAAGGGAACCTATGTTTCCGTATCCAATAATTCCAATTGGTAGCCCTTTTAAGTCAATTTTATTTTCACTTGCCCAGTGGAGAATTGAGAAAATAACGTATTCAGCAACAGAGTTTGCATTTGAGCCTTTTGCATCAGTAAAGAAAATGTTTTTGGATTTCAAATAATCAATATCAACATGGTCGATCCCGGAAGTAGCAGAACCTACAAACTTGACTTTGGTATTTTCAAGCAGATTTCGATTTACTTTTGTTGTAGAGCGAACGAAAAGAATTTCGCAATTAGAGGTGATGAGACTTTCGCATGTTAATCTTCTTCCTGGAAAAGTAAACAAATTGGTAACTTTTTCTAAAGATTCCGCCAACAAGGGAATTTGTTCCTCAACAAATACAACCATGAAATTTATAATTTATCATATTTCTATAAATTGCAAAATTGAGAAAAACCTAATAATTTATTTTTATGAAATTTAAAGGTACCAAATGGATTTGTTTGAAAGATTGGTAAATACGTTTCTTTGGATTTCACTTCTTATGAGCGTTGTTCAAGTTTATCTTCAAACTAACAAAATTTGGAAAAGAAAACACGAAAAGGTTGTTGCCGAAAGTCAGTCCATTGCTGGACTTTCACTTTTGATTTTGAATTGTTTGATTTGGCTTATTTCATACGTTATTAAAAAAGATGTAGAAAGTATCATAGATACTTCTTTAATTATAACACAATCGGTTGTTTTTCTCCTAATTGGAACCGGTTTATGGGTCAGAGGCGAGAGAAGAAAAGGCTTTTGGGCTTTAGTCAAGCAATCTCTTAAAATTGAAAGAAAAGAGGCAAATTATTTATTGAAAAGGTTTTTCAAGCCTCAGAATGCCGAAATTATTCTGGATATTCTCCACCAAATTGCAATGATTGACGAGGAGTTGGATGAAAGGGAAAAGCAATTAATTCAATATTTTGCATTACAATGGGATATTCCTTATTCTGCTGAACAAAAAAATAAAGAAAGAAAGACTTTAGCCCAAGAAAACAAGTATGTGTACCTTAGAAATAAATTGCTTGATTACTTGCAGAGGGACCCACCAGTTGAACAAGTTGCACAAATGAAAGATTTAATTAACGAAATGGTTCTTGCCGACGAGAAAGTAACTAAAGAAGAGAAACTTATCTCCGACGAGTTACACGGTATGATTGATTCTTATCTTCAAAAAGAGAAACAAATGCAAATTTATCAGGTCATAATTGTTCCACAAAATCAGAATCAAGAAGAACGCGTGCGGGAATTGATTCCAGACAGCCAAGAATTAAGGACTTTTGGGGGGCGCGTTTTTGCAATAGGGACATTCTACTCGAAAGCTTTTGCAGAAATGCTTTGTCAACGTTTTCGAAAATTCAATTTTTTTACAATAGTTTACAACCTTGAAACTAATTTTAATGAAACTAATGATACAAACTCATACATTTCTGGTGGCGTATAATTGAAATAAATTTAAGTATTATACGATTTTATTTTTGTTGCCAATTATGGTTATGAGAGTTTATTTTATACTTTTCGTTCCCTTTTTATTGTTTTATTATAATTCCTTTTCTCAATGGGAAAAGGTAAAGAATATTCCACCACCATTTGATAATTCCTATTGGCTTGAAATGTACTTCTTGCCAAATGAGCCCAACTATGGATGGGTTTGTGGGTACGATGGTAAGGTATTGCGTACTACTGATATGGGTAAAACCTGGTTCGGAACAATTATTCGTGGTGCCTACCAGCTTGAACATATTCACTTCGTCGATGAAAAGGTTGGCTTTACTTCTGGAATTGGTTCCAATGGTTTTGGGAAAATTTACAAAACTATTGATGGTGGAGTTAATTGGTTCGACATTACACCAAATAGAGCAGAGGATTTGTGGGGGCATTGGTTTGTCGACAAAGACTATGGTATTGTAATTGGAGGTGGTTGTGTTACACCACAAAAGTTTTTCCTGACTACAAATGGTGGAAATTCTTGGGATTTTGTTACAGAGATCAACTATTTTCCTAATTCTGGCTTAACAGATGTGATTCTGTATTCAAGAAATGGAATTGGCTATGCTACAAGTAGTGGATTTATCTGGAAGACAACAGATGGTGGAAAAAGTTGGCAAATTTTCTCTCGCTCTGGCGAAAACGATTGGCAAGAAGACCTTTGGATTTCTGGAAATACTATTATAGTTCCTTATTCTCTCGATTGTGGTGGAAGTGGTGGTTCAGGTGGGGTTCGCTCAACCAGGGATTTTGGAAAAACTTGGAAACAATTTTCCACTGGTACTTCGATGTTTGGTGCTTTTTTGTTTGATTCTTTACGCGGTTGGGTTTGTGGCTGGGATAGAGCTGTTTATTATACATCTAATGCTGGACAAAATTGGGCCCTTTTGAACTGCGGAATTGACCCCGGTGTTTCTTTGGATGATTTTTGGTTTATTAATGATACCCTTGGGTGGGTTGTAGGTCTTGGTATTTATAAATACGTTGGAATTAAGAAGGTTATTTCGCAAATAAAAGTTTTTCCCGATACAACTGCTTGCGAAGGCGATACAATTATTTTAAGTGCTCTCAATGATGCAAAATTTTATCATTGGTCCAACAATAATACTACTAAAGAAATTCGTGTTACAAAAAGTGGACGATATGAGTTGACCTCTTGGAATACTGACTGCGATACCATTGTTCCAGCTACAATTGATATTGTTTTTTATCCAAAACCAAAGATTTCACTTTCACTTACTGGTGTTGCTTATTTATGCGAAGGTGGGGTAGTGCCCTTATGGTATATTACTAATGAGAAAAATGCTCAATGGTTTGATGGGCGGAAAGATACAATATTGGTTGATAAGCCTGGAAGATATGTTGCATATGCAATCAATAATTTTGGGTGCATTGATAGTGCTTTTGTGGAATTTAAACTTGTCCCACGGCCCAAGATTCAAAATGTAGGTAAACTGGATATTTGCCAAGGGGATTCGGTAATTTTGTTTATCGAAGGTAATTTTTCAAAAGTTGAATGGTTTAATTTAAACGATTCAACACCCATAGGATTTGGTAAAGCTTTTGTTGCTAAAAAAACGGGTAGTTTCTATGCAAGAGCTACTGCTGTCGAGGGTTGTGAAATTTATTCGGATACAATCTCTGTCATTGTTCGAGAAGAAACCAATGCTTTCGAAATAATTCTTTCATCAAAAGATAATTTCCTTTACTTTGATAGTGTTAAGGTAAGAACAGCTAAATGCCTTGAATTATTTATTAAAAACAGAACTACTGAGCGATTGATTTTAGACCACATTTTTGTAAAAGGGAATCTTTCATTTTCGACTATTCCGGGAGAATTTCCTTTGGTTCTTAATCCCAATGAAATAAAAAGTGTACATATTTGTTACTCACCAAATAAAATTGGTTTCGAAAAAGACACTATAATTATTTTCGATAGATGCTGGGACCAATTTGTTTTTCTTTCCGGAATTGGAAGCCCTCAGTATTATGAAGCAGAAAGTTCTTGCGATGTTGTTATATTTGGCAAAACTATTCAAGTAACCAATAAAAGAATTTTTGACGGTATTTCGATTTATCCAAATCCTACTTCTGGCTTGGTTAGTCTTGACTTCAAAAATCCCGTTGAATTGCTGAATTTAAAGATTTATAATTCATTAGGACAAGAACTAAATAATTTCATTTATTTCAAAAATGAAAATAATATTATTTTAGACTTGTTAGGTTTTCCAAGTGGTTTATACTTTTTGAGAATGTTCGATGATACTAATAATAAAGTGATACCCGTTTTTTTAGAGAAATGAAAGAACTTACCTCAGAATTCATAGGTGGTGCAGTCAAGCCTGAGCAATTCCCAGAAATTAATCTACCTGAGTTTGCTTTTTCTGGTCGGTCAAATGTAGGCAAATCTTCTTTGTTGAATACTATCTTGCTTCGAAAAAACTTTGCTCAGGTAAGCTCTAAACCTGGTAAAACTCGACAAATTAATTTCTTTAAAATAGAGGGTAAATATATATTTGCAGATATGCCAGGTTTTGGCTATGCTACAATATCAAAAGAAGAACGACAAAAGTTGCTAAAGTTAAATACTGATTATTTTAAGCTTCGCCAAAATCTTGCACTTGTTTTTCTTTTGGTCGATTCTAGGCTTGAACCTCAAAAATACGATATGGCACAAATAGAGCTCCTCGAAAATTTGGGAAGAAATTATGTAATTGTTCTAAATAAGACTGATAAGATTTCAAACGAAGCACTAACAAAAAAAATTAAAGAATATGAATTTTTGTTGCAATATTGCAATTTTTTAGTTGAGTTTCTACCTTTTTCTTCAATAACTAGAAAAGGAAGAGATGAACTTCTTGCTATTGTGAGAAAATTTGAGCATCAATGGAAAGAACTGAAGCAAATTTAAATATCGCAGAAAAGGGAAAAGAGAAAAAAAAGAAGAGTTGGAAACGATTCCTTTGGAAAGTTCCTTTATTTTTCGCCATTTGTTTTCTATTTTTTTCATTAATTCTAGGGCTAATTTTTTCTTTTAATTTTTCCAAAACTTTTATTTTGAAAACAGCTTTGAATCTTGTAAATCAAGAATTTAATGGCAATATTTCTTTTGAAAATGTACATTTAAATGTCTTTAAAGGAATAATTTTTGACAATATTCTTATTTCCTTAAACGGAGATACGATTGCCTTTTTACCCATAGCAAGGATTGATTGGGAAATAGCCCCTTTATTCAAAAAAAGGATTTTTGTAGGATTTTTCGAATTGGAAAGGCCCCAAATATTCCTTGTAAAGGAATTAAACGATAGCCTATGGAATATTGAGAAGTTTTTTAAACCAACAGAAAAAAAAGAAACAAAGTCTAAAACGGACCTTATTATTCATATTAGTAGATTGCGGATTGAAAATGGGCTTTTAAAAATTGTTGATAAGAATCACCAACCAAGCAATCATCGTTTTAACCCAGAAAATTTGATTATTGATAACTTAGATATTTCATGGAATGGCAAATTAGATTTACTTAATAGTAAATTTGATTTTAACATTGAAAATCTTTCTTTTATCGAGAAACACTCAAATCTTTATGTAACAAAATTAACTGCAAAAGTTGAAATTGATAGTCATAGTGTAATAGCCAATAAATTAGTTTTAGAGACCCCAAATACTAAATTAGCCTCGAATTTAGGTTATTACATTCAGAGCTCCAAGTTTCTTTTAACCAATGTTAACGTCCAAACTAAAACTGACGATATATTGAAATTTGTAAATATTCCGGTTGAAAAAAATTCTAAAATTTCACTTTCAGGTAATGTTGAAATGGGCAAAAATTTGCTTTTAAAAGATATTGTTTTGCAAATCGACAATTCATCTAAACTTGAGTTTAATGGAAAAGTGGATTTGGAAAACAGTCATCCAGAGATTGAATTTATTATAAGTAAAGCCAAAATTTATGAGCACGATGTTAGAGACTTGCTATTTTCGGTTTTCAAAAGTATTCCAATTAATTTTGGTTATTTTGCAACCAACGATTTTACTTTTGGTTATAAAAACAAGACTTTATCGTTTTTGGGGAAATTCAGCACTTCTGCCGGGGATATACTTTCTAATATTGAGCTCGATTCAAATCTTCTTTTGGATTACAGTATTAGCTTTAATAAATTGGATTTAAAGAAAATTTATAAAAAGTTACCCAAGACGGAGTTAAAAGGAATTTCGAATGGAAGTTTAAGTTTAATGAATTTCACCTTCCTTAATGGTTTCATTTCCTGTAATATTGTGGATGGAAAGTCTGAAATAAATGGTATTGAAAAATTTCAACTTACGGTATACTCTAAATTTCAAAATGGATTAATTAAAGTAGATAGCCTAATTTTTTCCAATCATTCAGATTTAGAGAAAAATCAACCAGAAGAAGTGAACTTTTCTGGGAATATTGATATCTCGAATCCCAAAGACCCATCGTATTCCGGAAATTTATCTTTAAAAAATGTAGGAATTTATAAATTCTTTGGTAATGGTGGGAATTTTCCTCAAAATTTAACTGCATTTTTCAAAATCGAAGGGAAAGGTTTTGATATCAACAGCTTTTTATTTAGTTTAGATGGGAGATTCGAGGAGCTTTCATTTGAAGACAGGTCTCTTTTTCCTTTTTCTCTCATTTTGAAAATTAACCATATCGATTCTTTAGATCGACAGATTTACGTTAAGTCGGAAGTATTAAAGGGACAAATAAGGGGTGTTTATCAATTCAACTCTTTGATAGAGGATTTTTCTCACCAATTTAATGCAATTGCTGAAAGCTTCGAAAGTAAGTTAAATACTGTTTTAAAACCTGACACTGCTTTGTTTTTGCCGACTTCAAAGTCTTTAAAACCAGATTTTAAGGAATTGAAAGCAGGCAAATTTTACCCAGCAAATTTCGAGGCAAATTTTGAGATAAATGACTTTTCTTTGATTAATATTATTTTGAAAAAGAACTTAACGTTCTCTGGTGGGGGCAAGGTAAAAGTTGAAATCGATGAAAATTCAAGCGATTTTATCTTGGATTCCCTATCTATTGATTACTTTTCATTCCCTTTAACCCAAAATAATTATTGGTTCAGCATTTCAAACCTATTTGTGAATGCAAATTATCAAATAGGATTATTCGAAGGAAAACCAAACTTGAATTATTTTAGTGCTCGAGTTTCAACTGATAATAGGGTTATTCTTGGTTTTTCATATCTGGATTATCTTGACTTAAATTTAGACTTTAAAGACAATTGTTTGGAAGTTACAAGTTCCACAAATCTTAATTCATTTTTAGGGGTTAAGCTCAGAGACAAAATTTTATTTTCCGACACTTTAATTCAGAATCAGATAGACATCTTGAACTTGACATATCAAAATGTTTTTCAATGGGATTTGGCAAGTCCCTTTAATGTTGATATTTCCTCCCAATCAATTAGTATTGGAAAACTGGCCCTAAAAAGAGAAAATGGTGAAATTGTCAATCTCAATGGAAAATTCAATTTTGACGGTTATTTAGATTTCAGAGGCGAGATTACATCTATTCCTTTAAACGATTTTCAAAAGCTTCTTCCAAAAGAAAATTCTCTTGCTCAAATAAAATCGTTCTTTGGCAAAGTTGATAGAATTGAATTCAAAGTCCAAAACTCTTTAGATAATCCAGATATTAATTTGAAATTTCTTGCAGCCGATATCCAATTTGAAAACATGGAAATCGGGAATATTTTAGCAGAATTATTTTATTCTGATTACTCTTTAAAAGGGAAGCTTAAGTTAACAAACAAGAAATTTATGCCATTTGAAATTGAAATTAATGAGGTGCCGGTAGAATTAAATTTAAAAGAGTTGAAATTTGGTGTAGTCAAAGAAAAAGGTTTTAAAGCATTTTTAAATTGCGAAAGATTCAACCTTTCTCTTCTTGGTCCTTTTATTTCGTCGTATATTGAAAATCTCCAAGGAAGTGTTAAAATATCTACGTCAATTTCTGGGTTTTTGCCCGAAGATCTAAGATTCTATGGCTTTTTGGATATTTTGGAATCTTCATTTGTTGCAACTAACAACAACTTAAAATACAATCTTTCCGGTAGGATTAATTTTGAGGGCACAGAATTTTCCCTAAATGATATTATTATCAGAAATATACGAGAAGATTATCGTAATGGAAACGGTATTATTTCTGGAAAAATTATTTTTTCAAACAATAGGCTAGAAAATGTAGAACTAAATTTGTTTAGTGAGGGTATTAAAATATTAAGTTCGGCATCCTCTAAAACTTTACCTCAACTTTATGGTGACCTTGTAATTTCCACTGCACCTGCTTATCTTCGTTTTATTTATGATAGAAACGAATTACTGCTCGAAGGAAACGTAAATCTGGTCTTTGGTAAGTTGTATATGCCTGGGTCAACGGGTTCCGAATCTGTTAAAGAATCTTTTGTGCAATATGAAATTTCAAATGCCTCCACTCAGAATACTTCAATAAAAGCTCCAAACAACAGGGAAGAGCCCCAAAAAACCACTAATTTAAAACTGGACTTAACACTGAAATTTATTCAGCCTATTGAATTGACTTTGGATTTAACATCTATTGGACAAATTTACGCTTTAATTAGTTTAGAAAACGAACTTTCAAGCATTCGATTTTTTTCGGATCCCAAAAATGATATTACTCTTTTAACTGGAAATGATTTGATTCTACGCGAAGGTTCAACTTTAAAATTTGTTAAGTTATTTAATACCGAGGGAAAAATTAATTTTCCAACAGGTGCTATTGACAATCCAAGTCTAAACTTGGTTGCTTATTACAATGGCCAAAGTGTTTACAACGACGCAGTACGAAATTTCACAGTGAAAATTTATATAACTGGAACGCGTGAAAAACCCAAATTAAGGTTTGATTACACATTTGATGGACAACCAGCCTCCGATGATTCATCCAAAGTTGCACAAGATGCACTTTTTTTACTTGCTTTTGGAAAAACTAAAAGCGAAATAGAAAAGGGGGGGTTAACTAGCAATTTCAATTTAAGCGAGTTTTCTACCTCCGGTAGTTCCGCTATACTTTCCAAAATTGTATCCGATGCTTTATCGGGAACGGGCTTTATTTCCAGTGCTGATATTATTCTTCCTCCTACAGCTTCTGCTCTTGATAGGGCTACTTTAAAGATGAGTGGTCGTTTTCTAGGTATGACTTGGAACTTCGGTGGAACAATGGCTGATTTGTTGAATAACAACGAAATGAGTGTTGAAGTACCTATTGGAACAGTTTTGCCATTTGGACTTCCCAATATAATTTTGCAACTTAGCAGATCCTCAAGTTTAACTCAAAGCTTTCAACGTAATCAAAAAGATTGGGAAATCAAACTTAAATACGGTTCCACTTGGTAAATAAATGCGCAAATTAAAGTTAATAACATCAATCATTTTTAAAAATCCTTT
>FMSI01023519.1_pt1 | contig 17058 bp, 14 predicted proteins | sample 1504471 | NCBI WGS metagenome assembly FMSI01 (sample SAMEA4475357, study PRJEB15587) | soil metagenome | biome: Soil; feature: Field | place: India | collected 2015-03-11 | depth 0 m
AAAAACTGTCTGACAGTAAGTTCCGGTAGCCGCCAGCATTTCGGGAATTGAATCCCCGTCAATGTCCAAAATAGGACTCAGCAAGCACATCGTTAATCGCATCACCGTCAACATCAAAGATCGGTGATACACACTCTACATCATCAATCGCCCGAAAAATCCAGAGGAGATTCCCGGAACCGGTTAAGGTAAACGTTTTTACTCTTCTCTGCCCAAGAATTAAAACCGACTGTTCCGGTATTTTTGGCGTCGGCCAGAGTCAACACCGTTATCATCCTGTCTCCTTTTTAAATAGCTACCCGATAAGCTTCTAAACTAACTTATTGTCCCGTTAATCTCTTTGCGGTTAAAATCCCACTTCCAGCCCCAAACGATGAGACATTCCCAGCCTTCCGAGATTGCGATAGCCGTAATCTAAACCCAGAGACACACCCGGATTCGGTCGCACCCGAAACCCGGTTCCCAAGGAGATGCCGGTTTCCCAGCCTACATCAGCGGCATAATTCACGTCGGTATTAAATATATAACCCGCTCGTAGATAAAAGCCCTGAATTCGGTACTCAAAACCAAAGTTTACCTTCTCGTTCACATCGTTGAAATGGTTCAGGTCAACTGCCGCGGTCAGCGTGTTAACCTCGTTCCGAATGATATCATAAGCAATACCGAAACGGAATAAAATCGGCAACGGAAATGCTTCGGTAAGATAAGTTGCTGGAATCGGCTCGCGCGTCCAGGGCCATTCCCAATCCGGGTCATAGGTAAAATTAAGTTGTGCCCCGGAGTAATGCAAATCCGGGCCGAAATTGGCTATCGCCATTCCCAGACGCAGGTTGCGCCAACCAGTATTGTAATGAACGCCGAAATCAAAGGCAACGCCACTCGTGCCAATATCCCATATTTTTTCCGCCACCAGTTTAGTAGTAAGTCCAAAGGCCAGTTTGTCAGTAAACATCCGGGCATAGGAAACGCCAAAAGCCAAATCGGTGCCGGTAAATGTTCGTCCTGTTCCCTGATAAGCATCAATTGTCGTCTCCTCAAACTCCCCCAGCGTCAGGGCAGTAACGCTAACCCCGAGGTTGCCAAATTTCGTTGGCATAACCGCGCTAATGAATTCGTGGTTAATGTCACCAATCCAGTCAATATGATTCAAAAGCACCTGCCGTCCAGAAACTAATGCCAACCCGGCTGGGTTCCAGTAAGTGGCGGAAGCATCATCGGCAATCGCGACAAACGCCTCCCCCATTCCGGTACATCTTCCGATGCCGATTTTAAGAAAAGGAAGTCCGGCCATTCCCACCTTGGTAAACGCCGCAGTGGCAACAGTGGGGCAAACCAGCCAGAGTAAACACATGACGAACGCAATCGTTGTTTTGACAATTCGCATCTGCCCCTCCTTTCTGCTAATAAATCAGGACAAACTTACCGGTTTGGGACCGCCCGTCTTCTGCTTCAACACAGAAGATATAAACGCCCGGTGCCGGCTTCTGATGCGCTTCGTTCAACAGGTCCCAGTCCTCATCACCACCAAATTGGCCCGGCACTCCTCCTATATCGGGTTTTGTCTCATGATGTTCAATCACCTTAACCAGGTCGCCAGAAAGATTGTAAATGTAGATTTTGCATCGTGCGGGAAGGTTGATGAATTTAATCTTCCGGAAGTCCTTGTGCCTTTCCCACTCATTACGAACCAAATAAGGATTGGGAACTACTTTCACCCGCAGTGGCTCCTTTTCTGTTACGACCGTTGCAGGCGTAAAGGTTATTCGATAACGGGCTGAATAAGGAGCGGGGGAAAGTGGCTTGGTATAAACATACCAGGTATCGCCAACACCTGGTAACTGCTGAACCGGTCGTGAACCAGGACGAAACATCAACTGACATCCACAAAGGGACAGATAGATCGTCTGACCGATAACAATGGTATCAGCGGCACTGCTAACAGTTTGAAAACACCAGCCATCAGCCGAATCCGGGTCACGCCGGAAACGCATAAACCGGTAAGGAACCTCCAAATCATTGTCCAGATCATAAACCCGCGCTGTCCTGCTGTTACCCTTTGCTTCCCAGACAACCCGGTAGTGAGAACCACGATAAGCCCAGAACGCACGGTTATTGGTCCCGTCGTCTAAAAAGAAGATTGAATCCTGGGGATAAGAACCAACAGTCCGTATTCGGTCAAAGAACTGATAGGGTATGGAGTCCATTTTCAACTTAAATGTTATCTGGGCCACCGGCATCCAGGCCCAGGTGGTATCAATCGTGCTGTCATTTTTACTCGTGATACCAATAACAATAGAATCAAATGCGGTAATGACAAAACGGAAGGTATCCGTTCGGGAGTCAAGTTTTACTGGAAACTCAGTAATCGGAACGACAGTATCACCGGTACCACTCAAAGCTAGATAACGATAACGCGGCTGCCGCAAACTGGCATCATAAAGCGGTGGTAAAAATTCCAGCCAGAAGGTGTCTGGCTGAATAGCATAAGGTGTAACTCCAAATGGCTCCAGCTGCAGTTTTAAGCGACCATTCCCGGAAATCTGCTTCCAGTCAGCCTCCGGCGGTTGATAACCGGCAGGTGCGGTCCGCGGCACCGCCCGGGTACCGATGATACCGGATTCAAGCGAAAGCGTATCCGGAGGCACCGGCGGGGTCTGATTTGGATTGCCCCCAAGATAGTTAACGTCAAAGGCGGTTATCGCATAGTAATAAGGAAAACCTAATCGCAGGTCGCTGGAATCAACAAAACAGTAAGCCAGTCCGGCATCTGTCGCCCTTGTTCGCAAAGATTCTACTACCGCCGTATCTTCAAATTTAATACCGTCTTTCTTGTCAAACTGTGCCAGCAGTTGCCAGTCGCCAGGTTGTCCAGAACGGCTGCGATAAACCTTATAACCCTGAAAATCTTGTTCTATATAGTAAGGGTTCTGAAGCGTCGGAGCCAGCGGAAAGAATCTATCGCGCGCTGTCTCGGAAATGTTATCCCATATCAGGGTTACACGACGATCACCGGGGATCGCGGTAAGATTTGGCGCTGGCGGCGGTTCCGGCATAATCCAGTTGTTATCATAAGCCTGCTGTGCCGCCTGAGATGCAACCGCCAGATAATAGGGCCAGGTGGCCGGGTCTCCGCTGCGGTCGGAACGGGCAGCAATTACCGCCACCGTAACCGTGGTCAACTCATCAGGTGCTAGAGTCACCGGACCCGTCGCCTGGAGAAAACGTTTGTCATCCGGGGCGGCGTCATTTGAATCATAGGGCACATAAGGATATAATGGGTCATTCCAGTCATAACCGGCCAAACCCAGGTACTGCTCAAAGTCGTTCTTGGGGTCTCCGGCCAGAATAAAAATCTGGAACGAACTCATGCCCACCTGTCTACCCTCTGCGGGTTCATCAATCAAACCGTTGTCGTTATTGTCAACGCCGTCAAATCCATCAATTGAACCATCCGGATTTTTGACGTAAGGACTCTGAAGGAAATCAAAGCCAACAAACCCGCTGGGTGAAGCGTCGTCAGAATAAACATAACCGAGGTTATCCGCGTAGGCGGAGTCGGTACCGGTGGCATTTTTGATATATTTATGCAAACAGAGACCACACCAGTCGTCGGTGGCGTTGCCAACATCAGCATCAGAACAGATTCCAAGGTAAAGGTCTTTTAACGTATCGCTGCTCCGGTTCCTGATGTCAAGTTTAAAAAACACAATGTCCCGATTCCAAGGAAGATTCCAGGAGTAGATTGTCTGGTAGACTTCTACCCCTATTGGCCTTGGCGTCCGCCCCGCAGTATGGTTAGCCGGGTCAGCATCATTGAAAACCGTCCAGGCATCACCGGTAGAAACTGCCCGGCGCGGAATGTAATGAAAGTAACCGGATAGCGTTTCATTGCCCACTGGAATTCGAAGCGGTGTCAAAACCGAGTCTTGAAGCGAGACAGGAAAATCCCCGGGGTCAGGAGGAAAGTCAGGAGTGATGTAAATTTTCTCAAAGGAACGCGATGAATAGCCACCAGGGGCATTGTCGTAGCAACCAGGGGTCATCTCTGACTTACCAGAATTGGGGTTGTAGCCATTAGAAACAAAAGTATCAGGACCAGCCGCTGTCCTCTTAATGCAACCAATCCAGATGCCCGCTCCGTAAATATACATATCTCCGGAACCAGCAGGCCATTCGCCTCCGGAACGACCAATACCATTGCCAAACGTACCGTAGTTAGTAACGGCAAGATTCCACTGGTTTTTCTGGTACCACTGAAAATCATAAATCCGCGGCGCTTTTTTCTGCGGTGTAGCAGTTCTGGCAATAGCAACTCTTCCTAACAAACAACTCGCAACAATTGTAATCAACAATAGCCGTTGATATCTCATTTCTTCCTCCCCTTAAAACTCTAACGTCACCCCGATTTTAATTCGTCGTGGTGCTCCGTAATTAACCGGGTTATTAACAAAATCCTGGTACGCCAACTTGTAGGCGATGTACTCCTCCTCGTCGGTAATATAACCGTCGTGATTAATGTCCCGGACTGGATTATATTTCCCTGTATTAAGTAGTGTCACATCCGGATCCAGAACCCAGTTCGCCGGTGAATAAGTGGTAATGTAACCGTCGTCGTCGGGTAGGCCGGTATAACCATAAACCCACTGGACGATTTCCGCATCAAACAAATTGGTGACAACGCAGGTTAACCCCAGTTTAATGTTCCCCAGTTTTATGTATTTCACGGCATTCAGGTCGGCAACAAAACGCGGTGGCATCCGCGCTGAGTTACGCTCCGCAGTCGGTCTTCCGGCATTGAGGCGCCGGACCTCACGGGGGGTGTAAGGGAGACCAGAACCGTAACTAAATAATACCGAGGCATTAAAGTCCTTCAAGAGTACAAATGGAAAATCGTCGGGAAATTCACAACCAACCGAGAATTTTGCATTATGTCGTTCATCAAACTCCAGTGCATAATCACGGCGCGGTGGCTCCATTTCTTCGCCGGTAACCGGGTCCACCCCATAACGATATCTTTCATAGTACCATTCGTAAGCGTAAGAAGCGGTCCCTTTAGCAATTGACAATCCATAGGAAAGCCGGGCATTCCAGTAATTGGCAGCGAGTTTCTGTAACCCGAGTTCAAACCCACGAATATTGCCGTATTCCTCATTAACAATTGGATAGTAACCCATCGGCACCGCGGGTTGATAACGAACACCCATTAAATCAAAGACGTCCTTGTAATAGGCAGTGGCATCAAATACGACCACATCCGATAACTGCTGTTCCAACCCCAACTCATAAGCAATGGTTTGTTGCGCTCGCAGGTCAACATTGCCAATAATCTGATTGCCACGGGCATAGGCAGCTGAAGAGATGTTGTCATAGAGATAATGGTAGGCAGGCGTCTGGAAGAAATGGCCATAACTGAACCGAAACTTAGTTTTGGTTGTAACCGGGAAAGAAATCCCCACCCGGGGCGAAAATTTGAACTTCTCTTTTGCTCTAACCGTAGTGGTATCCTCTATGTCTGCCGGATTTTTTCGCTTGTATGCCTTGGGGTCAAGATAATCAAGTCGCAGTCCAAGTCGGACAACCAGGTCTTCAAAATCCATCCGGTCTTGGGCAAAAACAGCCGCGCCAATTGGATTCACATCATAAAGATCAACAAATGGGTTGGGGTCCCAAGGAAGGGAATTATACCGCCGGTGCAGGTAGTTTTGACGCAACTCAATACCTGTCTTAAACTCGTGGATCTTACCCACATTGTGGGTGATATCCCCCTTTAAAGTAATCACATCTGCCCAGTGCAACTGGAAGTACCGATAATCGCCCGAACCATAGAAAAGATTGTACACCCCCCAGGGGTTATTGGTATTGGATTTTGACTGTTCCACATATCCCGGCATAGGATGAAAGATAACAGAGTCGTCCTTCCGCACCGTATCTTCGGCCTTAAATATGTAATCCTCCCAGAATCGTTGAGAATAATTCCTTTCGTTCGCCTCTCGCTCCAGATCCCGGACCCCGATCATCCGTTCGTTGCTGAAATAACTCATTCTCAAAGTGTAAATGGTTGCCTTTGTCAACATGTGATTCACGGCAACGTTAAACTTTTTAATCCGTTCTCGGCGGGAAAGAAAATGCTCCAGATTATATTTGAAACCAAGGTGATTCTCGTTTTCCCGATCGTAAGGATAAATCTCATACTGCTCGCGGGCAACATAACCGTCAGCGGTCAGTTTTAACCCCTGCCCGACTGGAATTGAATAGGTCAGTTTTCCGGTGAGTTTGTAATCCTGACGATTCTGATGGGGCAATTTATAGCGCATTGGATTGTAATCGTCGGCGAAATACAGTTCACCAGAAAGGAAATAACGCAGTTGTTTTAACCCCAGAACTGGACCCCCAACCGACCCCTCGTAACGATTATCACCAAAATTTAACGGCGCCGGAAAAACCTCATCTGTGGTCCAGCGCAATCTACCCTGTGTGTACTCCCTGCCTTCCTTGGTGATTACCTGGATAATGCCGGACATCGCCTCGCCGTATTCGGCATCAAACCCACCGGAAATTATCACCACCTCTGCCGTGGCTTCAGGGTTCACCCGCGCTGCCTGATAACCAAACAACGGGTCAGATGTTGCCACACCGTCCACGTAGTACATCACCTCATCCGGACGGCCACCCCGGAGATGTTGGCCATAAGCCGGACTGGTAACAACCCCGGCCTGAAGCCGAACGATATCCGCCAGAGTGGCTACCGGCATTTTGGAAAACTCCTCCGTGGTCATATACCGGCTTGTGGTCGGGTCGGTTCTGACAATCGCCTCCCGTTTGCCTTTCACCTCCACGACCCCCATTTCTACCGTTCCCGGAAAAAGACGAAAATCCTGTGTTATCGTCTGGTCCACAATTACCAAAACATCAGATCGCCGTTGCGCCTGATAACTCACATAAGAAACAACCAAAGTCTGTTTGCCCGCTGGGACGTTGCTTATTAAATACTCACCCGTGACATCGGTGGCGGCGCCAAGCATTGTTCCCTCAACAACCACATTCGCACCGATCAGCGGCTCACCGGTTTTGGCATCAACAACCCTGCCTCTGATTCTACCGGTTTCACCGGCGAACGCCATGCCAATTACCATAGTGAACACCAATAAGCCCAGCGACCAATTGGGGACTAACACGTCTATCCTTTTTATCGCCATTTTTCCCTCCTTAGTTATTCCGACACCACGCGTACCGGGATCATCCAAACGGTCCCGTTATAAGGGGCGTCGGGATATAATAAATTGGTGGCTGGCAATACTTCAATGTAAATATGCTGGTAACCGGTATCAGCAGCAGAAAAACGGCATACACCTTTGCCTTCCTTGGCACCGATAGTAATGTCCTGTTTTTTCTGGCTTATCATAACAAAAAAGCGATTCTTATCGGCAACTGTATCCTGCGGGGTGCTGGTAACCACAGAAACGGTAATCTCCTCCCCGACGCGCACCAGATAAAGGGAATCAACCGAACGCAGATTGGTCAGCCCCTTACCGTCAGAACGAGGGGAATAGAAAATCGTGTCCACCTGACCGGGTTTACTGAAGATTACCCGTGATATCTGGGGAGACCCTTCGGCATTCGGTATGCGCACATAACCTCCGCTAATTTTTATCAGCGAATAATACAGTGTTTCCGGCAACGTATCGCGCCGGAGAAACAACCATCGCCGACTCCCCCAATTATAGCTTTTCACCGCTTGTTGTATCTCCGAAAATCCCCGCCGTTCTACATAACTAACTCGTTGAACAATAGTAGTTTCTGGGGGCGATTTGGTCGTATCAACGATGGTATCCGGTCTAAAACCCACCACCCATAAAGTGTCATATTCCACCTGTAACCGGCAACCGCTCATTGAATCCTGATATATCACTTGGCAAAAAGTGTCGGCCATAGTTACCGTATCAACGGTAACTCCGAATTGATATATATCCTGATGAACACTATCCCCGGGCTCAATCCAGGCACGAATAATATGGGCAAATTTATATAATGTATCACCGGTACGGGAACTGCTATCCTGGTAGTTCAGCCCGACGGAAAATCCAAGCCGGAAGGTATCACCGGTTATATAAGAAGAGTTCAAAAAGGCACGCCACGGTTTTAACGCTTCGCGAACGGCGGCAGAATCCTCCGCCGTCCACCATGGCCAGATGGGGGGCGCTGTTCTACCGCATCCGAGAAGCAAAATACCCCCGAAAAAAATAAGGACGGTAAAAACCACCCTGCTGTTTCCCGCCCGCCACCGCCAAACCGGCAGCAGTAAATTAGCGAGAACATTCTTTATTATGCGATTTAACATCTTGCCCCCTTATAGTCGTTTCCTCACCCCGAGCGGAGCGTACAAAAAAACTGACTTCGGCCCCCGATTGCTACGCTCACGCTACTGTTGATCACCCAGGAGGTATTGGTGAAACATCTCCCGTGTCCGGTTAGCAGAAACGGGGGCCCGATTTCTCGGGCCCCCGCACTCTACCGTTCAGCGAGTTATCGTCAGCTTTCTCGTCAAAGAAGTGTTTTCAGTAGAAAGCGTATAGAAATAGACTCCCGCAGCCAGGTCGTGTGCATTCAAACTTGTCGTCCAGCGGCCGGCATCGCGATAACCATTGAAAAGTGTCCGCACCGGTCTACCCGCGGCATCAAACAACGTCAGAGTTACATTCCCGGCTCGGGGCAGGGCGTAGGAAATTGATGTGCGATTGGAGAAGGGGTTCGGTTTGGCGGTGAGTTCCACACGGACAGGCATCTGCCTTTGTTCCACCACTCCAGGGGTAATCCCCAAACTCTCCACCGGCACCCACTGGACAACAAACGGGTTATTGGTGGAACTACCCTGTCCCTGCACGATGAAACCTGCCTGCTGGTCAATTTCGTAAATAACCGGCATAAACCTACTACCCTCAATATCCACCATCTTGTCAGCAACGCAAGGAAAACGACAGGATGCGGTGCCGGCTTCGGTCAGCTTCAACGCCGGCGACCAGGTAAGCCCGTTATCCTGAGAGGCACTGGCAAAGATGTCAGCGCGCAGAAGACTTGTTACCGGCTCAACATTAGAAGAGTCAAACTGTTCCCAAGCAACATAGAGATTGCCTTCTACATCTTCGCCAATGCTCGGACGACAAGCATAGGCAGCGTTGTAACCAACTGAAGCCTGCAAATTCATCGGATCACAGCCGGCCCGATGAACCTCTGACCAGGCCGGGCTATTATCCGGACACCAGTGCCAGATTTCTGCCGGAAGAATACGAAGGGTGTCACGGACGCTCGGAATAACACCGGCAACGATATGCAGCCGGTCTTCAGAATCATACCACGGGAAAAGGGATGTAATGTGGAATGAAGTTATCGTGTCCCCACCGTAAGCGGGCGGCGGCTCAAGTTCGGTCGGTTCGCCCCAGGTAACACCACCGTCTGTTGAAATCCGGTAGTACGCCGGATCATAGGAGGTCCCCTCCGAGTAAACCCAAACCACACACACCTTTTGACTCACCTTGGAGGCGGCAATGTTTTGGTCAGGAAACATCGGTTGGGGCTGAGAACCGACAATGCTAACCGGCGGATCCCAAGTACACCAGGTCGCCACCCGGGTATAGTAAAGTTCGTCGGTCGTAGCGGCGTCAATAAGCGCACAATGAACCACCTGATTGCCGTCAATGGAAATCGGTGGCCATTGATACGCATCGGCATTGGGTTCGCCAGCACAGTACTCAAAAATACCTCCGCCGGGCGTCATATCTCTACCAAGAACCGGGTTGAGGTTACCACTTGTCGCAGGTTGGTGGGCGGTAAACATCGCAACCCCGGTAACCGGGTCGGCATCCAGATGGCCAAATCCGCTCCGGGCGGTGTAAACACCAACACCAGAAGCCATGTAATCCGGGTCAAGCCAGTTCCATCCGCCAGCGGCATAATCGTAGAAATTATATCGCATATTCCGGTCCGGCCAGGGATTCTGAGCAGCAGAAAACATCCAGCCCGCGTGGAGTCCGAAACGTGGCGAATTTACCAACATTCGGTATACCGGTCCGTTAAACTGCCAGTCATAAGTGGTGCCACCGATTGTGTCCACTCTGCCCACAGCATAGGTGTTAACATTAGGCACCGGCGCCCGCTCCAGAGTAACATTCACAGCTTCCTCTGACCCTCTGACCTGATTTTCTTGAGGCAGCGCGGTCATCGGCTGAAGGTTGCCGGCAAAAACGAGTGCCGGAACCAGCGCCACCAGAATATATATGCTGCGCATACGCATCCTCCTTGTTTGTTTTTGGCTTTCTGCCATATAACTTACTCTATTTACCCCTACTGAAGCGTGAAGCGATAAGGAATTGAGACCCACACCCTTACCGCTTTATCTCTCTGCTTCGCCGGGGTGAACTTAGCTTTGTATGCGGCTTCCACTGCCGCCGCATCCAGCGACTGATTTCCCGAACTTTTTATCACCTTTACCTCAACCACCGAACCGTCCACATCAACCAGTGCTTCAACCACACACTGCCCTTCAATCCCGGCATTGCGGGCTAAATCTGGATAATTCGGCTTGGGGATGTTTATCGGATTGGGTTTAACCTCCACCTTCCAGAAGGGGACGATCGGAATCTCGGTCTCCACCGGCTTTTTGGTTAAATCGGTAAAAGTGGTTGCTTCCACCGTGGTCGCCTGAACTTCTGCCTCACTTGCTGCTGCTACCGGCACCGAGGGTTTTGCCGCTTTCGGCGGTTCGGCGATTTTCTCCAGCTCCGGTGGTAATGCCTCCATCACCATCTCAACCGAACGCCGTAACTGATAGGGTTTAACAACAAACTCCTTGGGCAGAAAAAGAAACGCACCGATGGCGATAACCAGGGCGGCGATAAGCGCCACCCGAATTGCCACCGCATAGTAACGTTCCTCAAATTCCAGTACCGCAACATTTCTTGCTGTTTCGTTCATCCGCCACCTCCTTTTCCATAACTGGTGGCAAAAGTGACCTTGAACGCCCGGGCGTCTTTGAGTGCCTCAAGAACATCGGTAACAAACCCATATTTCACATCCTTATCCGCCTGCAGCAAAACTACCAGTTCCGGATTCTCAATAACCTTCTCGCTCATCAAGGTGGTTATCATCGCCGGATTCACCCAGTTGTCTTGAATTGTCATCCTGCCGTTGGCGTCAATCCATACCGCAGCAACATTACGCCGTTTGAGAATGCGTTCTGTCATCTCCGCCTTGGGTAAATTTATCTTTAAACCTCTTTCCGTGCGAAAATGGGTTGCCACCATAAAGAAAATAATCAACAGAAAGGCAATGTCACCGGTAGAGGCGGTAGGAATATTCGGTTTGGCGATCTTCTTCAATCCGATCCGCTTCATTGTCCCTCCGTTTCCTCCTGTACCGGCAACAAACTGATCCGCTCGGCCTTGGCAATTTTTAACTGGTCAAACACCTCAATCATCGTTTGATAGGGGGCCTTCCGGCTTATCCGTAAAGCAATCGCCAACTCTGGATTTTTATCCAGTTCTTCTCCCACCAGCCGATTTACCTCAGGAACATTCACCACCTGATTGCCAATTAACACCTGACCGGTCTGGTTTACCGCAACGGTAAGAATATTCTCCGATTTAATCTTGGTCTCGGCGCCTTTTTCCGGTAGCACGATCTTCAACCCTTTCTCCCGGGCGAAAATGCTGGTACTCATAAAGAAAATAAGTATCAGAAAGGCGATATCCCCGGTTGAAGCGGTAGGGATATTGGGTTCGTTCGAACTACCACCACGCGGTCGCAAACTCAGCGCCATTACTACTCCTTGCAGACTCCGGCTTTGGTTACCAGGTAGTCAAGAAGTTCACTTGCAGCGGTTTCCATATCTCTTAAATAGCCATTGGTTCGTCCGGAAATAAGGATGTAAACAATGGAAAGCGGTGCGGCGATAATAAGCCCCCACTTGGTGGTAATCAACGCCTCGGCGATACCGCTGGAAACAACGGTCGGGTCAACCTCGCCCACCGCCGCAATCGCCTTGAATGCCCCGATCATCCCGGTAACGGTCCCGAGGAAACCAAAAAACGGTGCCACGGTGGTGAGTCCGGAAAGCAACGCCATTCCCCGGTCCAGAAATGCCAGCTCGGTGGCACCGGCCCGGACAATTGCATCCTCCATCACCGTTTTTCCTTCTCCCGCTTTCTCCAGCGCCGCCCGGAGCACCTTTGCCACCGGACTCGGGGTTTTATCGCAGAGCTCAATCCCCGCCTTAATACCATTCTGCTCTATCGTCTGAAGCAATTGCTGGCTAAACTTTTTCACATTCACCCGCATCCGGATGAAAATGGTGAACAGCCTTTCCAGCGTCAGTGCAATGCCTAATACGGCACAACCCAAGAGAAACCACATTATGCCGCCGCCATCTTTGAATTCCTGTATCATTCGTATCCTCCTTGGTTATTTATAATGTCAACAAATTCAGCAGCGTACTTTACTTTACTCAAATTATCCCAATTGTCAAGCAACTATTTAAATTAAAGACGCAAACCGGTTTCTATCCCCAACACCCCGGAGAAATTTGACTTTATCTTCCGGTCTCTTAATATTTTTTATTAATATGGAGGCAACGATGAAAGTTATTGAGTCAGGCACTGGCGAACTATTTCAACCACCTGATCCCGATGGTTTTCGGGAATGGGTTCACAAATATAAAAACACCCGCCTGGTACCAAAAGTAATGAGCGAGCAGGAGGCAATCGCCCGACTGGTTAAAGACGGTGATTACATCGGCACCGAACTCTATGGCACCGTTCGGGCACCGATGTCCTTAATCCGGGAACTGGTCCGACAGGGCAAAAAACACCTCCGGGTCGCAGGACAGGGGATTCACGAAATTGACCTGCTCCTTGCCGCCGATATGGTTGACACTTTAGATATTACCTATATCGGCTGGGAGGTATACGGGATATCGCATATTCTACGCCGGGCGGTAGAGTCCGGACGGGTAAAGACAACCGAGTGGTCAAACGCCGCCATTTCCTGGCGCTTTAAGGCAGCGGCGATGGGGGTGTCATTCATTCCAGTGCGTTCAATGCTCGGCACCGACACATTAAAATATTCAGCGGCCAAGGTGGTGGAAGACCCCTGGACAAAAAAACCGGTTTGCCTTCTACCCGCGCTCTATCTTGATGTCGGATTCATCCATGTCCATCAGGCGGACGAGTTTGGCAACTGCCGGATAGAAGGAATTTCTGGTTTTGCCTTTGAACTGGCGCGTGCCGCCAAAACGCTGATCGTCTCTACAGAAGAACTGATCCCCAACGAAGAAATCCGCCGTTATCCTGAACGCACAACTATCCCCTATTACCTGGTGGATGCGGTGGTGGTGGCGAAATACGGCTCTCATCCCGGAGAAATGTGCTATCGCTACTGGCGGGACGAAGAACATCTGCTCCAGTTTTACAAAGATTCAGCCGACCCGGAAAAAACCCGCGCCTATCTGGAAAAATGGGTTTACGGCTGTCGCAACCACGAAGAGTATATTAAACTCGTGGGGGAAGATAAACTTAAACAACTGGAAAAACAAATTGGAGGTCGCTGATGCCCAGATATAATGAGGTCGAATTTCTCATCTGTCTTGCCAGCAGTTTAATGAAAGACGGCGCCACCGCCTTTATTGGAACCGGTATCCCGATGCTGGCCGCCGCCCTAGCAAAAAAGACCACCGCCCCCAATCTGGTGGCAATCTTTGAATTCGGCGGTACCGGCGCCTCCTTAGAACGCCTTCCCCTGGCGGTTGGCGAATCCCGAACCTTTCACAAAGCTGTTGCCGCCTCCGGAATCTGTGACATTATGGAAACCGCCCAACGGGGTTTTGTTGAATACGGTTTTCTCGGCGCTGCCCAGATTGATATGTTCGGCAACCTCAACACCACGGTGATCGGCCAGTACTGGCCGCCCAAAGTACGGCTCCCCGGTTCCGGCGGTGCCAATGACGTCGGCTCCCATTGCTGGAAGAATATCATTATCATCCGCCAGCACGACAGCAGAAGATTTGTTTCTAAACTGGACTTCCTCACCACTCCTGGTTATCTTACCGGACCGGGCGCACGGGAAAAGGCCGGCTTACCCCCTGACACCGGACCTTACCGGGTGGTAACCAGTTTAGCACTCTTGGACTTTGAACCCAACTCAAAACGAATGCGTCTAATTGGACTGAATCCGGGGGTTACGGTGGAAGACGTAAAAAGAAATACCGGCTTTGAGCTACTCGTTGCTGACGAACTGTTTACCAACCCCGAACCCACCGACGAACAACTCCGGATCCTGCGCGAAGAAATTGACCCCGACCATTATTATATCTGAAAACCGGAGGTGTATCTGATTCTCTCTCCAACCCATCGGCAATTTCAAGATGAAGTCCGGGAGTTTGTTAAAACGGTCATCGTTCCCCGGGCAAAAGAATATGACCGGACCGGCCGATTTGTAGAAGAAAATGTGCGGGCATTGGGGGCAAAGGGTTATCTCGGCATCCCCTGGCCAGAAGAATTGGGAGGAATGGGACGGGACTATCTTTCCTATGCAATTTGTGTAGAAGAGGTCTCCCGTGCCTGTGCGGCAACCGGACTTACCCTTGCCGCTCACACATCGCTTGGTACCTACCCGATATATAAATTCGGCACCGAAGAACAAAAAAAGAAGTTTATCCCCCCTCTTGCTCGCGGTGAATACCTCGGTGCCTTCGGATTAACCGAACCCAATGCTGGCAGTGATGCCGCCGGAATTGAAACCAGTGCCCGGAAAACAGAAACCGGCTATATCCTCAACGGTTCCAAACGATTCATCACCAACGCCGCCTATGCCGGCACGGTGGTGGTTGCCGCTACCCTTGACCGGAAACTGGGCCGCAAAGGCATCACCTGCTTCATCGTAGAAACCAAGACCCCGGGATTTATTGTCGCCAAAGAAGAAAATAAACTGGGGCTCCGTGCCTCTAATACTGTGGAACTGGCATTTGATGAACTCCGGGTGCCCAAAGAAAACCTTCTCGGTCAGGAGTACGACGGCTACCGGATATTTATGGAAACGTTAGACGGCGGTAGAATCTCTATTGGTGCCTTCTGTCTGGGCATGGCCCAGGGGGCACTTGATGACCTGATCGCCTGGGCGAAAGGAAGAGAAATTTCCCAGGAATTGTCCCGGGCGATTGCCGATGTTGCCACTGAAGTGGAGGCGGCAAGGCTCCTGGTTTACAATGCGGCAATTATCAAGGACGCCGGTATCCGGGCTGATAAAGAATGTGCTTTTGCCAAACTGTTTGCCTCAGAAGTGGCAATGCGAGCTGTAAATATCGCCATCAGCACAATCGGCCTTCCCGCTCTGAGCGATGAAATGGCTACATCCCGTATTTACCGGGACGCCAAATTGGGTGAAATCGGCGAAGGCACCTCAGAAATAATGCGTTTGATTATTGCCAAGGAAGTATTAAAAACAACATAGGAGGAAAATATGGACTTCAATTTAACCGAAGACCAGATAATGCTGCGTAACATGGTCCGTGACTTTGCCACCAAAGAATTAGAACCGAAGGCGGCACAGATTGATGCCTCAGGAGAATTTCCTGCCGATACGATAAAAAAACTGGCCGAACTCGGGCTACTTTCTATGACCATTCCGGAAAAATACGGCGGCGCTGCCTTTGATTTTCTTTCCTTGGCCATCGCCATTGAGGAAATCTCCCGTGGCTGCAGTTCTACCGGTGTCATCACCGCTGTCCACAACACCCTCGCCGCCTGGCCGATTGTTAACTGGGGAACCGAAGAACAAAAGGAAAAGTATTTACCGCGCATGGCAAGTGGTGAACTTCTGGGCGCCTTCGGCTTAACCGAGGCAAACGCCGGCAGTGATCCGGCAGCAATGGAAAGCAGGGCGGTATTAAAGGGTGATAAATACATCCTCAACGGTTCCAAACGATTTATCACCAACGCCGGTGCCGCCGGTCTATTCATCGTCTTTGCCAAAACCGCCCCGGAACTGGGAAGCAAAGGGGTAACCGCCTTTCTCGTAGAACGCAACTTTCCCGGCTTCTCCCTCGGCAAACACGAAGACCTCCTAGGGCTCCGCGCCACCGCCAACTGTGAATTGATCTTTGAGGACTGTGAAGTTCCCAAGGAGAACGTTCTCGGTGAAATCAACGCCGGCTTCAAGGTGGCACTGAGCACACTTGATGTCTCCCGTATTGACATCGGCGCTCAGGCGGTCGGTATCGCTCAGTCGGCACTGGAAAAGGCGTTGGCTTACTCCAAAGAACGCAAACAGTTCGGTAAACCAATCTGTGAATTTGAAATGATTCAGGCAAAACTGGCCGAAATGGCGACAAAAATCAACGCCTCTCGCTTGCTGGTCTATTATGCCGCCTTTCAAAAGGATGCTGGTAAAACCCGTTTTAGCCAGGAGGCGGCAATGGCAAAACTGTTCGCTGCCGTTACCGCTGTTGAGGTTACCCGGGAGGCGATCCAGATCCTGGGCGGTTACGGCTATACCAAAGAGTATCCGGTTGAACGTCTTTATCGGGACGCCAAGTGTATGGAGATTTACGAAGGCACTTCGGAAATCCAGCGAATTGTAATTGCCCGGAACCTCCTCGCTTAGCGAATACACCGGCTGAGAGCATTCTTCTTGATATAATAGGCTCGCCGGAACGGCTTTTTAAAACCGTTTTTATGCCGGTTATTTTCACCTTTTCTAGCCAGATTTTTGTTTCCTCCCAAGAGCCTTTTTCAATTCCTGTGTCTACCAGGGGGACGGTGGGGGGGCTACCCCGGGGGCTAACTCTCAAATTTTAACTAAATTTTATAACACACTGTTGTGAAACAACTTATTAACAAAATCGGATGACCGGCTTTTAGTTTAACTTTTTCCTCCCGATTGAGGCGCGCCTGGAGGGATTCGAACCCCCGGCCGTCGGATTAGAAATCCGATGCTCTGTCCAGCTGAGCTACAGGCGCAACAACCATCAGTACCTGATTTTAATCGGGGAGACTGGATTTGAACCAGCGACCC
>FMSI01046754.1_pt1 | contig 17041 bp, 17 predicted proteins | sample 1504471 | NCBI WGS metagenome assembly FMSI01 (sample SAMEA4475357, study PRJEB15587) | soil metagenome | biome: Soil; feature: Field | place: India | collected 2015-03-11 | depth 0 m
GTTCAGGGTTCGAGTCCCTGCACGCTCACTGGAAGGTGTTATCTTGATAAATAGTTGGAGACCGACACGGTCTCCAGATTTTATTTAAGGGTGGATTTTCGCTCATTCAAGTGAGTTTTGCAAGGTATTGTATACATCCTTATAGTCCGGTTTGTTTTCGGTTTGTTATTGAGGTAAATTTGTTGACAGCGGTGTTGAGGATAAGTAAAATGAACTTCAGGTGAAGAACGGTCGGTGTTGCTGGGGGACGGGGAAATGATGAAAAATGTCAGGTGAGAAGAAGGTTGCACGGGAAATCCTCATTGCTACGCTTGGCACAGAGCCTCAGGGGGTCACATGGATGCTGGATTGGTTACTTGGACAAGGATATCCGATTCGAGAGGTTCTTGTTCTCCATACTCAGAGTGATGTGGTAAAGTCTGCTCTGGAAAAACTAGATCTTGAATTCGGTTTGGCTCAAACCTACCCTGGTCTTTCCTATCGTCGTGAAGCAATTCATGGAGAGGCAGGTCCGATCCTTGATCTGGCTTCGGAAAGAGATGCCTGGGCATTTTTACGCACAATCTACCGAGCGATCCGGCGAGCACGCCAGGCAGGTCAGGTGGTTCATTTGAGCCTAACCGGGGGACGCAAAACCATGGCTGTATATGCTATGGTGGCAGCGCAATTGCTCTTCGGCGAGCATGATCGGGCCTGGCATATGATCTCGGATGTGCACTGGTCTGGGAGCGAGAAGCGTATGCACCCTTCGCCATCGGATCGTTTCCAGGTCGTACCGGTTCCGGTAGTGCGCTGGGGGGATGCGGCGACGGTGCAGATTCTGCTGTCCGAGGTAGACGATCCATGGGAGGCTATTCGTCGCCAACAGGAGTATGCGCTACAAGAGAAAATGCGCCAGCGGCGAGAATTTTGGCAGCACTATCTTACACCAGCACAACGCGAGGTGGCAGAATTGCTGGTGCGAGAAGGATTGGATAATGCTGCGATTGCCAGGCGGTTGGGAAAAAGCGAGCATACTGTTGCTAATCAATTGACGCGCATCTACCGTGCCTTCGATCAATGGCGTGGTCTCCCAATCGGGAAAACGGGCGCCAGCCGCGCGGCGTTTATCGCCGAATTTGCTCCCTTGTTTTTGAATGAGGAAACGTAGGAGAAAATTCCTACTCAAGATGGGAATCCTCGGTCATGACGGGGGATGAAAACCGATGTAGGCTTGCAATTGGGCTGTGCGGAAGAAAGGAGAGAAAATGAGCGACTGGAAACAGCAACTTGTGGTGCAATTGGAAACAGTGACCCCGCTCTTTCTGGGGGGCGCGGATCCACGAGGTGAGCCGGAATTACGCCCGCCGGCATTTCGCGGCGCTATGCGCTACTGGTTCCGTGCTGCTCTCGGCGGGGTGATTGGAGATAGCAACCTGGATGGATTGAGGAAATTAGAGCGTGAGGTATTTGGGGATGCAGAGTATGGTTCGCCCGTTGCCGTTAGAGTACGGCAAGTGCCTTGTGTATCCGATGTGTACCCCATTCTGCCCCACAAAATGCCTTCAGGGAGACGCCGCGCTTTTAATTCAAAACAGCAATTTGAGGTTATCTTGGATACCACACGCCTGGTAGATCCTCTGGTGTGGGTGAATGCCTGTATGGCGTTCAATCTTGCCATCTGGTTGGGAGGTTTGGGATTGCGTTCCAGGAGAGGGGCAGGGAGTTTACGGGTTGTAAAGAGCACTGATCCTTCGTTAGTACCAGTTTTTCCAGATGATCCGGATTTATTCCCCAGACTGATTGAGAAGGTTCTTCGTTCGGCTGTTGGTATGGGGAGAAAATTGGCAGAGCAATTTCGACTACCTGTAACTTCTTTGCCCACCATTCCAACTAATTTTCCCTGTGCCGCCCAAGGTGCAGAAATTCGCTTTGTGAAGGATTGGGCGAAGACGCCTCAGGATGCCATGGCGGAGGTGATGCGCAAAATACCCAAAGCAGATTACCTGGGGGGAATCTCTCCCCGCCAGGGTTCGCCCTTATGGGTGAACATTCTCTATGCTTCTCAAGCCTACCATCTGTTGCTCATAGTCTTGCCCTCTCGCCTGGCATCTGGTAGGCAAGATTATCACAAGGTTTCACAACTGCTACGGTCGTTTGGGGGGCAGGAGATCAAAATAAAGGGGTGGAACCTATGACGAACGCCGTGTTAATTTTCACCTTTTCGCCGGTACAGTCCTTCATTGCCGAGGCACGGCGCAGTGAGGATTTGTTCAACGGCAGTGCCATTCTCTCGCGGCTGGCACAGGCGGCGGGAGAGGCGATCGAAAAATCAGGCGTACTGATTTACCCTGCGCGATTGCAGGAGACCGATACCCCGAACGTTTTGGTCGCCCGCATTCCCGCAGAGCAAGGGCAGGAGATTGCCGAAAATGCTCGGAAAGCCCTGCTGGCGGAATGGCAAAGCATTGCCAGCAAAGCACGTAAAGCAGCCCGCCTGGAAGAGGATGACCTTTGGGAGCGCATCTGGAAGCGTCAAATTGTGGAGGCACCGCCCTGGCAAATCTTCTGGGCATACGCAGAAGAAACCGCAGGATACGCTGAAGCCTATCGGCAAGCCCGCGACCTGCTGGAGCGCGCCAAGCGCAGCCGTCTCTTTGAGCAAAGCGAAGAAGAAGGGGAAAAAGATAGTCTAAGCGGTACACGCACGGCTTTACGCACAGCATACTACACTTCTGCCCGTAAGTACTGGGAGACCATGTCAAAGAAGTTTCATCTCTTGCCCTCGAAAGTGCGCCCTGAGGGACGCGAACTGCTCGATAGCATTGCCCTAGTAAAACGTTTCTGGGAAGGTGCAGAGCGTGAATTCCCTTCCACCAGTACGGTGGCGGCGTGGGATTTTTATCAGGAAGCAAAAGTTAGTGCCCCGGAGGAGTTGAGCCGCTACCGCCAAGCATTGGAATCTCTGCCGCTCTATAAAGCCCGCAAGCAGGATGCGGTTTTTCCCTACGACGGCGATTTGTTCTTTAAGGAGACCCTTACCCGCCAGCGCATGAAGGAGAGTTACGGCGTGGAAGTGGATGAGGCAACGCTTCAACAATTACGAGCCCTGCTCAAAGACGTTGTCCGAAAAAACGGTAAGTCCCCCTCGCCCTACTACATGCTGATTCAGTTCGACGGCGACGGCGTGGGCGCTAAGATTGACCATCTTTTGGAGGATAAGGATAGAGCAGAGGTGAATCACCGCCGTTTCAGCCAGAACATCGCCGATTTCTCCAGTCAGGTGCGGGAGATTGTGAGACCAGAGGCGGGTGGTTTCCTGATCTACAATGGCGGGGATGATGTGCTCTTCCTGGCTTCCCGCGAAAGGGGTTTGGAACTTGCCCGCCGGCTGGCGAAGAAATATCAGGACATTGTGGGTAAGGATTTGAACATACTGGCGACCGCTTCAGCGGGGGTGGTGATAGCCCACCATTTGACCCCGCTTGCCCGGGCACTGAGCCTGATGCGCGAAGCCGAAAGGAGCGCTAAAGTGGGCAAAAAGGACAACCTGGGCAACAAGGGCATGGTGTGTGTCACACTTGCCAGGCGCGGCGGCGAGGCGCTCTCTGCCCTCAGTCCGTGGGAGCATGTGGCACAGGTAGCAGAGTGGGTGCGGGCTTTCCAAAACGACGAAGTTGCCGCGGTCTTCCCTTATGCGCTGGCGCGCGAAACTGCCATGCTTCAGGACCTGAAACAGGAAGTCAAGACAAGCATATTGCAGTATCTCTTCAATCGCCACACAGGGGAGAAGGTCTCAAAGGATCGCAAACATGAATTGCTGAAGACATTAACTGAATGGCACAAAGCCATTGGGGAGAAAACCGGAGTATCCGCAATGGGTGAAATTGCCCGCTGGCTGATCATTGCCCGCTTCCTCGCTTCCGGAGGTGCAGAATGAGCATCCTGTTTATGCAAGCCGAAGATGTCTTGTTATTCCGCGACGGGCGTCCCTTCAATGCCGGGAGCGATCATGAGGCGCGCAGTCTTTTCCCACCGCCCCCATCGGTTATACAGGGCGTGCTTCGCTCGCACTACCTGGTGCATAAGAACATTCCCCTGAGCGATTCCGTTGCAATTCGTCAACTGGTCGGCGATTCGGCAAATCCCAAAGGGTTGCGTTTGCGCGGTCCTTTCCTTGCCCGGCGCGAGAACGGCAGGGTAGTGTGCTACTTCCCCACTCCCGCCGATGCCTATCCGGTGGACGAGAAAGCCGAGCGGGTTGTTCCCATGAAAGCGGCGATGAACCCCGGCGGATGTGTATGGGCCAGCGCGACCCTTCCCTATCTTCTGCAGAGACCTAACAACATCATCACCAAAACCGCTCCTGGCGAATACCTTAGCGAGCAAGCCTTGCTGGAGTATCTGGAACAGGGAAAGGAGGTTACCCCTATCAAAGCCACCGACTTGTATGTTACCGAGCGGCGGTTGGGCATTCGGACCGACCTGCAACGCCTTTCTACCGTTGAGGGGATGCTTTACGAAGTGGAGTTCATCCGCTTATGTAAGGATGTCGGGCTGGTAGTGGAGATTCTTGAGGGGTATCCCGACTTTCCACCTCAGGGGGTGATGCGTGCAGGCGGTGAGGGACGTGCCCTGCGCTACACCACTCTAAAGGAAGAGGAGTTTACCCCATTATCGTGGGGATGCACCGACGAACTGCCGCGCTTTTTTAAGGTGTACTTCGCTACCCCGGCGTATTTCTCGCAAGGCTGGAAGCCCGCTTCGTGGCAACCGTTCTTCACTGGGGAGGTAAAGTTGGAAGCGGTGGCGCTCTCGCGCTATCAAGTGTTGGGCGGATATGACCTGCTCAATCATCGGCAGAAACCCGCACGGCGATTCGTGCCTGCCGGCAGTGTGTATTACTTCTCTCATGCGGGAGGAGTGCGGTTATTTCAGCAGACTATCACCGAAGAGGGGGCCGCCATGGGCTTTGGGCAGGTGATGATTGCTTCATGGAAGCCGGAAAAGAAGTAGGATTTTTTGATTTTTGGGAGGTAAAGACTATGTTTAAAGCCAGACGTTTGCTCTTCTTCTATGTCGAAACACCCCTGCATGTGGGTGCCGGGCGTGCCAGCGCTAATGTGGATTTGCCTATTCAGCGCGAACGGGTCACGCAGTACCCTATGGTGCAGGCTTCCAGCCTGAAGGGCGCTTTGCGGGCGGAGTATCGTCAATTTTATGGATTAGAAGATGATTCCTCTCAGGTGGAGGCCGTGTTCGGTAAGGCCAGTGGTACTGAAGATACATGGGCAGGTGCAATCTCTGCCGGGGATGCGCGTATCCTGCTCTTCCCGGTGCGTTCGCTGGCCGGGGTGTTTGCCTGGGTGACCAGTTTGCATGCGCTGGAATCCTTCCGCCGTGCCGCCGACCTGGTGGGTCGGTCCATCCCATGGGCATTGCCTCAAGGCGAGCCTGCTTCAGACGCCGCCTGGGTGGGAACCAACTCTCTGGTGGCGGCACAAGGTAAAGTGGTGCTGGAAGAGTTCAGTTTCAACGCTCAGCCCAAAGCCGAGGTGAATGACATTGCCCAATGGCTGGCGGTAAATGCTCTGCCGCAGGATGAGGCTTTTGCTTACTGGCGTAAGACCTTACCTGCACGTCTATGCATCCTGCATGATGATGCCTTCCGCGATTTCTGCCTCTACGGTACCGAGATTCAGACACATATCCGTATTGACCCGGGTAAGAAAACGGTGGCCGAAGGGGCGCTGTGGACAGCAGAGAGCCTACCTGTTGACAGTCTGCTTTATGCGCCGCTGATGGCAACAGATGTGCGCAACGGCAAAGACAGCAAAAGTGCCGATGAAGTCCTGAAGGAATTCGATTTCCTGCAGGGCGGACACATCCAGTTGGGCGGTGATGAGACCACCGGTCAGGGCTGGGTGGCGGTGAAGGTGTACGGAGGGTAATGCCATGGCTGAGGCGGTGTCCAAACAACGTTCATTGGAGCAGAAACGCGCCAACCACGCTTATGAGGCGGTGACGAAGGCAAAAGGGGAAAAAGAGAAGGAGTTGAGAAGCCTTGCTCGCAGTGCCCCCGCCAGCATTCAAAGTGTTGGTTTGGGACAGACATTAGCATTCTGGAAAGCCAAAAAGGAAGAACATCATCTGGCTTTGTACAATGCTCTTTCGGGTTGGCTGAAAGAACAGTTAGGTATCGAGGAGAGCCGCGACCTGCTGGAATGGATTGCCACCACGGCGGATAGTTTGCAGTACCGTCAGGCGACGGCGGAAGCCCTGGCGTACCTCAACTGGTACAAACGCTTCGCCGAGGCCGAATTGAAGGAGGATTGATCTATGGGCCCAAATGCTCCACAAAAACATGGCGGCCCCCCCAACCGCTCCGGCGGACAGCAGGGCAAAGGGGAAACCCCGGCTTCTTCGCAGGAATTTGAATATCCGTTGCCTAAAGAGGTGGTGGCCGTTTTCAAAAATGTTCCGGTCAGCAACCCTGGGCTGATTTTCGAGCGCTTTATCCCTTACCTGGGGGCAGATAAAGAGAACCGACGTAAGCAAGCCTTAAGGGCTGCCAAAACGGCTCCTAACCTCGACGCGCTCAAGGCGGCATATGGACGCTGGCAGGCATTGACCGAAGCCTGCAAAGCCAAAACCTTCACCCTCAAGACCGATTGGCGCTTCATCCCCGGTTTGGGACGCAAGACCGCGCTGGAAATTGGCTTTGGCTTCCACCGCTACGGTTTCCCTTACCTGCCGGCCAGCAGTGTCAAGGGCATTGCCCGCACCTGGGCGCTGTTTGAACTGGCAGCGCTCTTGGCCCTGGATGAGGAAAAATTGAATGACCTTGACCAAACACTTTCCAAAGAAGACAAAGAGTTTGATAAAGCCTTTGAGCGTTTTAAGCCCTCACCCGAGGCAAAGGATCTGGCAAAGACCATCCGTCTGGTGTTTGGTACATTGGATCAGGCGGGCGGTGCAGTGTTCTTTGATGCCATGCCCACCTCGGCGTTCCAGCTGGAGATCGACATCATGAATCCGCAATTCGCCCCCTATTACCAAGGCAAAGAACCCCCCGGCGACTGGCACAACCCCAACCCCATCACCTTTTTGGCAGTGCCGAAGGATAAAGAATTTGCCTTTGCCGTGGCGTGGCGGCGCGGCGCTCCCCATGCAGAGTTGCTGGAACGGGCTTGCGTCTGGCTGAAGAACGGTTTGCGCGACCTGGGCGCCGGTGCCAAGACCAGTGCAGGCTATGGATTTTTCAGATGAGGTGCCCATGATTCTGCTCTGCCTTGCCGGTGAACAGCCCATCCCCAACCTGCTACCGGCGCGTTTTCTCCAACCGGCGCAGACCCTCATTGCCCATACCGGGCTAGATGCCTCGCGGAAGAGCGCCCAGCGACTGGCAGGACTGATAGGCAACGCCCGTCTATTCTCCATCGGTGATGGCTACCAGATTCCTCGCATTCTGAATGCGCTCCTCCGCGAGATCGACGAGCCTGAGGAGGACGTCGTTGTTAACTTGACTGGCGGTACCAAACCGATGGCATTGGCGGCTTTCGAACTGGCACGTCAACGTCATTATCCGGTGGTCTATTACCAGACGGAAGGGCCGCGTGGGCGCAATCAAAAGAGCATGCTGTACCGCTATCGTTTCGACGAACAGGGTCAACTGTGTCTGGAAGAGGGCTACCCCCGTGAACTGCCCGCACTGATCACCCTGGACGATTACCTCAAAGCCCACCTGGACGGGTACGAAGAAAAACCGCCAACGAAAACCTCTGGCGAGATGCTTGAAGATGCTGTTGCGCAAGCCTTAAAACCGCACGTGGACGAGATTAAACAGCGCGTGGTGCCCAACGGGGTGAAAGATCAAGTCGAAATAGATCTGCTGGTGCGTTGCGGCAACCATGTAGGTGTTTTTGAAATCAAGACCGGGGGTGAGGGAAGCGGCAAGAAAGCATTGGATCAGTTAACCACCAGCGCCGCCCGCGAGTATCTGGGCACCTATGCTGCGCGCTTTATCGTAACACAGGCTTCATTAGAGGATCGTTATAAACCATTGGCAAGCGCTTTGCGGGTGACGGTGATTGAACTGAAGGAGTACCGTCCTGGCAAACCGCTCAGCCAGTCCGACTCTCACAATCTGCTTACCCTTGTTTCCAACATTCTGCCCACCCATTAGGAATGATGTATGACTCTGGATAACTTCTCGCATCCCCTCTCCGATGACCAGATAGCCCAATTGCAAGCCCTGCTCGTGCAAGTCCTGCTCGGCGCGCCCGTTGAGCGCGTGGTCGAGGTGCACGTTCAGGTCGAATCTGACCAACTGCCGGCTCCGCGCAATGTGGCGTAACGGCGAGAGGATAAACCTTGTAAAGAAAGGAGGTATTCGGTGTCCGAAGAAATGGCTGTTTTGCTTGATTACACCGGTCATCCCCTGCTGGATGTGGGGTTGGCAACCCTAACGGCTTTTTCTGGCAAGAAGCGCCCTACCCAGCTCACCGAGGAGGACCTGCATAACGCGGCGCAATACATTCGCGAAAATTACATTGTGGATCCGCTGAAATCGTTCCTTAATGTAGCCTTCCCCAATTCGGGGTTTACCAACCCCGCCTTTGAGAAACAGCCTGAAAAGCGCCGCAAATATGCTGAAATCGTCTCTGGTGCGTTTGCTGGACCGGTTGGGGAAGAACGCGATCCGTTCACCGGTTTGCCAGCAACGGCTTTGCCGCTCAATCTAGATGGTGATTTGCCCCCCGGGCGTACCTATCGCCAGCATGTGCCTCTGCTTACTGGTGTGGACGTGATTAACTTCCATCCCTACGGTGATGCTGGTATTCCCCTTTCGGGTATCAGTCTGTTGGCGTTTCAAATGCTCCCTATGGGGTGCGCTAAGGTGAGTGGCAGACTGCTGGCGGTGCACAGCGATGATCCCGATTTGTTGCTTTATTTTGCCAAAACCTTTCTCAATACCAATCAGCAGGGTGTAACCACAGCACGCGTTGGTGGCGAGAAAAAACTGCCCGATACCAGCCCGCACCGTGCCCGCACTGTGCTGATTGAGCATTTGCTTTTGGCCGAACGGGAACGCATGCGCCGGGAACGGGAAAATGGCGGATTTCCACCCACCCTGACCGGCTACTACTTCACCAACAGCGGGCAAGGTGTCGAACTGGATATTTACCCTCTACCGTTGGAGGTAAGTGATTTCCTGATGGCGGTGATGCGCAATGATTCGCTGAAACTCGACTGGGAGGCGCTGACTGCCCGCGGTTGGCAATTGACTCGTAAAGAGGGTGAGATTCCGCGTTACAACCGTCTTTATGAAGACCTCTTTACCCTTCCCGAGGCAGCGCCGCGCTTTATTCGTCTGTATTTCCTGCGCAAGCCCTCTCGTCAGACATTGGATAAGTTCGACCCTACATTGAACTACGATACCCGCCGAGAAGCCAGTTTGATCTCATGGCGGTTGACCGAAATCTTTCTCAAGAAGGTGATGCTTATGGAAGAGGCCCGTGTTCAATCCATCCGTGAATTGGGCGATGCACTCGCACGGTATATCCTTGACCGCAATGATCGCGGTGTATTCAATGGTTTCTGGATGGCGCGTAATTACGGTGAACTGCGCGCGGTGCTCATCCGCGCCTCTGCTGCCGAAGTACGCGCCGGACGCAAGCCGCTCATCACTCTCGATCAATTCCTTGCCATTTTCGAGCAGTCCGAGGGCATGCCCAATGCCGATTGGCGCCTTGGGCGTGATCTCGTGCTCATCCGTCTGTTGGAACAGTTGTATCAGAAAGGTTGGCTTCAAGTGCATGCCGAAGAGCTGCCTGAGACCGCACCTGAAGAAGAAACCATGTAATTCTAATTCAAGGAGGGTTCTATGTCTTTTATCACCGGTTTAATCCTGATTGACGCTCCTGCGTCTGCGCTCAATAATTTGGGTAATATGCCCGGTAGCATGACCGAAAATGTGGTTGGAGTAAAGTTCATCCCTACTCGTGAGGGGAACTATCCCTATGTCTCGGCCCAGGCCTTTCGCTACTGGCTGCGTACCACCCTTGAACAGGGCAACTGGGGCTGGAAAGCTGCACCGATCTTTCGTGAAGCCAAAATCGCCTATACCGACGCTAATCCCATTCTCTACTGGGATGATGACCTATTCGGCTACATGCGTGCTCCCTCGAAGAAAACCGAAGCCGCCAATGCCCGCGAAACTAGCGGTTTAGTGGCCGAGGCTACTCCTACGGCTGAAACTGTGACCCGCATCTCGCCCTTCCGCGTCAGCACGCTAGTTTCCGTTGCACCGGTGCGTTTGGTGGAAGACTTTGGCACTATGTCACGCCACGAGGGCGACCCCGTCCCGCATGGGCACCAATTTTATCGCGCTGCTTTGCAGGGGCTCTTCTCCCTCGATTTACATGCCGTCGGTACCTTTACTTACATCCAGCGCACCGGTTACCTCAATCTAGATGAGGAGCGTTGCAAGTTGGCGGTTGAAAAGAAACTGGAACACCTGGAAAAGGAAAAAGCCTACCGTCTGCCGCTCAAGGAACGTGTTACCCGCGTGCGAGCCCTGCTGGAAGGACTGGCAGAACTGAGCGGCGGCGCTAAGCAAACATTGCATTATACCGATGTCAGCCCCGATATCCTTGTGTTAGCAGTGACTCGTGGTGGTAACCATGTTTTCGGGCACATTATCGGTGCCCAAGGTGAGCGCCCTGTACTTAACTTGCCTGCCTTGCGTGAAGCGCTAGATGTCAATCGTGAGGGCTTGCTCTCGGATGTGTATGTTGGCTGGGTGCGTGGCTATCTGGACGCCGAGCGCGAAAAACTCGAAACCGCTTTAGGCGAAGGCGGTGTACTAAGCGATTGGAACGGTCGTATTCACCTTATCCACCCGCGCGAGGCCTGCCAGCGACTGGCACAAGAGTTGGAGGCACACCCGGATTGGATGCAGTAAAGGGGTGCACTATGCGCGCACTCAAAATTGTCGCCGAAGGGCTGACTGCTTCCTTTCGTTACCCCCACTTTATGATGGGTGTTCAACCAACTTTTGAGATGCCTCCGCCTGCCACTTTGTATGGGCATGTTGCCAGCGCATTGGGCGAGTGGTTCGACCCGCAGGGAGTGCGCTTTGCCGTGCGTTTTGAGTTCCGTCGTAGGCAAGCGGATATCGAGACCACTTATTTGCTTACCCCTGCTACTGGGAAGTTGCCAGGCGAGAAAACTGTACCTAAAGTCTTGGAAGGTAATCCCAATCCCTTCCATCGCGAGATTCTTTTCTTCCCTCGCTTAACGCTTTACCTGAATCGCCCGGAGTGGGCGGAGGCGTTCCTTCATCCGCGCTACGCAGTTTGTCTGGGGCGCTCTCAAGACCTTTTCAATTATCGCAGGGTTGAAGTGATTGAACTTCAACCTGCTGAACATGTGGTTCTGGAGCATACACTATTGCCCTATGCCTATGCGGCTTATACGGCGGCCGGGCAGGCGGTGCTTATGCCGCGCTTTCTGGATTACCAGAACAAGCGCTATCCTATCTTTGAACGTTATGTGGTCTTACATCGCCGCCTGCATACCCGTAATCTTATCCGTTACGAAGGGCAGCCAATGCTTGATCCATGGTGGGCTGATCCAACTGAGCCAGTAGGCGAGGGCGACTATTTGGGAGTGGTATGGCTTAAGTGGGTGTGAATAGATGAGTTCTGGTATTCCTTGTATGCCACAAGGTTTGGGACACTTGTGGGCAAAGAGTCCGCGTTCTGGGTCTGATTCTCCCCAGACTCTTGTAGAACACACATGGGAGGCGCTGATGCGTTTGAGCGATTTGGCGCATCAGCGCCCCGATTTGCCTGACCTCAGCGAGCAGCCGCGCCTGTGGCACTTGCTCTTCTGGGCAATCTTCTTGCACGATTGGGGCAAAGCTGCACAGGGCTTTCAGCGTTTGTTGCGCGGTAAAGAGCGCCGCTGGCCATTCCGTCATGAGATCCTTTCATTAGCGTTTGTGGACTGGGTTGCCGCTGATCTTTCCTGTGAAGAAGTAACCTTTCTGGTGGCAGCAATTGCCACTCATCACAAAGATTTTGATGAAATTGAAGGTTACCTTGATGAGCAAGAACCCGACCTTGACCCGATAAACGCTATGCTGGTAGAACTCTCTCGTGAGGATGTTGTCTCTCTTTACCGCTGGATTGAAACCTGCGCTGGGCCCTGGATGGATGCGCTGGATATGTGTTCTTTAGGGGTGCTGTGCCCTACCTTGCCCCCATTGGAACAAGCCCTTGATGTCCTCACTCCGCAGGTTGTTCGTCGCCATTTACGCCACTTGGAACGAATGTTGCGAGAATGGGAAGAGGAGTTTTCGCCTGCAACAACCCAGCGACCAGGCGTTTTTCTACGGGGACTAGTTTTACAATCCGACCATCTGGCCTCGGCAGGGTGGGGGGCGCTGCCACAACCTCACTTTTCTGGTAAGGCAATATTGCAAACGCTGGCTTTGCCATATCGCCGTCTGTACGCGCATCAGCGCATTGCTTCTCGTACCCGTGGGCATGCCATTTTGCTGGCGCCTACCGGAACTGGCAAAACCGAGGCTGCCCTGCTGTGGGCGGTGAATCAGCGCTTGCCACGCTTGTTCTATACCTTGCCTTACCAAGCCAGTATGAATGCCATGTTCGACCGCCTAACGCGTATCTTCCCCGGACAGGTTGGGCTTTTGCACGGACGTAGTACCATGGCCCAGTTTCAGCGTCTGATGGAACAATCCTATACCCCTGGGGAAGCGACGAAGTTGGCACGCTTATTTCGGAACCGTGCAGGGTTGGCATACTACCCAGTGCGCGTCTTCAGCCCCTATCAACTGCTCAAAGCGGCTTTTCAACTTAAGGGTCATGAAGCCTTGATGAGCGATTTTTCGGAAGCGGCGTTTATCTTTGATGAGATCCATGCTTATGAACCAGCCCGTTTGGCAATGATCGTCGCTACCATAGAGTATCTAGCACGCTACTATGGGGCGCGTTTTCTGGTCATGTCGGCGACTTTGCCTGCGCCTATCCGTGGAGTGCTTGAAGACGTGTTAGGTCAAGTTACCCCCATCTATGCTTCCCAACGTTTGCTGGCAGGGTTGCGCCGTCACCGCCTCCTCTTGGCGGAGGGAGACTTGTTAGAAGAGAGCAACTTGCGTCGAGCACTGGAAGAAGCTCGGCAGGGACGGCGAGTGCTGATAGTGTGCAACACAGTGCGCCGTGCTCAGCAAGTCTGGCTGTGGATGCGTGAGCATCTTACCCCTGAAATTCCCCTTTTCTTGCTCCATGGGCGCTTTACCGGTCGCGACCGTGCGCGCAAAGAGCGTGAGATGCTTCGGGCGGCAGGATTGAACCCAGCAGAACACCGTCCATTGGTGGTTGTGGCCACACAGGTGGTAGAAGTAAGCCTTAACCTCGATCTCGATGTTCTCTTTTCTGATCCTGCGCCGCTGGAGGCCTTGCTCCAGCGTATAGGGCGCGTCAATCGTCTAGGTAGGCGGGAACTATCGCCCGTCTATATCTTTCTTGGCGTAGATAAGGTTTTCCAGCGCGTTTATCGTCCCATTGAACAAGTCAATCGTACCTTGGAAGTGCTGAAAGAACATTTTGCTGTATCTCACGGGAAAGGCGTGGTGCTGGATGAGCGTTTTCTTCCCCAATGGCTGGATGATGTCTACACCAGCGAGGTGCTCACTTTGTGGCAAAGTGCCTTTGAGAGCGCCCGTACCGATTTCGAACGCAGTTTTTTGCGGGTGCTTCAACCTTTTCGCTCCAACCCAGCGTTGGCAGATCAGTTTCACCACTTATTTGATGGCACTGAGGTCTTACCTGAATCGTTATACGATGAATATTTGCAGTTGCATGACAGTGAGCGTGCGCTTGAGGCCGATTCGTTGCTTGTACCGCTTTCCTGGGGGTTGCGTGCGATGCTTGCCCAACGGGGACAATTACGTGCGGGAAGCCGCGATTTCCCCGATGTGGTTTCTGTTCCCTATGATGATGAACGGGGCTTGAACCTTGATATCCTACCAGACTCTCAATCTCTGGAGGCTCCTGATTGATGACGGATTTTCCTCTTACGCTGACCCGTTTACGCTTTGAATGTGTGGCCGAGACCCCGCTTCGCTTGGGCGGTGTACGGGCCGGTAATAACCTGCGTGGCGCCTTAGTAGATGTCATGCGCCGTGCTACTTGTCCTTATAGCGTACCGGCGGTGGCAGGAGTATCGTCGGTACCTGATCCCGAACATGTCGCAATTTGTCCGGTATGTTGGTTAGTGGCTGCTAACGAAAAACCCGGGGTAGAACGGCGAGGTTACGTACTTACACCGCCTCTTTACCTTCCTGAGACCCTAGCGCCGGGTCAGCGTTTTACCTTCCATCTCACTTTGGTGGGCGAAGCCCAGCGCTACTTGCCTTACTTCGTCCTGGCTGTACCTGAGATGGGAAGCATTGGGGTCGGGTCTAAGCGTGGACGATTTAGACTGCGACGCATTGTCTCTGAAACTCTAAATGGCATTGAAGAGGAAGTACTTGCCGAGGGCGAAACGGTAATCCACCCTCCTAGGTATTCGATAACCCATGCCGATGTTATGGAGCGCGTTGACCGCGCGTTGCAAACCTGGCGAGGTCAGGGGATTCGTGAACTCAATGTGGTTTTTCTGACCCCATTGCGCCTGGTCTGGAACGATCATTTGGTTAAGACCCCCGATTTTGCAATTTTCTTTGCCCGTATGTTGGAACGCCTGGATGAATTGGCGATCCAGTTCTCCGGAAGTGAAAGGCGTCCTTATGAGGAACGCATTCATCTCCAAGATCTTGCTTTGCAGGTACGTATGATTGAAAATGATACCCATTGGATTGAGGTGGCCAGTGGTTCTAGCCGCACCGGGCGTCCTACATGGATTAGCGGCCTGATTGGAACGGCGCGCTATGGTGCGCCAATTGAAGTATGGCGCGAACTTTTGCCCTGGTTAATCTGGGGCGAAATGGTGCAAGTGGGTAAAGATACTGTAAAGGGTAATGGGGTTTTCCGATTGGTGATTTAAAGTCTGGGCAGAGGAGGTAGGGGGATGGCAATTATTCAGCATCTGATTGTAGATGAATATGGGGCTTTTATCGGAAAACACAGCGAACGCTTGATCGTCTTCAAGGGCGATGAAAAGCGTCTTCAAGCCCCTTTGCTCCATCTGGAATCGGTTGTTATCGCTAATCAAGGCGTCAGTATTAGTGCGGATGCGGTTTTAGCATGTACGGAGCGCGGTATTCCCATCTACTTTCTCAATTCGATGGGCGAGCCTTATGCCAGTCTATATAGCGCCGGCCTGACCGGCACAATAGCCACTCGGCGAGCCCAATTGGAGGCTTACCGTGATCACCGCGGGCTAGATCTGGTCATCGCGCTTGCCATGGGCAAGATCCAGAGCCAAGCCAACTTTTTGAAGTATATGAGCAAGTATCGAAAAGAGAGTGATCCGACTCTATATGAAGTATTGCGTCTCGATGCGGCTGAGATTCTGGATGAACGGATCAAGTTAGAACGCCTAACCCGCGCCTCTGACCGTCAAGAGGGGAAACGCTCTCTTGAAGAACTACGCCAGGTGATTATGGGGATAGAAGGACGTGCGGCGCAGCGCTACTGGGAGGCGATTCGTCGCACTGTACCGGAAAAATATGGGTTCCCCGGGAGAGAAGGACGGGGAGCAACCGATCCTATCAATGCAGCACTCAATTATGGCTATGGCATTCTCTATGGTCAGGTCGAGCGGGCTATTGTTTTGGCAGGTTTGGACCCCTACGCTGGTTTTCTTCATGTTGATCGTCCGGGCAAACCCAGCCTCACCTTGGACTTTATTGAGGAATTTCGTCCCATGGTGGTAGATCGCACAATTATTGGATTGGCCAATAAAGGTGTGGAATTTGCTCAGGACGACAAAAATCTATTAACCCCAGAGACCCGTCGTATGGTTGCCGAGCGAGTGCTGGAGCGGTTAGATACGCCTATTCCTTTTGAGGGAAAACGCTATCCCATACGCGCTATTATTCAAATGCAGGCGCGTCACATGGCCACATTCCTCCGTGGCGAGCGAGAAATTTATCAGCCTTCTGCATTGCCATGGTAAGGGAAATTATGAGTGTAGAAAAAGTGCCGAACGTGATCCTTGTGTATGATATTGTGGATGACCGGAAACGAGCCAAAATTGCGGATGCCTGTTTGGATTATGGATTGGATCGTATCCAATTTAGCGCCTTTGTAGGGTGGTTGGTTCCAAGTAAGCAGCAAGAACTTATGGTCAAGATCAAGCGCATTCTGGGCAAAAGTCCTGGGAATGTGCAACTTGTCCCCATTTGTGCTGAGGACTGGAATAAGCGCAAGGTTATTGACCAGAAAGAGAAGGCTTGACATGCTGGACCTAGATGATGAGGTCTATGAATATCCTTTTCGTGTTACGGATCTAAAACAATGGGTGTATTGTCATCGAATACTCTATTTTCTGGTTTGCCTACCTGACGTGCGTCCACGCACTTATCTGATGGAGGTTGGAAAGGAAGCGGGCGAAGAGGAGGAGACCCGAGAGGTTCGTCGCTCCCTGCGCTTATATGGGCTGGTAGAAGGTAGGCGGGAGTTTAATGTAACATTACGTTCAGCCCGATGGGGCTTGCGCGGCACCGTGGATTTGGTGATCTGGGTGGATGAACCTACCCCTGGAGAAGTCATACCTGTGGATTTTAAGTTTTCCCATCACAGTGGTGAACATTTCAGGCTCCAATTGATGGCCTATGGCTTGTTGCTTGAGGAATTTAGTGGCAAGCCGGCGCGGCGTGGCTTTCTGTATGAGATCCCACTGCGTCGAGCGGTAGAGGTGCCGTTTACGGCAGCATTGCGAGCAAAGCTACACACTACTCTGGAATCTATGAAGACAATGCTAGAAAGTGAACAAATGCCGGCACCAACCTCGCAACGCACGCGGTGCGCAGGTTGTGAGTTCCGTCGTTTTTGCAATGATGTGATGTAAGCAAAATAAGCCTTCTTCT
>FMSI01006695.1_pt1 | contig 17018 bp, 18 predicted proteins | sample 1504471 | NCBI WGS metagenome assembly FMSI01 (sample SAMEA4475357, study PRJEB15587) | soil metagenome | biome: Soil; feature: Field | place: India | collected 2015-03-11 | depth 0 m
CTTCTGACCTCTCCCCGACGCGGGGAGAGGCAGTGCGCCCCTTCTTCGCAGGGAAGGGGTTGGGGGTTAGGTCTGTCGCTCCCCCTTCCTTACCTGCCCGCAAGTTCACTTCCCCAGCAGCTTCAGCCGAATGGCTATCAGATGATTGCGCGCCACCAGCAGGTTTGCTCTCAGCCACAAGCCCAGCGGGATGAGCACCCGGCTCCAGATGGGCAGGCGGCGCGCGTAGTGCTTCTGAAAAAACAGCCGGTGACTGCGGTGAAACTGTCGGATCATCGCGTTGACCGCCCTGTCGGTGCTTCGCCCGATGGCGTGAGTGACGATTGCTTCAGGGTGGTATATTACCTTCCAGCCCGCTTCATGCGCTCGCCAGCACAGGTCCACATCCTCGCAGTACATGAAAAACTGTTCGTCGAACCCGCCCAGCTGGTCCCATGTTTCCCGCCGTATCATCATGGCACAGCCCGACACCCAGTCCACCTCTATCGTGTGGGCGTGGTCAAAGTCGGTCATCAGGTAATCGCGCACAAAGCGGTTCTGCGGAAACAGCCGTCCCAGAAAGGTGTTGCGAAACAGCCCCGCCTCGTACACGGGGAAGCGTCGGCAGGAGTATTGCAGGGAACCGTCGGGGTTCAGCACCTTGGGCGCGACGATGCCGACCTCGGGATGGGCGTCGGCGTAGTCCACCAGCGCTTTGAGTGCGCCCGGATGCGCTTTGGCGTCCGAGTTCAACAACATCAGATAACGTCCCTTTGCGACCTGTGCTGCGCGGTTGTGTGCCTTACCAAAGCCCTCGTTCAGCCGGTTCTCAATCAGCTTTACCTCGGGGAACTCGCGTTTCACCATTGCCACGCTGTCGTCCCAGGAGGCGTTATCCACCACGATAATCTCCACCTGCACGCCCGGATGCAGGGAGGGGTGAAGCGAACGCAGGCACTCGCGCAGGTCGTCGCGCGTGTTCCAGTTGACGATAATCACGCTCACATCAGGCTTTTCGTTCACTTTGCCACCCCTCGCGTCCTCTGCCAAGCGTCCTCAGCCAGGCGTTGCAGGTAATGCTCCACAGAATCAGCCCATATATCGGCAGGGGAAGCCGCTGTCGGTAGTGCTTCTGGTAAAACTTCTGCAGTGACCGATGCGATTCCCATATCATCTGCGGGCGCACCTGCCGGGTACTTGCCCCACCGTGATGGATGACCACCACGCCGGGATGGAAATATATCTTCCAGCCCATCTTTTTCGCCCGGTAGCACCAGTCCACCTCGTTGAAGAAGATGGGGAACCGTTCGTCCATCAGTCCCACCTCCTCCACTGCCCTGCGGGACAGCATCAGGAACGTGCCCATCGGCTGGTCTACCTCGGCGATGTGGTCATAGGTAAACCACGTCATGCGGTATGCCCCGAACCGGCGCGAGCGGGGAAACAGCCTCGCCAGTCCCAAATACTCCCACATCACCGCTTCGGGTTCCGGGAAGCCTCGCACCGACGCCTGCACACGCCCGTCGGGATGCACCAGCTTCGCGCCAAGCGCTGCGGCTTCGGGGTGTTCGCGAAGGAACTGCACGGCGGTATCCAGCGCCCCCTCGGTGACCTCTGTGTCGGCGTTGAGCAGAAGCAGGTATTCGCCCTGTGCCTTCTGCATCAGCAGGTTGTTGCCCGCGGCGTAGCCCAGGTTGCTCTCCGAAGCTATCAGGTGCACCTCGGCGAACTCCTGCCGAACCATCTCCGCGCTGCCATCGCGCGAGGCATTATCCAGCACCCACACCTCCATCGGCTCGGAAAGGGGATAGCACCGCAGTGAGCGCAGGCATGCCCTCAGCAGGTCGCGCGTGTTCCAGTTGACGATAAGGATGGAGAGGGTCATAGCAGTTCTCTCAGCTCCCGCACCAGCACATCGGGCGGATGATTGCGGAAGGGATTAATGGGCACGTCGCGCCGCCAGATACCCACCGTACGACAGCCCGCACACCTGCCCGCCTCCACGTCCATCCAGTAATCGCCCACCACCACGCACCGCTCCGGTGCAATCTGCCACTCCTGCAGGGCGACGAGCACGTGCTCTGGATGCGGTTTAACCTTCTGCACGTCGTCGCGGCTGACCAGCAGGTCATAGGGTATCTGCAGCTGTTCCAGGGTTCGCAGGGATACCTGTCGGTCGTTGCGGGTGATGATGCCGATGCGCACTTCCGTTGCCTTCAGCGCGTTCAGCAGGTCGGTCATGCCCGGTACCGGGCGTGGGGTCGCGCAGTAAGCCATTTCCATCGCCTGCAGGCGGGCAAGCGCGCGCCTGCGAAACTCCTCCGCCTGCTCGGGTCTGCCAGCAGAGCGCAACTCGCTCGCCGCCTTCTCCACCGCGCCAAGCACATCCAGCGACTGCAAAGGCTGAGGGTCCAGCCCGTATTCGGCAACCAGCTTCAGCGTCGCCTCGCGCAGTTTGGAGAAGTCGATATCCGTCTCGGCGAGCGTGCCGTCCAGGTCAAACAGTACCGCCTGTGCGTTCTGGAAGATTACGTGCATACCCCGATTATACCAGATGCACGGCGAAGCAGGAACTGCCTGCCCTCCCTGCGAACCTTTCCCCTGCGAAAGGAGGAAATGGGATGAGCAAACAGGTCATCAGCACAGCAGATGCCCCCGCCGCGATCGGACCCTACTCGCAGGCGATTCGGGCGGGGAATATGCTTTTCGTGTCGGGACAGATACCCCTGAATCCCCAGACGGGCGAGATGGTAGGCGCAACCGCCGCCGAACAGGCGCGACAGGTGCTGAACAATCTGAAAGCGATTCTGCAGGCGGCGGGCACATCGCTGGACAACGTGGTGAAGACGACCATTTTCCTCACCGACCTGACACAGTTCGCCGAAGTGAACGCTGTCTACGCCGAGTTCTTCCCTCAGAATCCACCGGCGCGTTCAACGGTGCAGGTTTCCGCCCTGCCGCGCGGGGCGCAGGTAGAGATTGAGGCGATAGCCATCATCCCGTAGGGGCGACAGCCCCGTCGCCCCTACGTCCGCGCCGCCTCGTGCAGTACCTCTATCATGGTGGGATGGGCGGGGAACAGTGACGCCAGGGTCTCCACCGTCGCGCCCAGCGCCATCGCTGCTGCCAGCGGCGCCAGCACGTCCGCCGCGTGTGCCCCGATTGCCGCGCCGCCCAGAAGCCTGCCTGTCGCCCTTTCCACCACCAGCTTGACGAACCCCTCGCTCTCGCCCAGCAGTTGCGCCTTGAGGGTGTCGGCGTAGCGGGCGCGGAGCACCTGAACTACCATTCCCTGCTGGCGTGCCTGCGCTTCGGTGATGCCTACCTGTGCCACCTGCGGCTGGGTGTACACCGCTTCCACCACCAGGTCGGGGCGGAAGGGAGCAGTTGCCAGGCCAAGCGCGTGACGCACCGCCACTCGCGCCTGCGCCCAGCCGCGATTGAGGGTGAACGGCGGTCCGGCGGAGTCACCGGCGACGTAGATGTGCCCAACGGACGACTGCATGAACTCGTTCACCACAACGCCCTGTGCATCGGTCTTTATCCCTGCCGATTCGAGGTTCAACCGCGCCAGGTCCGCCCGTCTGCCGATGGCAACGAAGGCGTGCGAGCCTTCTATCACCGTGCCGTCTGCCAGCCTGACCTGTACGCCCCCATCGGTAGCGGTCACGCTCTCCACCGGAGAGGAGAGCAGAATCTCTATACCCATCTGGCGGAAGGCGTGTTCGAGTTCTTTCGAAACCTCCTCATCGGCGCGAGGCAGAAGACGAGGCATATCGGTGATAACCGTCACTTCTGAACCGAGTGTGCGGAACAGGTAGGCGAACTCGCTTCCGGTGACTCCACCGCCTACCATCACCATCCGCTCGGGCAGGGTCTGCAGAGTGCTGGCGAAGCGGGGTGCAAGGATGCGTTTGCCGTCGGGTTTCATGCTGGGTGGAAAGATGGGTACTGAACCGGTGGCAACCAGCGCAAGGTCGAAGGTTATCTCCTGCTCGCCGGCGCCCTCGCTCTGCACCTTCAGCCTGTGCGGGTCTGCAAAGGAAGCCACACCTGTTATCACCTGCACTCCCGCCTGCTGTAACGCCTCGCGCTGATGCTCACCCCACTGGCGGGTGCGCTGGCGGATGCGCTCCATCAGGTCGGCGAGATGGACAGGGGAAGCCTGAACGTTCACCCCGCGATGCTGAGCATAACACCCGTCGCGCAGGGTGTCTGCCGCCGTCAGCAGTACCTTGCTCGGAACGAGGCTATCCCATGTGGTGCGGCCGCCGATTTCGCTCTCGCTAATCAAGGTTACCTCTGCTCCCCCTTTAGTCGCCTCCAGCGCAGCGAACACACCCACCGCGCCGCCCCCAATGATGACAAACCGTTTGGGCATGTGTCTCACCTCCACCGTTCTCACAGGATTGGACTCCGCAAAGGGGGCGGAAGATTCTGGGACACCGGAAGGCAGACCTTCTGGGAAGCCAGACACCCCGCCTGACCTCTCAGCAAACGGGATGGAAAAAGCCTCTCCCCGCGTTGGGGAGAGGCTGGAAGAGGGGGATAACAGGTAAACCTCTCGCCGAGCCGTCTACCCAGCATCCTGCTTTTTCATCGTCAACAGACCGTATTCGATGCTGTCCACCAGCGCGTGCCACGAGGCTTCAATGATGTTGGTGGAGACGCCGGTGGTGCTCCATGTCTGCCCGCCGTCTTCGGACTCCACGATGACGCGCACCTTCGCAGCGGTTCCCTCCCGGACGTTCACCACGCGCACCTTGTAGTCGGTGAGGCGAATCTGCGCCAGCTCGGGGTAGAACTCGAGCAGGGCTTTGCGGAGCGCGCTGTCCAGCGCGTGCACCGGACCGTTCCCCTCGGCGACGGTCAGCATCTCGCGCCCATCCACAGCCACTTTCACCGTTGCCTCGGTCACCACCTCGCCCTTATCGCCGCGCTTCTCCACAATCACGCGGAACCCCTTCAGCTCGAACAGCTTGCGGTAGTGCCCCGTCTGTTGCATCAGCATCAGCTCAAACGAGGCTTCCGCCGCTTCGAACGAGTAGCCCTCGTTTTCCAGATGGGCGACCTTCTGCAGGACCTTGCGCACTTCGGGCGTGCTTTTGTCCAGTTGCAAGCCCAGTCGCTGAGCGTGATGCGCCACGGTGGCGCCGCCCGCCAGCTCGGAGACAAGGATGCGCCGTTCGTTGCCTACCGCAGATGGGGGAATGTGTTCGTAGGTGCGTTCGTGCTTCAGTACGGCGTCGACGTGCACTCCGCCCTTGTGCGCGAATGCGCTTCGCCCCACATACGGCATCCGGTGGTTGTGCGGCATGTTCGCCACCTCGTCCACGTAACCGGACAACGCCGTCAGGTGACGCAGGGAATCGGGCTTCAGGCAGTCGTAACCCATCTTCAGTATCAGCGCAGGGACGATGGAGCACAGATTGGCGTTGCCGGTGCGCTCGCCATAGCCGTTGATGGTTCCCTGCACATGCATGGCGCCGTGCTCCACGGCAATCAGGCTGTTCGCCACGGCACATTCGCTGTCGTTATGCGTGTGGATACCCAGCGGCGTGCGCACGCGGGCTTTCACCTCTTCCATGATTCGCGCAATTTCCATCGGCAGGGTGCCGCCATTGGTATCGCACAGCACAAGGATGTCCGCGCCTGCTTCCTCTGCGGCGAGAAGCGTCTTGATGGCGTATTCCGGGTTGTGCTTGTAGCCGTCGAAGAAGTGTTCGGCGTCGTAGATGACCTGTGGCACGCGCTCCTTCAGGAACTTCACCGAGTCGTAAATCATCTCCAGATTCTGCTGGAGCGATACCTTTAGCGCGTGCGTCACATGCATATCCCAGCTCTTGCCGAAGATGGTAACCACCGGAGTCTCGCACGCTACCAGCGCCTGCAGGTTCTCATCCTCTTCTGCTTTCAGTTTGGCGCGGCGCGTGCTGCCGAACGCCGCCAGCTTCGCATGGGACAGCTTCAGCGAACGCGCCCGCTGGAAGAACTCGGAATCCTTGGGATTGGAGGCGGGCCAGCCTCCCTCAATGTAGTCCATCCCGAACTCGTCCAGCCGCTGGGCGATTTTCAGCTTGTCTTCGACGGTGAAGTTGACCCCTTCACCCTGTGAACCATCCCGTAACGTGGTGTCATAGATTTCAATGCGTCGTCCTTCCATTCGTCCAACCTCCTGATGATGACAGACCTTTGCAGGTTAACGTGCGAGTGCCAGCGAAAGGAGATAGTACTTCAGATGTTAAGCGGAGACGGGCATGAAAACGGAAGTCCAGATTGACGGCAACCGTTTTTTGATTAACGGGCGTCCCACCTACCAGGGCGTCTCTTACAAAGGGATGCCGGTGGAAGGGTTGCTGTTTAACTCGCGCATGGTGCAGGCGATTTTTGACGACGAGTGCGAGCAAACCCGCCACCTGTGGGCGTACCCCGATACCGGCGTCTGGGACCCCGACCGCAACACCGACGAGTTTTGTAAGATGCTTCCCGTTTATCGCTCGTACGGTCTTCTGGCGGTGACGGTAGGGCTTCAGGGAGGCGGTTCGGTATACACCCCGGAGGTATACGACCGATATGTCAACTCCGCTTTCACGCCCGATGGCAGGTTCAAACAGCCCTATTTTGACCGCCTTCTGCGCGTGCTCAAAGCCGCCGACGAAGCGGGCATGGTGGTGATTGTGAACTACTTCTATGTGAAACACGCCCGCCGATTCGTTTCCGAGAAGGTGGTGTACGACGTCGCCGTGCGCACGACCGAGTGGTTGCTGTCCACCGGCTACCGCAACATTCTGGTAGACGTCGCCAACGAGTCCGCCAGCTGGTGGCAGTTCCCTGTGCTGGAGCCCGACAACATCCACCGCGTGATTCAGATGGTCAAAAACGTGACTTACAAGGGCAGGCGGTTGCTGGTGGGCAGTAGCACAGGCGGCGGCGACCAGATACCCACCGAAGCCTGGCTGGAGGCGGAAGACCTCACCCTGCCGCACGGCAACGGCTGTATGCCCGAGGAACTGCGCGACAAAATCCGGCGCATCCGCCAGACGCAGGCTTATCGCAAGCGCCACCGCCCTATCGTGATCAACGAGGACAGCGTTTTTCTGGACAACTTGGAAGCCGCGCTGAGCGAATACGCCTCGTGGGGATTCTACCACCAGGGCTACGGCAGTATGTACAAAGACCGCCGCATGGACTGGACGGTGAAGCCCCGCGAACGAGACTACGCCCTCCTCAGCGGTTTCCAGACCGTTCCGGTTAACTGGTCCATTAACGACGAGCATAAACGTGCCTTCTTCCAGAAACTGCGAGAGATTACCGGAGGCGGTATGTGAGCGCCTTCGGCATCTTCTGGCAGGTCATCTTCCCCATTTTCTTCATTATCCTCGTGGGCGCGCTGTTAGAACGCGCCCTGACTCTGGACATCTCCACGCTAACGCGCATCAACTTCTATGCCTTCGTGCCTGCGCTGGTGTTCGTCAAAATGCTCCAGGCAGACCTGGCTCTGCTGACGATGGGCAGTATCGCCCTGTTCGTGCTGTTGCACAGCGCTCTGCTTTTTGGACTGGCGTTGTTGATTTACCGACATCCCCTGTTTGCCCCATACCGCAAGGTGCTTCTCCTTGCTTCCATGCTGACCAACGCAGGCAACTACGGCATCCCCTTTGTACTGCTCGCCTTCGGCGACCGGTACGCCAGCGTCAGCGCGGTCATCTTTCTGGTGCAGAACCTGATGACCTTCACCTTCGGTATCCTGCTAATGGAAAGCGGACAGGCGCAGCGTGCACACATCCTGCGCTCTATCACACGCCTTCCCGTCATCTATGCGCTTGTCGGCGCGCTTGCGCTCGATGCCTTTTCGGTTAAATTACCGTCCCCGCTGGCGATACCGCTGGACTACATGGCGAACGCTCTGGTGCCGGTCGCCCTGTTAACGCTGGGCACGCAGCTGGGCAGGGGCATCGGTCGCCCATCGGTGGCGTTGCTGGCGATACCCGTCGCTCTGCGCCTGGTCGTTGCGCCCCTGCTGGCTCTGGTTCTGCTTCCCCTGTTCGGCTTGTCCGCCGACATTGGCAAGGTGCTGGTCGCCACGGCGGGCTTGCCGATTGCCGTCAATGTATTCATTCTGTCCGCTCAGTACCGAACGCAGGAGACGTTCGCCTCGCAGGTGGTCACCGTTTCCACCCTGCTCAGTGCGCTCACGCAGTCGGTCTGGCTGACTCTGCTTCGCTGAAGGCTACAGCGCCGACTCGCCGCGCTCGCCCGTTCGGATGCGAATGACCTCTTCCACCTCCGAGACGAATATCTTGCCGTCGCCGATTTCACCCGTGCGCGCCGCCTCGGCAATCACCTGCACCACCTCTTCTGCCCGGTCGTCTGGCACAACCACCTCCAGCTTCAGCTTCGGCAGGAAGTTGATGGTGTAGGTGTTGCCGCGATACTTCTCGGTGCGCCCGCGCTGGCGACCATAGCCGCGCACGTCGGTCACCGTCAGCCCGGTGATACCGATTTCCTCCAGCGCTTCCTTGACCTCATCAATTTTGATGGGACGGATAATGCATTCTACCTTCTTCATTGCCCTTCGCCTCACAGGTGTTTCAGCACCGCGTCGGTCATTTCAATTGTACCCACCCGGCGACACCCTTCCTGCCAGATGTCGGCAGTACGGTATCCCTCGCGCAGGGCGGAGTCCACCGCCTGCTCCACCCGTCGCGCCGCCTCGTCCATGCCGAAGCTGTGGCGAAGCATCATCGCCGCGGAAAGGATGGTTGCCAGCGGGTTTGCCACGCCCTGCCCGGCGATGTCCGGCGCCGAGCCGTGCACCGGCTCATACAGCCCAAACGTGCCCTCGCCCAGACTGGCGGAAGGCAACATGCCCAGACTGCCCGTAAGCATCGCCGCTTCATCACTGAGGATGTCGCCGAACATGTTCTCGGTGAGGATAACGTCAAACTGGCGCGGATTGCGAATCAACTGCATCGCCGCGTTGTCCACCAGCACGTGCTGGAGCTCCACATCGGGATACTGCTGAGCCACGCGCGTCACCACCTCGCGCCACAGTCGGGAGGTCTCCAGCACGTTGGCTTTATCCACCGATGCCACCTTCTTGCGCCGCACCCGGGCGGCACGGAACGCCACATGCGCGATGCGCTCGACCTCCGCCTCCGTGTAGATGCTGGTATCCACAGCCGTGCGTCCGTCGTCCCTGCGCTCCTTCGGCTGACCAAAGTAGATACCGCCGGTGAGTTCGCGCACCACCAGGATGTCCAGCGAGTCGCCCAGCACCTCGCGTTTCAGCGGCGAAGCGTCCGCCAGCGCAGGGAAGAGCAGGGCAGGGCGCAGGTTGGCGTAAAGCCCCAGCTCCTTGCGCAGAGGCAGTAGTGCACCCGCCTCGGGGCGCAGGTTGGGGGGGAGATTATCCCATTTTGGACCGCCCACCGCGCCGAACAGCACGGCGTCGGATTGACGACAAATCTCCAGCGTCTCGGAGGGCAGGGGATGCCCTGTGGCGTCGTAGGCAGAGCCGCCCACAAGCGCATGATGATATTCAAATGTCACGTTATACAGAGTGGCAATGCGGTCAAGCACCCGCAGAGCCTGCGAAACGATTTCTGTGCCGATGCCATCGCCCGGCAGGACGGCGATTCGTTTTTTCACTGCCAGAACCTCCTGCACTGTACTGTAGTTAAGAGAAGAAAAGTGTGAAGAATGAAGGCGCACAAGATGTGGAACGCACTGAAGCAGTGCGAGGCGTCAAATATCAACCTCCGTATCGGCTTCGCTGGCGGAAAGCCAGTTACAGGGGAGGAGGAGACGCGGCATCGTGCGAGGCTTCGCTGTGAACACGAAACCGCGTCTCAGTCGGCAACCTGCCTCTTCTCGCAGGGCGTATCCCGAACGAATCCTGAGCATCGTCGGCTACGAAGTTTCCTCCGGCACATATTCGCGTGTCGTCACCATCGCTTCGTCGTACTCGGGCATCCTGTCGGTACGGGCGATATGCGGAGCCATCTCGCGCAGGTCAAAATAGTTGCGCCCGACCACGTTGCGCAGCTCGCGGGCAGTCATCTCGGGATGAGCCACCACCGCCACCCGCTTGCCCTTACAGCGCAACAGCTCCAGCGCACGCTCGAAATCGCCATCTCCGCTCATCAACACGCACATGTCGAACAGGTTCAGCGTGTTGAACATATCAATAACCAGTTCAACATCCAGATTCGCCTTTTCGACAATTTCGCCCGTGGTGTCATCAATGACCTGTTTAATGTTTTTGGTACGCACGATATAGCCCGAGTACATCAGATACTCGTGAAACCGAATATCCCTTGCCAGAGTGGCGCTGTCCGCGCCGGTGTAATAGTACGCCTCACTGATGATATTGCCCTGTGCTGGTCCAAAATAGTGAAGCACTTTTCGGAAGTCAATGAACCAGCCCAGTCGCTTCTGGGCATAGTACATATTTGCCCCGTCCACAAAGATGCTCACGCGAAGAGGTGGCTGACGCACCAGTATCCCCCGTTCGTACTTCCATGCGTCGCGTGAGTACATAGCTCCTCCTTTCACCCAGTGTCTGTATGTTCCCCTTCCTTTTAAACATGCCTAACTCGTGTTCCTGCTTTAACTGCAAAGTTTCTGGGAACAGCCTGTTTTTCCTCTTCCCGATGCTGTTGCAGGCTCCGTTCAATGGCTTGCTGGGCGTGTTCCACCCTCTGCTGAATCTGCTTCTGCAACCGTTCCCGGTCGGGAAACGCCAATCCCCTGGCGATGCCGATAGCCAGAGATAGCAGTGCATACACCAGCCACAGGCGACCGTAAAAGAGCGAGCCTTCTACCCACAGAGGCAGGGGGATGAGCAGGCTGAACAGGTACAGCGTGGTCATCCACCGCGTCCACTCCGCCCGCAGAGTGAAGCCCAGCCGGTCGGCGACGCCGTGCCCTACAATGCCGCCGAGGAAGAACAGACCGATCGACGGCACGTACACCTGCATCATCCCCAGTACTGTCTGCCAGTAGTCCATGCCTACATCCGTTCCAGTTCTTCTGCTATCGCCGTGCGGCGCACGCCCGAACGCCTGTCCAGCAGTTTGTTCAGCGCCTGCACATAGGCTTTCGCGCTGGCGACCACGATGTCGGTGGCAGAACCCCTGCCGGTAAACACGTCGCCCTCCTGTCCGCGCACACGCACGGTCACCTCCGCCATCGCGTCGATGCCTTCGGTCACCGCCTGCATGGTGAACTCCAGCAGTTCGTTGGGCGCCTGCACGATGTTGTTAATCGCGCTGTACGCGGCGTCCACCGGTCCCGTGCCGGTAGCGGTGGCGACGTGCTCCTCGCCGTTGGCGTGGCGCAGTTTCACGGTGGCGGTGGGCACAACCTTGTCGCCTGCCAGCGCCTGCACGTGCACCAGCTCGTAGGTCTGAACCACCGTGGAAGCGACGTCGGCGACAAGAGCCTCCAGGTCCTCATCATACACCTGCTTCTTCTTGTCCGCCAGCTCCAGGAACCGCTCGTAGATGCGCTCGAACTGCTCACCCTCGAAGCGGTATCCCAGCTCTTCCAGGCGATGGCGCACGCCATGCCGTCCGCTGCGCGCGGTGAGGATGATTTTGCTCTCGGTAATACCCACCGAACGCGGGTCGATAATCTCGTAGGTGGTGCGCTCCTTCAGCACGCCATCCTGATGGATGCCCGACGAATGGGCAAAGGCGTTGGCGCCCACGATGGCTTTGTTCGGCGGCACCAGAATGCCCGTCAGGGTACTGACCAGTCGGCTTGTTTTGTAGATTTCGGTGGTGTTGATACCCGTGTACATGTTCTTGAACACGTCCTTGCGGGTATGGATAGCCATCACTACCTCTTCCAGCGAGGTGTTGCCCGCTCGCTCACCGATGCCGTTGATGGTCACCTCCACCTGACGTGCCCCGTTCAGCACCCCAGCCAGCGTGTTGGCGGTTGCCATGCCCAGGTCATCGTGGCAGTGCACCGAGACAATGGCTTTGTCGATGTTGGGCACGTTGTTCATGATGCCCCGGATTAACGCGCCGAACTCCTCGGGAACGGTGTAACCGGTGGTATCGGGCACGTTGATCACGGTTGCGCCCGCGTTGATGACCGCCTCGATGACGCGGTAGATGTACTCGGGGTCGGCGCGTCCGGCGTCCTCCATGAAGTACTCCACCTCGTCCACGAAGCGTCGGGCGAACTTCACCGCGTCCACTCCGCGCTCTAACGCCTCTTCGCGCGTCATGCGCAGTTTATACTTCAGGTGGATGTCGGAGACGCCCAGTCCAGTATGGATGCGCGGGCGTTTGGCGGGCTTGAGTGCCTCTGCAGCCACCTCAATGTCTTTGTGCACTGCACGGGTCAGCCCACACACCGCCGCGTTCTGCACGATTTTGCTGACCTCCTGCACGGCGCGGAAGTCGCCCGGCGAAGAGATGGGGAAGCCCGCTTCGATTACGTCCACCCCCAGCCGTTCCAGCTGCCGGGCGATTTCGATCTTCTCCTCCACGTTCAGGGATGCGCCCGGAGATTGTTCGCCGTCGCGCAGGGTGGTATCAAAAACGAAGATGCGTACCCCGTCACCAGTCATGGTGCATCACCTGTCCTTTTACTTTTGTAAATCTTCCGGTTTGACCGCGGGCTTTTTCAGCCAGGGCATCATCGCGCGCAGCTGCCGCCCCACCTGCTCGATGGGATGGTTTTCATCTGCGGCGGCAAGGGCGCGGAACACCGGGCGGTTGGCGCGGTTCTCCAGAATCCACTCCTTGGCAAACTGACCGGTCTGTATCTCCTTCAGGATTTTCTGCATCTCCGCCCGAACCGCCTCGTTGATAATGCGCGGACCGCGCGTCATATCGCCGTACTGCGCCGTGTCCGAGATGGAGTAACGCATCCCGGTGATGCCCGATTCGTACATCAGGTCCACGATGAGCTTGAGCTCGTGCAGGCATTCAAAATAAGCCACTTCCGGCTGATAGCCTGCCGACACCAGGGTTTCAAAAGCGGCTTTGACCAGCGCCGTCGCGCCACCACACAGCACCACCTGCTCACCGAAGAGGTCGGTTTCGGTCTCTTCTTTGAAGGTGGTCTCAATGACGCCCGCACGGGTTCCGCCCAGCGCTTTGGCATAGGCGAGCGCAAGGTCACGCGCCTTGCCGGTGGCGTCCTGATGTACGGCAATCAGGCAGGGAGTGCCCACGCCTTCCGTATACATGCGTCGCACTAGATGTCCCGGTCCCTTCGGAGCCACCATGAACACATCTACCGTTTTCGGCGGGATAATCTGGTGGAAGTGGATATTGAACCCGTGCGCGAAGGCGAGCGCACTGCCCTCTTTCAGGTTCGGTGCGATTTTACTCTCGTACAGCGCAGACTGAAACTCGTCGTTGACCAGAATCATGATAATATCCGCCCGGCGAGTGGCTTCATCCACCTCGTATACCTCAAAGCCGTCCGCCTGCGCCCTGTTCCACGATTTGCCCGGTCGCAACCCCACAATCACCTTCACGCCACTATCGCGCAGGTTCTGCGCGTGGGCATGACCCTGGCTTCCATAGCCAACAACCGCAATAGTCTTTCCCTGCAGGATGCTGAGGTCAGCATCCGCATCATAGTACACCTTTGCCATGTTTATTCCTCCTCCTGATAGTCCTCGGGTTCTTTGTTTGAGCGAGCCATCCGGCGCAGAGCCAGCACCGCAACGCCCGCACCCACCGGCAGCCACAGCCGCCTGCTTATCAACTTCAAACCTTTCCAGCCCATCCATGCCACCAGCGCACCCAGTAACACGCCGCCAACGGGCGTTGCCTCCACGTCCAGATGCCACTTTGAAACGCCGTTATCCGTTCGGCTCCTGACGGTGGCTTGTATCAGTCGCATAGGATGTGTTCCCCCGTCTTGTGCGAAGTGCGGTCACGTAGCCCGCGATGGCGCCCAGCGCAACGAACAGGGCAAGGTTCACCAGCAGATTGCGTACCGTGTCCAGACCCAACCGGTCGGTAATGGCGTTGTAGATGCGCCAGAGGAGCCAGTTGGCGGTGAGGAGCAGTCCCCACAGCAAGCCGGTGAGCGGTCGCCTGCCCCTTACCCAGCCGATGCCAGCCCCAATCAGGGGACCGGCGATAGCCAGAGCAAGGAACAGCGTTTCAACCTGCCCTGCGGTGACTATCTCCTGCACCGCCACCCTCCCGGATTACGCGGTTTTGGTGCCGCGTGCCATCGCGATAACGCCCGTCCGAGCCATTTCGCGGATGCCGTAAGGCGCCATCAGGCGGGCGAAGGCGTCGATTTTGTCCGGTCCGCCGGTCAGCTCTATCAGAAACGTCTTCTCGCCCACATCGATGACGCGCCCGCGGAACACCTCCGCCAGCTGCAGAATCTCTGAGCGGTCTTTCGGCTCGGCGTTGACCTTAATCAGCGCGAGCTCGCGCTCCACCGCTGCGTGTTCGATGTAATCCACCACGCGGATGACCTCTATCAGCTTGTTGAGCTGCTTGGTGATTTGCTCAATCACCCGGTCATCTCCTCGCGCCACGATAGTCATCCGCGAGACCTCCGGGTTTTCGGTGACCGATACCGCCAGAGACTCGATGTTGAAACCTCGCCTGGCGAACAGTCCCGCCACTCGCGCAAGCACACCCGGATGGTTCTGCACCAGCGCGGTTATCGTATGCTGGTGTTCTCTCCCGTTGCCATTCATCCCTGCCATCGTGTTTGCACTCCCTTACTGCCTGGATGGCTGTTCCACGAACTGTTTCAGAATCGCGTCCTGGTCGGCGAACGACCACTCTTCGCCGTCGGTGTCTACCGTCGCCCGTAACTGCTCCAGGTCCTTGCGAAGCATCATCTGTTCAATACTCTGCCCGGACGGAATCATCGGGTACACGTTCTCTTCGGTAGGCACCACGAAGTCAATAATCACCGGCTTGTGTTTCTGGCTGAGCGCCTCGCGCAGGGCTGGCTCGACGTCCTCGGCTTTGGTCACGCGCATGCCGATGGCGCCGTACGCCTCTGCCAGCTTCACAAAGTCGGGCGAGGCTTGCAGGTCCACCTCGCTGTACCGCTCGCTCCAGAACAGCTCCTGCCACTGGCGCACCATGCCCAGCGAGCGGTTGTTGATAATCGCCACGACGATGGGCAGTTCGTACACCACCGCTGTCATCAGCTCCTGCACGGTCATCTGGAAGGAGCCATCGCCATCGATACACACCACCTTCTCGTTAGGGAAGGCGAGCTGCACTCCAATAGCCGCGGGCATACCAAAGCCCATCGTGCCCAGCCCACCGGAGGTGATGAACTGTCGCGGTCGCTTCACCTTGTAATACTGCGCTGCCCACATCTGGTGCTGTCCCACGCCGGTGGTCACGATGGCGTTGCCTTCGGTCACCCGCCAGATTTCGTCAATCACGTACTCGGCGTGCATCTGCCCGTCCTTCGGATAAATCAGCGGGAAGCGTTTCTTCCACTCCATAATCTGGCGGTTCCACTCGGTCGCAGGGCGAGGCTCCACATACTTCAGCAGTTCGCGAAGCACGGTCTTCACATCGCCCACAATCGGAATATCGCAGTGCACCACCTTGCCGATTTCGGCGGGGTCGATATCAATGTGGATGACCTTGGCGTATTTGGCGAACTGGTCCAGCTTGCCCGTCACGCGGTCATCGAAGCGTGCGCCCACCGCAATCAGCAGGTCGCAGTTGTGCACGGCGTGGTTGGCGTAGGCGGTGCCGTGCATCCCCAGCATTCCTAAGCAGTTAGGATGGTTCTCGTCGATGGCGCCTTTGCCCATCAGCGTGGTGGTGACCAGGATGTTGGTGCGTTCCGAGAGCTCGGTCACCTCCGCCTGCGCACCAGACTGCACCGCGCCGCCGCCCACGTACAGCACCGGACGCTTCGCCTCTTTAATCGCCTGCGCCGCCTTGCGAATCTGCATCTCGTGCCCCTTGTACGTCGGGCGATACGACGGGATGTCTACGTTCCGGTTGTACTGCGATGGGTCCCACTCAATCTTGCCAAGGCTTACGTCCAGAGGGATGTCTACAAGCACAGGACCGGGGCGTCCTGACCGTGCGATGTAGAACGCTTCGGCGATGACGCGCGGGATGTCTTCCGTGCGCCTCAGCAGGAAGTTGTGTTTGGTGATAGGCATGGAGATGCCGATGGCGTCGGTTTCCTGAAAGGCGTCTTTACCGATGTAGGTGGTGCGCACCTGTCCGGTCAGCGCAATGATGGGAATGGAATCCATCTGCGCGGTGGCGATGCCGGTAATCAGGTTCGTTGCGCCCGGACCGCTTGTCGCCAGGCAGACGCCCACCTTTCCCGTCGCGCGTGCGTAGCCATCCGCCATGTGCGCGGCGCCCTGTTCATGCCGCACAAGGATGTGTTTGATGTCCTGGTAGTCGTACAGCGCGTCGTAGATGGGCAGAACGGCTCCGCCCGGGTAGCCGAAGATGAACTCCACGCCTTCCTGCCTCAAACACTCCAGCAGGATTTGTGCTCCAGACATTTTTGCCATTTTGCAAACGACCTCCCTCTGTGTAGCCTTAGTATCAAAAAAGCCTCTCATCCCCCAAGGGACGAGAGGCTGGATGACCTCACGTGGTACCACCCTTGTTGCTCGCGCCATTGGGCGGATACAGTAAACCGTACTAATTATCGGCTGCGCGAGCCACTCTTTGCGCGATATCGGGCGCACCCGGAGAGACCTACTCGAAACCTCCGCTCTTTCAGCCTCTCTGCTCCGAGGCGAGTTTCGGCAGGGGCGTCTACTGCCTCGCACCAGCCGGCAGCTCTCTGTAAGTCCACCGTCCGCCTACTACTCCTCTTCAACGCGTTCCCGGTATGAACTTGTCCAGCAAACTTGCGATTGGTGCATAGTTTATACCACACCTCTGGAGAGTTTGTCAATACTTTTTGGGGACAATTTGGGAAATTGGTTGTTAAAGATGTTTTTATGCGAGAGAGATTCGGCTCACCGGGGGTTGCCCTCCAATTTGGGCGGATGCGTCGTTCCCTGGAGGGCAAGGCTCCTGCCGAGCCGTTTG
>FMSI01031810.1_pt1 | contig 17000 bp, 16 predicted proteins | sample 1504471 | NCBI WGS metagenome assembly FMSI01 (sample SAMEA4475357, study PRJEB15587) | soil metagenome | biome: Soil; feature: Field | place: India | collected 2015-03-11 | depth 0 m
TTTCAAAAACCCCTTCTTTCTCTTTAATTTCACTATAAATTGAGCCAGCGAGAGACAAAATAAGCAAAGAAGCTAAAGCCCCTCCGACCCCAACTAAATAAGTTGTTAAGGCGAAAAGCGATGTTAATCCAGCTCCAGCTATTGAGCGATAAAAAAGATTCTTAATCGAATGCAAAGGTTTGAAAACCAAGTTTTCCTCTAAACTATCAAGAAAATACCAAAATAACCAGAAAAATTGAGAAAAAATAAGGAAAATAAAAAAACGAAAAGGGAAGAAAGTTAAAAAGTTAGAAAGATAAAGGTAAAGAAAGCCAAAAAGAGAGAATGGGAGTAAAACGTTTACAAAACGGTTAAAATAGCGGCGCCATTCCTGGACTTTTAAATCTTTCTGGAAGAAAAAGCTTACAAAAAAAGTTACTAAAGCGTTTGAAAGGCTAGAAGAAAAAAACAAGCTCCAGAGAAACCAGTGGTAAACCTGCCCTCCAAAGTAAGGAATCTCAAGCTTACTTAGCTGAAGCCAGACTGCCAGAAAAATAAAAAATATTACCTCCCAGCTCAAGTTGAGCCTAATGAAAATTAAATAGAGAAAGAAAAGAGAAGTTAAATAACGAACTGCATCAAAACCAACTTTTTTAAGATCTGTCGCTTTTTTGTCTTCCATGCTTTACTCAAGAATCGCTTCGATCAAACCATAGGCACCATCTTTGCGTCGATAAAGAACGCAAATGTTGCTTGTTTCATCTTTGGCAAAGATGAAAAAATCATGATTTAAGTTTTCCAATTTCCGAATTGCTTCTTCTTCACCCATCAGTTTAATGATAAATTGCTTCCTTTTTTTAATAGCCGGAGAGGGTGCTTTACTCTTGCTCTCCAAAAGTTTTGAGTTTGTCCGCGATAGGCTTGAGTAAACTTTAGTTCGATGCTTGGTTAACTGCTTTTCCAATTTTTCATAAAGTAAATCAATAGCAGCAAAAACAGCACTTGAGCTTGCCTTGGCTTTAATTAAAGAACCTTTGACAATTAATATTGCTTCAACAGTGGTTTTATCCTTAATCCTCGGATTGCTTTCGACCTGAAATTTTACTTCAGCTCGCTCAATCTCCTTAAAATACTTCTCCAACCGATTAAGCTTTTTCTGGGTGTAGCCTTTGACTTCCGAAGTAAGCTTGAAACCTTTAACCTTGTATACTATCTCCAAGTTTCCTCCCTTCTCCACATCTATTCTATAATAATAGAAAATTCTGTCTTAGATATGAAAAACCCCACCCTTTAAAAGGCGGGGTTCTTTTTTTTCGTGGTCAAAGTGCTTTCTTTACTCTGCTTTTCTAACATTAGCAGCTTGCAATCCCTTAGGTCCATCGACGATGTCAAATTCGACCTCCTGGCCTTCTTCTAGCGAACGAAAGCCAGATCCTTCAATGGCTGAGAAATGAACAAAAACATCCTCCCCGTCTTCCTGGGAGATGAACCCATAGCCTTTCTCAGCACTGAACCACTTTACTACTCCTTTAGGCACTTCCTAACCTCCTTTTAAACTAAAACTCGCAAAACTTGCTATGTTCAAAGTACTACACTTTTTTCACTTTGTCAAAAAGTTATTGAAAGAGTGCCCATTTGTTATACCCAAAATTTAAAATTAAAAAAGATTGAAAGGAGAAATTATGAAACTAAGCTATTCTTCGGTTTCAACTTATCGCAACTGCCCCCGTTCCTATCAGTTTTCCTATATTGAGTGGTTGCCCACTTTGCCCAAACCAGCTTTAAGTTTTGGCCAAAGTATTCACGCTGCCCTTGCCGATTTTTACCGGGAGATAAAAGAGCTGGAAGAAAAAGTTAATTCTTCTTATCACAATTCATCGAGCAACACCCTTTCTCTCCCACTTTTCACTCCTCCATCGGCAAAAAGACTGCTTCACTATTTTTGGTTGAATTGGTCTTCTGATGGATACCACGATAAAGAAGAAGAGAAAGAAAAGTATCTGGAAGGGAAAAAAATTCTTCAAGTCTACTATGAGGAAAATAAAAATTCATTCAAAGCGCCTTTAGCTATTGAAGAACGCTTCGAAATTCAATTTGATGGCTTTCTTTTAACCGGAGTCATTGACCGAGTAGATGAAACACCAGAAGGTTTAGAGATAATTGATTACAAAACTGGCCAGTTTGTGCCGGATGAAAAGGAACTAAGAGCCGACCTTCAACTTCCAATTTACCATTTAGCCGCAGAAAAAAAGTGGAACTCAAGACCTCACCGACTAACTCTTTACTTTTTAAACCCTTTTAATAAAAAAAATCCAGATGAAAAACACCATCGCCGTTATTCTTTTAGCTTGGAAGACGATGAAGTAAAAAAAGTTGAAGAAACGCTTTATGAAACTTTGAAATCGATAGAAAAGGACTTAAAAGATAAAAAGGAAAAAGGCAAAGACCTTGAAGCAAGGCCCAATAAATTTTGTAACTGGTGTGATTTTAAAATTATTTGCCCGGAAAAGTCAGACAAAAGCCAGGTTGAAATCGATGAAATATTCGCGAAGTTTAAGAAATACAAGGCGCTCAAAAAAGAGCGAGAAAAGATAGAAAACGAGTTAAGGAAGTTAGAAAAAGACCTCAGCAGTTAGCTTTTTAATACTTTTGATAATTTTATTTTGGAACAATTACTTCTAAATGCTGCGGTAGTAAGTTAATTTTAACTGGCGTAGCCCCAATTACTTCCCCGTCGCACTGAACCAGAACTTCTCGATCAGAAGTAACTTCGAGCTCCCGAGCTCGGAAAAAATCAAATGTCGGCAAATTCTCTTGTCGGCTCAATACCACTGAAAAAGCAAAATGAAAAAAATGCCAGGCATTCTTACCTTTAAAAAGGCAAACCTCAAGCCAGCCATCATCAAGTAAAGCCCACGGAGCTATCTTTAAACCTCCTCCGTAAAAAGACGAGTTCGCTATTACCAAGAAAGAACATTCTTCTTTTCGGCTACCACATTTAACACTAATCCTTGGCGGTTTAAACCTTATTCCTTCCCAAAAAGCTTTGGCTACAAAAGGAGTTTTCCCTAAAAATTTCTTCTCTACTTCTGAAACTTCATCGATCACTTGGGCATCAATCCCTACTCCTGCCATTAGCAAGAATTTTCTCTGGTTCACCAGACCAACATCGATTAGTTTTTTTTCACCCCTTAAAACGACCCCCACCGCTTGAGAAACATCAATAGGTATCCCTGTCTCTTTAGCAAAAACATTAGCTGTCCCAGCTGGAATAAAAGCTAGTGGAACTCTATTGGTTAAACCATTTACCACTTCATTTAGCGTTCCGTCACCGCCAACAACTACCAAGCAATCAGGTGGCTGAGTAAACTTTTTAAAAAACTCCTCCCAACCATACTCGATTGTTTCTTTGACTTTTCTTTTGACTTCAGTTCGAATCTCAAGGACTTCGCAAGCGTGAGAAAGAAATTCATCCACCGCTAACCTGCTAATTTTTGCGCCTTTCCCACCCCCAGCTTCCGGGTTAACCACCATTAAGATCTTCATAGCTTTCGAGCAAATTCAAGAGCAGACTTTAAATCCTGAGGCAGTTCACTTTTAAAATCCAGTTTCTGATTGCTAATTGGATGGACAAAACTCAATCGATGAGCATGAAGAAACTGCCTCTTTAAACCGATTTTTTGACCCGCCTTCTGCCCCCCGTATTCACGATCTCCAGCTAACGGATAACCTAAAAAACTAAAATGAGCCCTGATTTGGTGGGTTCGACCGGTTTTTAGTTTTACCTCAACCAAAGTAAAACCTTTTAGTCTTTCTTTTACTTTAAACTCAGTAACAGCTTCTTTACCAGAAATTAGATTAACTCCTATTTTAAACCCCTTACTTTTCATCCTCTTTCCTAAAGGCGCCTCAATTTCTCCTGCTTGGTGTGGTATCTCACCGACCAGCAAAGCTAAGTATCCTTTATCAATTCTTCTCTCTTTGAAAGCTTGGACGAGCTCCAGATAACTTCGATCTTGCTTTGCTACTATTAAAAGCCCGGAAGTTTCTTTATCAAGGCGGTGGACTATCCCTTTTCTCTCGTAGGGAGTAACCGATGGTAACTCTCTAAAACGAAAGAAAAGAAAGTTAACCAGAGTGCCCTTTTGGTGATGGGCGTCAAGGTGAACAACCATTCCCGCTGGTTTTTCAACTACTGCCAGCCACTCATCTTCGTAGTAAACTTTAACCGACAAATTTTCAGGTAATAATCTTGCCTCTTCCCCCTCAAAATCTACTTCAACTTCCTGACCAGCCTTCAAGCGATAGTTTTTATTTACTTGCCTTCCATCAACCATCACTTTTCCCGCTAAAACCAGACGGGCTGCAAATGAACGAGAGGAAACAATTTCTCGTTCGGCTAAAAAGGTGTCAATCCTTTTCCCCGCCTCTTCCGGCAAAACCTTCACCCTTCCCTCCTTTTAGACGAACGGCAAGAAAAACAGCTGAAAAAGCAAAAGCTAAAATGCTTACCAGTTGAGAACCGCTTAAACCCAATACTAAAGGTGGGTTGACACGGAAAAACTCATTGAAAAAGCGAAAGAAGGAATAAAATAAAAGGAAAGCAAAAAAGACATTGCCCCGCCCTATTTGATAACGAAAATAATAAAGAAACAAAAAAATAAAGAAGGCGTAAAGGAATTCATAAAGCTGAGTCGGATGAACTTTATAACCTAAAGAAGGGAAAGCAATGCCCCAGAATAGCCGTGTGGGCTTTCCGTAACAACAACCATTGAGAAAGCAGCCAATTCGACCAATGGAAATTCCCAGTGGCAAAACCAGACCTACAATGTCAAATAAATCATCAATGGGGAGGTTCTTCCAGTAAACAAAAGCCAAGCCAGATATTAGACCCCCAGCCAGCCCACCGTAAAAACTCAAGCCCCCTTCCCAAACAGCAAAAGCTTCCCAAGGATTAAAAGTAAAAAGCGGCCAGTTATAAAAGACAAAGGAGAGGCGAGCGCCAGCCAATCCGCCTAAAAGAATCCAGAAAGCCAAATCATAAATGGTCTGAGCCGAAATAGCTCTTATTTTAGCTTCTCGAGTTGCAATAAAAATTGAAACCACGAAGGCAATCATCAACATAAATCCGTATGAGTAAATTATTAGCGGACCAATCTCAAAAAGAACTGGATACAAGCTTCTTCCTCTCATCAAGTATAAGATAAACTAACAAAAGAGTAATCCCCGAAACTAACTCCACGTCAGCCAAATTAAACACTGGCCAAATTCGGAAATCAATAAAATCCGTTACTGCTTGAAAAAACAAGCGGTCAATTAGGTTACCTAAAGCACCTCCAACAATCAAGCTTAACGAAATAACTAAAAGCCATTGCTCAATTTCGACCCACCAAACATAAAAAATAATTATCAAAAGGATTAGAAACGAAACATATGGCCAAATCCGCCCCTGTTCTTGAAAAAGCCCAAAAGCAATGCCGGTGTTTTTAGTCAGGGTAAAACCAAATATCCCCTCGATGATCTCGACGCTCTTTGATTCAACCAAAAGATACCGAGCTAAAAACTTTGTCAACTGGTCAAGAAAACAAAAGGAAAAAGAAAAAATTAAGACGAAGAGCTTTAAAAGCTTGACTTTTCTTCCTTCGTCTTGCATTGAATACAAAGTTCAGCGTAAGGTATGGCTCTCAAACGATCAGTTTCGATTGGTTTTCGGCAACGTTGGCAAATGCCATAAGTGTCATTTTCTATACGTTCTAAAGCCCTCTCTATTTGTCCCATTGTTTCTTTCAAACTAAGCTCAATAGAAAGGTCTTTTTCTCTCTCAAAAGTAGCTGTGCCACTTTCTGCATAATCGTCTTCATAAATGTCCTCGCCCGAAATTTCCGATTGAGTATGATGATGAAGATCCTCTTTCAACTCCATTAATTCTTTTTCAACGTTACTTTTTTCCTCGAGCAGTTTTTCCTTTAACTCTTCTAAAACTTCCTTGCTAAGTTTGGCTTTCTCTTCCACTACTAATCCTCCTTAAAATCTTCTAAGACACTCAGACAACTTGAGCAAATTTCCTTTGAAGAAGTTATTTTACCAACAGAAAGGTCATATTTCCAACATCGTTCGCACTTTCCCCCTTCAGCTTTCTCCACCAAAATAATATTTTCGCCTTCATCCAGTTCTTCTTTGGACAACCTCACTTCAACTTGAGAAACAATTAAGACCTCTTCAAGGATAGAAACAATCTCTTTATAAAAATCGAAGTCTTTTTGATTCACTTCTAATACAACCTTTGCCTCTAAAGAATTACCTATTAACTCGGCTGCTCTTGCTTCTTCCAATTTTTTAAACACTTCTTCCCTCAAAGCCAGAATTCTTTCCCAGCGACGTTCTAAAACTGAGCTTAAATAAACAGACACTGGTAAAGGCCAGTCACTCAAATGAACGCTGTTAATCCCATTTTTAAACTCTGTCTTAAGATTTGACCATACTTCCTCAGCTGTAAAAGGAATAAAGGGGGCTAAAACTTTAACAGTGGTCAAAAGAATTTCAAGCAAAACAGTCTGAGCTGAACGCCGCGCTATTGAATTTCTTTTGCTTACATAAAGTCTATCTTTAATAATGTCAAGATAAAAACTGCTCAAGTCGTTAGTAAAATAGTTAAGTAAGATTTTATAAGCCTGGTGAAAGCGATAATCATCAAAAGCTTTATTCACTTGAGCGACTACCCGATTGAGCCTGAGTAAAGCATATCGGTCAAGCTCCAAAAGGTTTTCATAAGGAACTGCTTGAGAAACCTCAAAATCATAAAGATTGCCTAAAAGAAAGCGAAAAGTGTTGCGAAAGCGGCGATAAACTTCGCCTAATTTATCTAAAATCTCCGAAGAAGCAGCAGCATCTTTGCTGTATTCAGTTGAAAGCACCCAGAGCCTCAAAACATCCGCCCCAACTCTCTCTATTTCGTTTAAAGGGTCAACAACATTTCCCAATGATTTGGACATCTTCCGCCCTTTATCATCGACTGTAAAACCATGGGTTAAAACGGCTTGGTATGGAGGTTTGTTGTTGACAGCAACAGAAACTAAAAGTGAAGTTTGAAACCAACCGCGATGTTGGTCGCTTCCTTCAAGGTATAAAGAGGCGGGCCAACTTAGGTCAGCACGCGTTTTTAAAACTGCTTCGTGGCTCGAGCCTGATTCAAACCAGACGTCAAAAATGTCTTCTTCTTTTTTAAAACTTTGAGCGCCACAATGAGGACAGGAAAAACCTTTCGGTAAAATCTCTTCTGCTTCCTTCTTAAACCAGCTATCCGAACCTTCCCTCTCAAATAATGTCGCTACTGCCTCGATGCTTTCATCAGTAATAATTTCTTTCTTGCATTTCCGACAGTAAAAAACCGGCAAAGGGACGCCCCAGCTCCGCTGCCGAGAAAGGCACCAGTCAGGTCTTTCCTCAACCATTGCCGTAATCCGATTGATGCTCCACGATGGAATCCACTTTACTTTGGGTATCTCATTTAAAACCTGCTGGCGAAAATCCCCTTTTTCCATTGAAAGAAACCACTGTTCAGTAGCACGAAAAATCACCGGTTTCTTGCAGCGCCAACAGTGAGGATAAGAATGAATAATTGAATCTTTATCTAATAGCAGACCTTTTTCTTTTAAGTCACTAACAATTGCCTCGTTAGCCTCATCCACTACCATTCCCTCGTACTTTCCTGCCTCGGCCGTAAACTTTCCACCATCATCAACTGGCATAACAACTTCCAAGTTAAACTTGTCCTTAAGGGAGAAATCTTCCTCGCCGTGACCTGGGGCAATGTGAACTGCACCGGTGCCCTGCTCTAAAGAAACAAAAGGCGCAGTTACAATTACTGAAGTTTTTCTTTCAAAAATCGGGTGAGAAACTTGTTTGCCAGCTAATTCTTCCCCCTTCACAACTTTGAGAACATCAGCTTCAGGAAAAAGTTTTTGGCTTAATTTTTCAGCTAAAAGGTATTTCTCTTTTCCCACCTTAACAAGCGAATAGTTAGCTTCGGGGTGCAAAGCAACTGCCACATTAGCTGGTAGAGTCCAGGGGGTGGTAGTCCAGATTAAAAGATAAACATTTGCTTCTCCCCAGGGATTATTAACAAAAGCCAGCTTAACAGTGATTGAATCAGATTTTTTATCGTGATACTCAATTTCCGCCTCAGCTAAAGCTGTTTCGCAATGATAACACCAGAAAATAGGCTTCAAGCCTCGATAAATAAGGCCCCTAAAATACATCCGCCCAAAAAGCCTTATTACGGTTGCTTCATAAACTGGATTCATTGTCAAATAAGGATTCTCCCAATCTCCTAAAATGCCTAACCTTTTGAACTCCTCTCGCTGGCGTTCAATAAAAACTTGAGCGTATTCTCGGCACCGCTGGCGAAATGCTTCTTTGGGAATTTCAGCTTTCGGTCGTTCCAAACGCTTTTCCACTTCATATTCGATAGGTTGACCGTGGCAATCCCATCCCGGAACATAGGGAGAATAAAATCCTTTCATAAAGTGATAGCGAACAACAATGTCTTTTAGCACTTTGTTAAGAGTATGCCCTAAATGAATATCACCATTAGCGTACGGCGGTCCGTCGTGCAAAATAAAAATTTCCTTTCCGCGATTTTTCTCAAGGAGTTTCTGGTAAAGGTTGATTTCCTCCCAGAATTTTAGAAAGCGAGGCTCATTTAAAGGCAAGTTTGCCTTCATTGGAAAACTGGTTTTAGGCAAATTCAGCGTTTCTTTATAGCTCATTTTCCCTCTTAATTTCGCAGAAAAGCTATCATAATGTAGTTAAGGTGTCAACAAATAACTTATCAATCAGCCTTCTCGGCTAAACCCACCCCGGCAAAAATTAAGAAGGACCCGATTAGCAAACTCAAGCCAACTACCTTGTTAAAAATCAGCCACTCAAAAAAAATGGTAAATATAGGTATAAAATAAAGAAAAAGTGATATTTCCGTCGGAGACAAGCCACTTAAACCCCAGATCCAGGCAAAAGTTCCAAAAAAACTACAAAAACCAGCCAAAATTAATATTTGCATCCATCCGCTCGCCGACATTAAAGACAAATAAGGACTAAGGGGGAAAAAGAAAGCTAAGGGTAAGAGCTGTAAAGTCCCCAGAACCAAAGAAAGAAGGGAATAAAAAAGAGGGTCATATTTTTTCAGAAGCGGCTTGCTGAAAACAGTGTAGATTGACCAGCTGAGAGGAGCCAAGATTATCAAAAGCGGACCCCACCAGACCGCAGTTTTTAGCTCAGAGTTAAAAAAGTAAAGCCAGAAAACACCGATAAAAGCTAAAATTACTCCAAACGCTTTTTTTGAGCTGATTCTCTCCTTAAGATACCAGTGCGATAAAAACAAAGTAAAAATGGGACTGGTAAAAACAATCAGGCTGGCAAGCGAAGGAGAGGTAAAAATTTCCCCAGCGTTTAAGCTTAAGTGATATCCACCCATACCAAAAAAACTAATCAAAAAGATTTTCTTCCAATCAACTTGCCGAAAAAAATTACTTGCTTTCTTTTTTCCAAAAACAAAAATAAAAATAAGAGCAAGGAGAGAAGCCAGAAAAAAACGAAGAAAAGCCAGCTGAAAAGGTGGAAGATACTTTAAAACAATCTTAATAGCAATAAAAGCATAGCCCCAAAAAAAGGCGGTTAATAAAAGAGCAGCTCTTCGAAGCCATACCTGACGTTTAGAACCCAAGTAGTTTCCTCAAGCCAGAGCAAAAACTAATCTGCCGCTCTGAGAATTGGATAGGGATTTATTGCCCGGCCGCCACCTGGGTGAATTTCAAAATGGAGATGTGGTGCTCCGCCTCGGGCATTTCCAGAATTACCAACATAACCAATTACTTGTCCAGCCGCCACTTGAGCTCCACTGGAAGTAGCAAAACCTGAAAGATGAGCGTAATAATAAGAGTTTCCATCGCTACCGCTCAACCAAATGCTTTTACCTCCTAATCGGCTATAAGAAACTCTTACCGTGCCACTAACACAAGCAACCACTGGCGTCCCATAAGGAGCAAAAATATCAGTTCCCTGATGACGGTGTCCAGTCCGAGGAGCACCAAAGCTGTCAATATAAGAGTGAGGGCCTGCAACTGGAAAAACAAAACTACCAATACGCACATTAACAGCTGCTACTCCTCCCCGATAACTTCTTACCCTTCGAGCTAAATAAGACTGTCTCAGACTTGCTAAAAGAGACTTTTCTCGATTTAAGCGTCTCATTAGTTCATTTTTCTTCCGATTCAGAGAAGCTAAATATTTCTGATAATATTTTTTATTCTTCTGGTAATTTTCCCTTTTTTTCAGCCATTTTACTTCTGCTTCTGCGACTTTCTTAAAAAAGCGCCCATCAGTTTCAGAAACTCTTTGCAGATACCGCCACTGAACTAAAAGCAAGCTGAAGTCTTCTGCCTGAAGAAGAACTGGCAAGAAATTTGGAGTTCCTTGCTTGTAGAGAAAACGAGTGTGTTTAGCTAATTGCGACTGCCAATAGCGACGCTCTTTAGAAGCTTGGTTAAACTCTTTTTCCGCTTTTCGATACCGATAAAGAGCGATCTCGTATTTTGAGTACACCTTTTCATACTCATAAGTAACTTGCCGCAGCCCCCGCTCAATCCCGTCGATTCGATATTTTACTGATTTAAAACTATCAGCATGTGCCGGCAACGGGAAAAGTAAAGAGGAAACAAAAAGCAGCGACAAAAACCTTCTAAACATCGGGGTTATCGTATCAAAAAATTTTTTAAAAATCAAGACAAGCGCTGCCATTAAAAATTCAAAAACCCAAAATTAAAAGCAATTCTCTAAAATCAATCGAGCCGCCCAAAAATCTTTTTCTAATTTTTGCAGCTTGAGCGAGAAAACTTTTACAGAAAGATTAAGCTTTGTTATCATTATATTTATTCCTCAAGGAGGTTAAATGAAACCGAGAAAGAATTTTAACCAATCACTGGAAGAGCTACAATCAGATTTAATAAAAATGGGCGAAAAAACCAATAAAATGATTGCTAAAGCTCTTCAGGCTCTAACCGAAAGAAACACCGAACAAGCCGAAGAAGTAATTGCTATGGACGATGTAATTGACAAAATGGATCTAAAAATCGAGAAAAAATGTATGTTTTTAATTGCCACTCAACAACCAATGGCTCGCGATTTAAGAACGATTGGCACAGCTCTTAAAATAATAACTGACGTGGAAAGAATTGGTGACTACTGTGTTGATATTGCTCGCAAAGCCATTATTCTGGCTCCTTTTCCACCTTTGAAGCCTTATGTGGATTTGCCCAAAATGGCTGATTTAAATCAACAAATGCTTTCAGAAGTGCTGATTGCTTTCAAGACTAAAGATCTTGAAAAAGCCAGAGCAGTAGCAGAAATGGACCACGAAGTTGACCACCTTTACAACATAACTTTTGATGAAATAATGGATTATATGTTAAAAAGCTCTGACAATGTAGAGCGAGGTGCTCATTTAATCCTGGTTGCTCGCTACTTTGAGCGAATTGGCGACCATATCACCAATATTGCCGAACGCATTTTCTATATGGAAAAGGGCAAACTTATTCAACTCAATGTTTAGTCTGAACAGAAATGATAAAGCGGGCCCATCTCTTGGTAAAAGGATTGGTGCAAGGAGTTTTTTATCGCTCCTCCGCTCGCCAGGTCGGGCGCCAGTTAGGCTTAAACGGTTGGGTTAAAAACCTGCCCGATGGTCGAGTGGAAATCATCATCGAGGGAGAAGAAGAAAAAATCGAAGAGTTTATAAAATGGTGCTGGAAAGGTCCCCCTTCGGCACTTGTTGATAATGTTGATGTTTCTTACTCTGAAGCTCTTGGTGAGTTTAACGATTTTTCAATTGTTTACTAGTCCTCTATAAACTTAATTTTTTATCTAAGTACTATCTTTTGTTGTTTTTATTATCCTTTCTTGGTACCCCTTACTGTTTTGAGCTCGGTTATCAAAATACCTGATTAACAAAACCCCACAAGTTACTCCCAACGCATCTACCAACCAGTCCTTCAAAGTTGCTTGCCTCCCGGGTACATAAATCTGATGAAACTCATCAGTAAAAGCATAAAATAAGCCCCAGAAGAACGAGCCTTGAAAAGCTTTAGTAAAAGAGTGTTCTTTGAGAGTTAAAAAAACTAAGATAGCCAGAATAAAATACTCAATAAAATGGGGAATAAAATCAGGAAACGAAGGAACCTTACCTGGCGGGAGTGAGGATAGATAAAAAATCAACCCCATCCACCCAATTGTCAATGACCAGAAAAAAACCAACCGAAATAACCGTTTAATCGGTAGAGTCCTTTTTTTCAGACTTCTTTGCCTTTGATTCTTCTTTTTTGCCTGAACTCCGTGCGTAATCGGTAGTGTAAAAACCAGATCCTTTAAAAATTATCCCAGCCGGATGAAAAACCTTCTTTATCGGACCATGGCAAACTATACAATCCCGCAAAGGGTCTTCGCCCGCTCGGCTGAAAATCTCTACTTTATGACCGCACTTACGGCACTCATATTCATAAATCGGCATCTCTGCCTCCTTCAATCATTAAGTTATTTAATTTATTTATAACAAAATTTATCACCTTCAGGCAAAAAAATCAAGCTGACCAGCTAATCTTAATGTCAGGAAACACTTGCATAGCACGAAAACCTTGGACGAAAAAACTTGCAAAAAAATCAAAAATTGGTCCACATAAAAACTTTACTCAAACCATAATTAACATTTCTAACCTAGTAAATTAATTTTTGGTGGCGCATACGGGATTTGAACCCGTGCCGCCGCCTTGAGAGGGCGGTGTCCTAGGCCCCTAGACGAATGCGCCTCAGAACTCAAACATTCTATTAAAATCCTTTCACTTAATCAACCTTTCCGTAGTTAGCGTCTGAGGCCTTGTAACTCGCTGAAGTGCAAAAAATGGTAGCTTAAGCGGGAAATTGAAATCCCTTTTAACCTCCCTTTAAAAAGTGAGGAGCGAAAAAGAGGAGCTTATAAAGGGGAGAAAAAAGGGGTTGGTTTTCTTTTAAAAAAGGGAGGAATTTATGCCACTATTAGAGTAAGTGAGATTACATTTATTTATCTCTCCCATAAAATAAGCTTCAGGCATCTTCCCCCTTATTTGCAAAAGAGATTGAAAAAGGGAGATTATAAAAACAAAGCTTCAAGCAACAATTCCAAAACTTTAGATTTTCCCCAATTTGACTGCTAAAATTACAGAATAGGAGAAAATCTGCCAGGTAAAAACAAAGCTAAACCAATTTTTACTGTTATTTTCTTAACTTTTATCATCATTTGGAATCTCATCAGCTTTGTTAGTGCCTCTTATCCCTATTTCGCCAGTTACTATCCAGGAAAATGGATTATATTGAAAAACTCTGGTTCATTTTTCTTCCTTCTAACTTGATCTTCCTTTTTGCCACCCTTTTGCTTACTCTTTCCGCTTTAAACATTTCCAAAAAACCCGATGTCTTTAAGAAACGAACCCTTCTTAGTCTGGCTCTGGCAACTGCTTTTGCTCTTCTCAACTGCTTAGTAGTATTGGTTAAAATTAACTCCTTTACCCCCTCCTGGATTAGAGCAACTCTTAACTTACTTGGAATAATTGTTGTATTATTTTACTGATGAAAATAATACTTTTTTCACTGATAGCAATCAGCGTAATATTGTTCAGTGGTTGTTCCCCTTGAGGGAAATAATTTGCTATCAAGGTTGGTAGCGCACCATTAACTTCAAAGGAGAAATTAAAAATTGTTTGACCTCATAATAATTGGTGGCGGGCCAGCTGGTATGACCGCTGGTGTTTATGCCGCTCGAAAAAAAATTAACACTTTGCTAATAACTAAAGAACTTGGCGGACAACCGCTCAAAGCTCCGGTAGTTCAAAACTACCTTGGTTACCAATATATCAGTGGATACGAACTGGCTGATAAATTTAAGGAGCATCTTCAATCTTTTGATCTGCGAATTGAAATCGACGAAGTCAACGAAGTAGATCCAATTGAAAAGTATTTCGAAGTAAAAACTACTTCTGGAAAAGTTTTTTCTGCCAAAACTTTAATTGTGGCCAGCGGTAAGTCGGCCCGAGAGTTGGGAGTTCCTGGCGAAAAAGAATTCCGTGGCCGAGGCGTATCGCACTGCGCCACCTGCGACGCTCCTCTATTTCAAGGTCAAGAAGTTGCTGTTGCTGGCGGTGAAAACGCCTCTTTAGAAACAGCTCTGCAGTTAGCACGCTACTGTCCTAAAGTTTATATTATCTCCCCTCGCCCGTGGGTAGCTAATGAGTTCCTCAAGGAAAAAGTAGAAAGCGAACCCAAAATCGTTTCTTTAGCCGGCCATCAAATTACGGAAATAAAAGGTCAGAAATTCGTCGAGGAAATTGTTATTAAAAACCTTTCAACCGGTGAAGAAAAAAATATTCCTGTAAAAGGAGTATTTATTGAATCCGGATACAAACCAAACTCCTACCTTGTCAGTCACTTTGTCGAAGTTAATAAAAAGGAAGAAATAATAATAAACTGTCAGGGGGAAACCAGCTATCCTGGTCTCTTTGCCGCCGGTGATGTAACTAATGTCCCCGACAAACAGATAATAATTGCAGCCGGAGAAGGTGCTAAGGCTGCTCTTCAAGCTTCCTCCTACCTGCTCTCAAAAAATAAGTAAATCGCTTTCATTAAAAACCCTCTGAAGACCGCTCCGATAACATGGTTAATCAGTTTGATATAATTAATAAAGGCACTAATAATGAGCTATCGTCGAAGAAATCAGCGAAAGAAGTCAACTATTAAGAAAGTTCTCATCATCGCCGCTCTGGCAACAGTTGGGATATTTGCTATTAGCGCTCTGGCTTTTGCAGTAGTGGCTTACAAGATTACCAGTGAGCTTCCCAACCTTGAAGAAGCAGCAGCAAAAATTGAATTGGCCCAAACCACTAAAGTTTACGCTGCTAATGGCCAAGTTATCGCCGTCCTTCACAGTGAAGAAAACCGTGAGGTTGTACCCTTGGAAAAAATCTCACCTTATTTAAGAAAAGCGGTTATCGCTATTGAAGATGAACGTTTTTACCAGCATCAGGGAGTTGACTTTGAAGCTATTGCCCGCGCCTTTGTTGTCGACGTTTCAACCGGAGAAGCACGAGAGGGTGGCAGCACTATAACCCAGCAGTATGTTAAAAATATGTTTACTACTCGCGAAAAGACCATTCAGCGAAAAATAAAAGAAGCTATCCTGGCTTACCAAATAGAAAGCCTTTATTCAAAAAACAAAATTCTGGAAAAGTATCTAAACACTATCTATTTTGGACACGGTTGCTATGGTGCTGAAACAGCTTCCAGGGTATTTTTTGGAAAACCAGCTTCTGAACTTACTCTGCCAGAGGCTGCTCTCTTAGCCGGCGTAATAAGGATACCATTAAAATATTCACCTTACGATAACCCCAAGGTGGCTAAACAACGGCGTGATCTGGTTCTGGCCAAGATGCGAGAGTTAGGCTATATTTCCAGAAAAGAGGAAGAGGAAGCTAAAAAATTACCGATCAAAGTCCGCCCCTTGAAAGCTCCATCAACTTTTGCTCCTTACTTTGTTGAATATGTAAAACAAAGGTTAATTAAGAAATATGGCGCCAATCGAGTTTTTAAGGGGGGTCTAAGGATTTACACCACCCTGGACCCTAAACTTCAGAAGTATGCTGAAGAAGCAGTAAGGGAAACCCTAAATCGGAAAAATGACCCCAGCGCCTCACTGGTTGCCATTGAGGTTAACACAGGAAAAATTAAAGCTATGGTTGGCGGAAAGAATTTTACAAAAGAAAAGTTTAATCTGGCAGTTCAAGGTTTGCGACAGCCTGGTTCAAGTTTTAAAACTTTTGTTCTGGCTACTGGCATCGAAAATGGTTTTTCGCCCAGCAAAACTTACCAGTCTTCTCCAACTACTATAAGACTCCCGGGTGGGCAGGTATGGAGGGTCAGAAATGCAACGGAAGGTCATGGCGGCGGATTAATGACTATCAGGCAAGCAACAGTCCACTCAGTTAACGCTGTCTATGCTCGTTTTATGATGGATGTCGGACCAAAAAAAGTTGTTGAAGTTGCCAAAAAGATGGGTATTACAGCTCACTTAGACCCTTATCCAGCTATTGCTTTAGGTGGTTTGCGCTATGGCGTTTCAGCTCTGGAAATGGCTTCAGCTTACTCTACTCTGGCTCGAGGCGGAGAATTCATCCCCCCAATTGCTATTACTAAAATTACAACTTCTAACGGGCTAATAGTTGAAGAAAACAAGCCTAAACACAAACCAGCCATTAGTCCAATAGCTGCTTACTTGGTAACTGATATTTTGGAGGATGTAATTCGTCATGGAACTGGACACCGAGCAAACTTTGGTTTTCCCGCTGCTGGCAAAACCGGAACTACCCAAAACTACCATGACGCCTGGTTTGTCGGTTACACTCCCTACTATTCTTGTGCTGTATGGGTTGGTTACCGCAATAAACAAATGTCACTAAGAAACATTCATGGCTTTGCTCGAGTAGCTGGTGGCACCCTGCCAGCTATTATCTGGCGCCGGTTTATGGAGAAAGCTCATCAAAAATTAGCCTACAAAAGTTTTCCTCGACCTAAGAAAGGTATAGTCGAAGTTAAAATTTGTGTCGAGTCCGGATTACGAGCCACTGAATACTGTCCAAAAACAAGCTGGGGTATCTTCCTTAGGGGCAAATCTCCTGGTAAATATTGCAAAATACACAAAGGGGTTGTTGTCCCTAATGTAGTTGGTAAAACTTCTCGAAATGCAACTTCTATACTCCAAGCCGCTGGCTTTAAAGTTAATCCTGTTCTTCAGTATCACCCTGAAGTAGCCAGCGGGGTTGTTTTCAGTCAATCGCCAGCTGGCGGAAGCAAGGTTAAACCAGAAAGCACAATTACCATATACATAAGCAAAGGAAAAGCTCCCGCTCCGCCAAAACCGCCACCCCCACCCCCGCCACCAAGCGAAGAAA
>FMSI01052325.1_pt1 | contig 16996 bp, 17 predicted proteins | sample 1504471 | NCBI WGS metagenome assembly FMSI01 (sample SAMEA4475357, study PRJEB15587) | soil metagenome | biome: Soil; feature: Field | place: India | collected 2015-03-11 | depth 0 m
GGGGCTATGATGCAGTCATAGTGTGTTTTGTCTATTTCGGTGGCAACGGCGAGGTCAATTATCCGGTTGCAGGCAACGATGCCCCCGAAAGCAGATACAGGGTCGCCAGCCAGAGCCCTTTTGTAGGCCTCGACCAAATCTTTGTTACAGCATAATCCGCAGGCGTTATTATGCTTTACTATGGCGATAGTTGGGTCAGTGAAATCGCAGGCGGTGCGCCAGGCAGCTTCAAGGTCAAGGAAGTTATTAAATGAAAGTTCAGGACCATGTAACAGCTTAGCTGCGGTCATGCCCGGTGACTTTTGTCCTATGGCTTGCTCGGCGTACAGGGCGGCTTTCTGGTGGGGATTTTCGCCGTAGCGCAAATCATAGAGCTTCCTCATGGCGATGGTCATATTCTCCGGAAATATCTCGTCATCATCTTTGAGATACTGGGCGATAGCCGTGTCGTACATAGCCACATGCTGGAAGGCTTTTTGCGCCAGCCTTTTTCGCTCCTTCATATCAACATTACCCTGTCGGAGCTTTTCAATCACGGTGTCATAGTCCCGCGGGTCCACTATTACCAGAACTGATGGGAAGTTCTTAGCAGCGGCACGGATCATCGTTGGCCCACCGATGTCAATATTCTCCAGCGCTTCTTCAAGGGAGACATTGGCTCTGGAGACAGTCTGGACAAATGGGTACAGGTTTACCACCACCATATCAATGGCCTGGATTTTGTTATTCTCCAGCTCCCTCATATGCTCAGGTAGGTCTCGTCTTGCCAGAATGCCACCGTGGACAGCCGGATGAAGTGTCTTCACCCGTCCATCAAGTATCTCAGGGAAACCGGTGAGCTCTGAGATGCTATGAACCTTTATACCTTCGGATTCCAGGGACTTCTTGGTGCCACCGGTGCTGAATAGTTCTATGCCCAGCTCCGTTAGTCTGCGGGCAAAATCGATTACTCCGGTCTTGTCGGAAACGCTGACAATGGCACGCATGCTGACCTCCTCAGGCGAGAATCACCCTTTTATTCCCCGTGATCGGGATAACTTTACCAATTTTTTTAACTTGGGGCAAGGTGGTGATGAGTTCCGATTCGACCTGGGGTGAGCAGATTACAGCCATACCTATTCCCATGTTAAACACCCGGTACATTTCTGCCTCCCGGATGTTGCCCTTTTTTTGAATCAGTTTGAAGATAGGGGGGACCTGCCACGAGTCCTTGTGGATGTGAGCAGCCAAGCCTTGGGGCAGAATCCTGGGTATGTTTCCCTCAAAGCCACCGCCGGTAATGTGGGCCAGCCCTTTTATCATAGGCAGGACTGGCTTAATATACTTGTAGTAACATCGGTGGGGCTCGAGAAGCTCGTCTCCCAGTGTCCTATTCAACTCAGGATAAAAAATCTGCAGAGCCGATGGCTCTCTGTCTATGTTGAAGACTTTGCGCACCAGCGAGTAGCCATTGGTGTGTAGTCCACTGGAAGGCACGCCGAGTATGATATCGTTTACAGCGATGGTATTACCGCTGAGAATGTTTGCCTTTTCCACCACTCCAACTATGAAGCCGACGAGGTCATAATCGTCACCCTGGTAAACCCCGGGCATTTCTGCAGTTTCACCGCCGATTAGTGCGCAGCCAACATTTGCGCAGGCTTGGACTATACCGCTGACGATGCTCTGGACCTTTTCAGGTACAAGCTTGCCCATGGCGATATAGTCGAGAAAGAAGAGCGGAGAAGCGCCACAGGTCAATATATCATTAACGCAGTGGTTTACCAGGTCGATGCCTACGGTGTCATGTTTGTTCAGATAAGAAGCGATTTTGAGCTTGGTGCCCACGCCATCGACGCTGGAGACAAGCACAGGTTCGTGATAGCCTTTGAGCTGAAACATGCTGCCGAATAAGCCGATATCGGCGAGGACTTCTGGCCTTGAGGTAGAGCGGGCAAGTCGCTTGATCAGTTCTTTAGCTTTATCGGCAGCATTGATATCTACGCCAGCCCGGGCGTAAGTCTCATGACCCGCCGAGTTCACTCAAGCTCCCCGAAGGTATAGGTTCCAGGGCTAGTTTGTCCATCTCGAGCTGCACAGGTATGGGGTATTCTCCGGTGAAACAAGCCAGGCAAAAGATTTCTTTTGGCAGGCCGACAGACTCGATCAGGCCATCAATGCTTATGTAGCCCAGGGAATCAGCCCCTATGGCATCTCTAATTTCAGGTATGGTCTTGTGGGCGGCGATAAGCTCCCATCTTGTTGCCATATCCACACCGAAAAAACAGGGATAGCGGATGGGTGGAGAGCATATGCGCAAATGTACTTCCCTGACGCCGGCCCGCCTTAGCAATGCCACTACCTTTGGAGTGGTGGTGCCACGAACAATACTGTCATCGACCACTACCAGCCTTTTGCCGGCAATCATGTCACTCAGGGCATTGAACTTTAATCTCACGCCAAGGTCTCTCAGTCTCTGGTCCGGTTCAATGAAGGTACGTCCCACATAGCGGTTCTTAATCAGGCCTTCACAGTAGGGAATGCCCGAAGCTGTGGCATAACCAATGCCAGCGGCGGTGGCTGAGTCGGGCACACCCATCACTAAGTCAGCATCCACGGGGTGTTCTCGGGATAATATCCGGCCCATAGCTTGCCGGGCAGTGTAGAGCAGCTTGCCCTCAATAAAGCTGTCAGGCCGAGCAAAATAGATGTATTCAAATATGCATAAAGCCCTTTTGCCGTTACCTTGGCCGAAGCTTTTAACTCCGTTTTTGTTGATAATTATCACTTCTCCGGCTTCGACTTCTCTGACGAAATGGGCACCGATGTGGTCAAGGGCACAGCTTTCTGAAGCTATTACCCAGCCGCCATCGATAGTACCTAGGCATAGCGGTCGCACACCCATAGGGTCACGGACCCCAATCAACTTGTCTTTGGTCAGGAGTACCAGAGAGTAGGCCCCTTGTAGGCGGCGCATGGTATATCTTATTTTGTTTGTCAGGCTGTGCTCTGGCGAAGCCAAAGCAAGTTTTGCAATGACTTCAGAATCGGTAGTGGTGAAAAATTCATATCCAAGCTCGTAGAGTTCATCGCGAAGGAACTTGGCGTTGGTGATGTTACCGTTATGTGCCAAAGCTATTGCTGTGGAATTGTTTCTGGCTAAAATTGGCTGGGCATTAATAGAGCGGCTTGCGCCAGTGGTGGAATAACGGGTGTGCCCGATAGCGATATGACCCTTGAGTCCACTAAGTTCTTCTTCGGTAAAGGCTTGAGAGACCAGCCCCATAGAGGTGTGAAGATATATTTTCCGGCCATCGGCAGTGGCGATGCCGGCGCTTTCCTGACCACGGTGTTGGAGTGCGTAGAGGCCGAAGAACGTGATTCGGGCGACATCTACCCCGGGCGCATAGATGCCGAATATGCCGCAGCTTTCATGCATGCTATAGTCGTGCCCTAATTATAAGCTTTTTACTCGGATATGGTCAATCTATTGACTTGAGCCAGTCCAGGGCGGTGGTTACAGCTTTTTCTTCGAGCCGCAACCTGTGTCCGGCACCGCGGATTACGATGAGTTCTTTAGGCTGCCTGGCTTTTGTGTAGAGCTTGCGGGCGTGCTCTACAGGGACTAAATCGTCATCTTTACCGTGGATGAGGATGAGGGGGCGGGGAGAAATTCTGTCTATCCAATGAATCGGTGCCACCACATTGAAACCAGCCAGCCAGTCGTCTATTGAGAGCGGAAAGTCGGCATCTCTAATCACTCCGATGCTGCGAAAATGGGCAATCGTGGAGTTAACCTGTTGCCTTGAGCCCAGGAAGCCGAAATCGGCCGGGCAAGCAAAGGTCGCCAGTGCCGAGATTCTCAAATCATTGGCGGCCACATAAACGCTTACCGCAGCGCCAGCACTGGAGCCAAGGAGAAACAGCCGTGTCTTATCAACCTCGTCCAAGCTACACAGGTAATCGATGGCGGCCTTCAGGTCTCGTGTCCACCCCAGTATGTCAAGGTTGCCCTGTGCCTGGCCCGTGCCCCGGAAGTTGAAGATCATGGTGATAAAACCGACAGCGCAGAATCTAGCCGCCAGCCCCGGGTACCCGCTATCGCCAGGGCTGGGTGGTTTCCCGGAAGGTATGCCGTGGCAAAGGCATAGCGCCGGGCAAGGCCATTCCGATTTTTCCGGAAAGTGGACCTCACCGGGGATGAGCAGGTTGTCGACTGTAAGCGTGAAGCCCCTTTTCATGTTTTTTTCTCCTATGCAATCACGACCTTTAGGGTTGTGCCAGTGAGGCTAAGGCCTTGCATTACATACTGAAATCATCTGGCTCGGCCTCAGCAATATGAGAAATTCCTTATTGCCCTCAGCGCCTAGTACTGGTGAGGCAAGCAGCCCCTGTAGTCTTAAATCATTATCGGTTATCCAGAGGATGAACCGCCCCAGCACTCGGGCATGGACAAGAGGGTCTTTTATTATTCCGCCCTTGCCCACCTCTTCTCTTTCTGCCTCAAATTGCGGTTTAAACAGGACGATTATGTGGCCCGGAAATATGAGGTGGTCTATTATGTTGGGAATTATCTTAGTCACGGATATGAAAGATACGTCTATGGTTGCCATGTTAACCTTTTCTGGAAGGGGGAAGGGATAGTGGGCGTTAACCCTTTCCATCACCACTACTCGTGGATCCTGCCTTAGCTTATGAGCAAGCTGGCCGTAACCAACGTCTATGGCGTATACGCGTCTCGCGCCACGCTGTAGCAGGCAGTCGGTGAAGCCGCCGGTCGAAGCTCCGATGTCCATAGCTGTCAGTGAGGTGACTTCGAGCTTGAATTTATCCAGGGCGTGGGCCAGTTTGATACCACCGCGGCTCACATAGGGCAATTTTTCAGCCAGCTCGATGGTGGCGTCTTCGTCCACGAAGGTGCCGGGCTTGGTGATTAACTTGCCTGACACGGTTACCTTACGGGCTATAATCAAAGCCTGTGCCTGGCTTTTGTTTTCAGCCAGCTCCCTTGTAACCAGCAGGTTGTCCAGTCGCAGCTTCGGCACAAAGTGATTATACAAACTGCGCCGTTAGTGTCACAACACGGTTGGCGAGCTTTAGCCTAGCCACAGACCGCAACGAATACCTCCAATAACTACCTGGAAAAATGTGTCACGAAGCTTCGCAGGTGGTAAAATCATCTATGTGGATATGATTGTAAGAGAGGTTTATTCAAAAAGTATCCTGTCAAAATCAAAAGTTTTTGACTACGCTGTCAATACCTATGTCGGTTGTCAGCACGGTTGTCTTTATTGCTACGCTCGTTTTATGAAGAGATACAGTAGGCATAAAGAGCCCTGGGGCGAATTTGTTGATGTTAAGGTTAATGCAGCGAACTTACTTCAGCAAGAGATCAGGAAATTCCTGCCCGGTAGGGTATGGGTGAGTGGCGTCTGTGACCCCTATCAACCACTGGAGAAAAAATATGAGTTGACGCGGAGATGTCTCGAAATATTGTTTCAACACCACTGGCCTGTAACCGTTCAGACGAAATCCGCACTTGTCTTACGTGATTTAGAGCTGCTGAGGGACGCTAGAGACGTTGAAGTTGGGCTGACAGTTACCACTGCCGACGAAAGGGTTAGGAAGCTCTTTGAGCCCAATGCACCACCGATTGAGCAGAGAATTGAGGCGCTGGAAGAGCTACACGGTGCCGGCATTAAAACATATGCAATGATTGCACCAATACTTTCAGGGGCGGAAGAACTCGTACACCGGCTTTGTGGGAAGGTGGACTATGTGCTGATCGACAGGATGAATTACCATTACGCGGATTGGGTGTACAAAGAATACAATCTGGAAAGCACCGAGAGCCGTGAATTTTTCTTTCAAACAGCCAAAGAGCTTTCCACCGCATTTTCCAAAGCGGGCATCCAATGCCAAATTTTATTTTAACCGCACTCGGTCAGGCGGTTTCGGATGCTACTCAACCCGGGTGCGCAACGAGGCGTTGTGAGCAACCAGGCAGATAAATAACACAATCATTTCGATATAGGCTTTTTATTGGCTAGACTACTTTTCTGCCGTAGTGTCTGTGCCTGTATCTTTTTGCTCCGCACCTGGGAGAGCCGTAGACTGTCAGCATCCCGGTTCGCCTGGATGACCGCAGCAAGTCCGTGCTTTCCACAGTTTTATCAAATTATTTCTGAAGACCAGATACAATTTTCTGCGTAGCGGCATCGGTGCTGACATATTGGTGAAGAAAGCTGTGAAATTTGGCATTTGGACTCAGTCACTTATATCAATACTGCGCTTAGTATTTTAACATGTATGGCGTCCGGTAGTGAAAAATCGGGGGGTTATACATAAGAAACCCACTTAGCTCTCTAACCAAAAAAGTTTTCTTAAAATAGTTTGGGGTCAAAAGAGACCGCTTGGATTGTGATTATGACGAGCTGAACTTTGGCTACCTTTTTGATATTGATACCTTTATCTGCCTGTCAGGCAGTACCACAGGGCACGGAAGGGCTTGATTTTGATCAGCGGTGGGGGAACTTCGAGCTGGATTTTTTCAGCCACGGGGAAGGCGTTTATCCTGTCTACTTCTGGTTTCAATCGGTGTATTTCCTCTATGTCGTTTTTTGATAACAGGTCGTCTATGCATCGCGCCATGTCCCAGGCGGCCCTGAGACGCTGCTCACTCATCCGTGCCAGCTTTGCTGGGATGACGCAGTATTTCATCCGGAGCTGGTTGAGCCGGAGTATGGCCTCATAGGCAGTATCTACAATCTGCTGTCGTGTCAGCCATTCTGTCTCATAGTTGAGGGAGTATTTCCAGACCGGCGAAATAAGTGCCTGACGGTGTTCCTCAAGCGTCCGGAACAACACATGATAGCCGTAGCGCTCAGGATGCTCGAAGCCGAGGCTCCCAGGGTCAAGGAAGGGAGCCAGCGGAGAGATGAACAGGCACAGCCGTTTATCTGCCTTAAACCTGCCCAGCAGATACTCACAGTAGTCAATAGTTTCCATAACTGACTTCTGGGTCTGGCCTGGTAGCCCGATCATAAAGAAAATGTCCAGCCGTCCACAGCCAGCATCAAGGGCATCACCTATAGTCTGTTCCAGCTCCTCGTTGGAATAAAGTCTGCCGCTGGCTTTCCTGATTTCAGGGTCATGAGATTCGGGAGAGATCTCAAGGCAGAAGCCGGGGCAAGCCTTGCCCATTTGTTGGAGAAGTTTCTTCGGGGCGGGATAAAAAAGCTCAAAAATGAACTGGTTTTTCACTCTGTTCTGCTGGAGAAGGTCTAAGACACGGCTGGCATAATCATTTCCTGCCTGCCGCAAGTCGCCCAGTATGAATATAGGGCCATTGCTGAAGCGCGATATCTGTTTTACATCCCGGATAACCGCCTCGGGGGAGCGGAAAACTGCCTTTTGCCGGTTATAACAGGCTGTAAAGGCTGCGACGGAGCCACCACAGATGACGCAGCTTTCGGTGCAGCCACGGCAGGTCAACACCGCAGTAATCGGGTAGCGGGCCCAGTCTCTGACAGGTGTGTAGCTGATGAAGTCGCGGTATCTGATTACCGAGCGCACTACGTAGCCATAATGGTCGACCATGACGCCGCTTAGGTCTGTGAGTATGTGGGTGAAGGGGTTTTCATGTACTTTGCCATTGCTGTCTTTCCAGACAAGGTTGGGCACTGCAGCGGGTTCCTGCTTGTTAGCGATGCAGTCCATTAGCAGCCGAAACGGCTCTTCGGTGGAATCGCCCCTCAGCACATAGTCTATCTCGGGATACTGAATCAGTTCCCTGTAGAAGTAGGAGGAGGAAAAGCCTCCGAATATCACCTTTGCCTCGGGGTGCCATCTCTTCACTATCTTTGCCACTTCGATTGAGCCATGAGAGTGCACCATCCAGTGCAAATCAATGCCGAAGAGCGGTGATTTAAGCCGCCTGATGAATGCCTCAGCATCAAAATTCTTGTCTCTCAGCATGCGTACGGCAATGTTTACAATACGGACTCGATAGCCAGCGCGTTCCAGATATTCGGCGATGCTGGTAAGACCGATGGGGTACATCTCGAAGACGTGGGAGGGTGGAATCAAATCACTGACCGGTCCATAAAGGATGGTTTTCTGGCGGAAGTCGTATACGCTCGGAGCATGTAGCAATATGAGGTCAACCGGCATGGTGCCCACTTACTGGAGACTGAAAGTCACCGACGTGATTGGCAACCCCCTGTTTGTAATGGCGAGCTTTGAGGCAGTCGCGGCGTGGCAATCTGTGAGGTTGCTTCCACATAATGACGATAAGTGCTCACATTATTTAGTCTGTTTCTAAAAGATTCCTGATATTATATAGCCGATGCCCAAGAGAAGCTGGGTCAACAATACGACCATCACGTTGTTCGCCATAGCCGGAATGATGGCGCGTTCGTTCTGATAATTCAGGGCGCCCTGAATAGCCCTAACGGCGAAGGGAAGCGTGAGTAAAGCAATCAGGCAAAAAGCCGGCATCAGCTTTGCCTGAACTGCAGCGAAAATCCACACATAGACTGCTCCGGTCAGGGCTGAGTAGATAATGCCTGCCCTTCTTTTTCCCATAGTTATTGGCAGCGTCTTTCTCCCTGCCTGCCTGTCGGCCTCGGTGTCAGGAAATTCGTTCAGAAGGAGCAGATTGTGCACCAGTATGCCGGAGGGCACGGAGGCTATGGCAGCCGGTAAAGTATATTCGCCTGTCTGGATGAAATAGGCGCCCAGTACGGGTAGAGCACCTAACCCGACGCCCGGCGACCATTCGGGCCAGCCCAGCCTGGTCAGGACAGGTGTGTAGAGGAGGATACATATTGCGCCGACTAGAAGTAAGGGCAGCAGTAGCCAGCCGCTAACTAGAACGAAATAGATACCTACGGGCACAGCCAGCAAGAAACAACCGATGCCGAACCAGAAGACATGTTGTGGTTTAAGTGAGGCTGCGGGCAAAAAGCCGCTGCCCCCGCTGAAGGGCGTCCTTCGGGTTCTCAAATCTATGCCGCTCTTGTAGTCGTAGTAGTCATTGAGCACATTGACGCTGATGTGGCAAAGAAGCAGTCCGAAGAAGGCCAGCAACGCGTGGCCTAGGTGAAAAGTGCCGTCATACCAGGCCATACAGGTGCCCAGAAACACTAGGATCGCGGAAAGCAGCAGGAATTGTGGCCTGGTCTCGTAGAACCATACCTTGAGTGTCATTTAAGTCTTTAAGTATAACAGACAGGCCGTGATTATGTCTATCATGTTCACCTAGACTATTTTAATGTGCAGTGCGATGATTCACAGTCGCAGATGATGAGTTTGGAATTTCAGTGCCCGGCCTATGAGCAGTGAAGACCTGTCTTGGAGGGTACTAAAGTCCTGTGCCTGCGTTTGATTTTTTGCGACTGAATCCGAATATGTAGACTATCTCGAGGACTGCCAGAGTGTTGAGCAGGAACAGTGCCACAAACCACCACAGGTGCTTGTTTCCGGCAGCTCTCCATAAGGCTACTCCCTTCCAGGGTAGAGTCCAGGCGAGAATTAGCAGCATTAGCCATGGCATCCAGGGTACTAAGGGACATGAATTTAATATGGACATTTACCTTTCCTCCTTAATATTACACTATATACTTAAAACTGATTTGTCCTTCCGTCATTGCCAGGTATGCAGTCCTGTGACAATGGCGGCTGGGCATAGGGGGCGCAGATTGCCACGCTTCGCTCGCAATGACAGCTGAGAATTGACAAAATCATGTCAACTGCTTAAAGTGTCCTGTGTCGCCTCATTAATTGCTGGCGATGCGGGATTAAAGCTGTAAGGAGGTAAATTTGTCATGGCTTTCAAAGGTGTTGACTATTATAACATAGATGCGCTGTTCTCCGACGAGGAGAAGATGACCAGAAACATGGTGAGGGAATTTCTGGAAAAAGAGATCGAGCCGCTTGTTGTCGAGGCGTTCCATAAAGAGGAGCCGCTGAATATGCGGCGGATTGCTCTCAGGTTTGGGGAGATGGGGATAATCGGCTCTATCTTCCCGAAGGAGTATGGCGGCGCCGGCGTGAACTATGTGACAGCCGGACTTATCGCCCAGGAACTGGAGCGGGTGGACAGCTCTTTGAGGAGCTTTGTCGAGGTCAACAAGGGGCTGGTAATGTATCCCATCTGGAAATATGGGTCGGAGGAACAGAAGAGAAAATGGTTGCCGTTGATTGCTTCAGGAAAGGCTATCGCCTGTTTTGGGTTGACTGAGCCGAACCATGGCTCAGATGTAGCTTCTATGGAAACAGTAGCCAGGAAAGACGGTAACAGGTGGGTCATCAATGGTACAAAACAGTGGATAAGCGAGGCATCAATAGCCGATGTGGCGCTTGTCTGGGCACAGACTGACGAAGGGATAAGAGGGTTCATCGTGGAACGCGGCACAGAGGGGTTCAGCCAGAGTTTTCAGCACCGTAAGGGATCGATGAGGGCAGGGGATGTTGGCGAGCTTGGGTTTTCAGACTGTGCGGTACCGGCAACGAACATGCTACCGCATGGGGTGGGTTTGAGAGCCGTTTTTTCCTGTCTCAATCAGGCGAGATATGGCATAGCCTGGGGGTCTATCGGTGCTGCTATGAGCTGTTACGAGACGGCTTTGAACTATGCCAAAGAGAGGAAGCAGTTCGGTGTGCCCATAGCCTCTTTCCAGCTGGTGCAGGAGAAATTGGTGGACATGCTGGTGGAGATCACCAAGGCGCAATTGCTGGCTTACCGACTGGGCAGGCTCATGGATGAGGGGAGGGCCACATATGCCCAGATTTCACTGGCCAAGAAGAACAATATAGCTATGGCACGTATGTGTGCCCGTACAGCACGTGAGCTGCTCGGGGCCAACGGCATATCCCTGGACTACTCACCCATTCGGCATATGGCCAATATCGAGTCTGTCTACACCTATCAGGGCACCGACCATATCCATACGCTGATTATCGGACAGGACATCACCGGCATCTCAGCGGTGGGCGGAAGTAGAGGGTAATCAAGGCGCCGTCTCTGGCGTGTATGGCTTATTTTGTCCCGCCCTGCTCGGTCGTAATTGCAGTCGTAGTGTAGTGCCAGGCTTTAGCCTCGCACTACGGCGACCCTCAGCGGTTGCACTGCATTTCAATCTTCCCCGGGCCACGTTGAATGTTTTGACTACCGTATGCCGATTTCCCGGGAGATGACAAGCTGCTGAATTTCTGAAGTCCCTTCGGTTATGGTTGACATTCTGGAGTCGCGGAAGTAGCGCTGGACTACCGACTCCTCCATCAAGCCGTAGCCGCCGTGGATTTGCATGGCTTCGGTGGTCACCCTTGCAGCCACTTCGCTGGCGAAAAGCTTGGCCATGGCTGCTTCTTTGACATGCGGTTTGTTCTGGTCATAGAGCCAGGCGGCATAGTATATCAGCCAGCGGGCCGCCTCTATATCCATAGCCATTCTCGCCAGCTTGAAAGCATTCGCCTGAAATTTGGCAATTGCCTGTCCGAACTGTACCCTTTCCTGTGCGTATTTCAAAGAAGCATCATAGGCAGCTCTGGCCAGCCCCAGACTACGAGAAGCATGGGAAATCCTGCCGCCAGTTAAGGACTCCATCAGATAGGGAAAGCCCTTACCCTCTTCACCGATGAGGTTTTCCTCAGCCACAGCGCAGTCCTGGAAAGCCAGCTCAGCGATTTCACTGGAACGAGCGCAGAACTTATGGAGCTTGTTGCGGCTGAAACCAGGAGTTCCCGCATCCACGATAAACAGGCTGACCCCACCCCGGGCGCCTTTGCTCTTATCAGTGTAAGCAGCGGTGACGACAAAGTCACAGATGTTTCCGTTGGTGATGAAGGTCTTGGTGCCGTTGAGGACATACTTATTGCCCTTCTTGACCGCGGTGGTCTGTATGGCTGCGGCGTCGGAGCCAGCGTTGGGCTCGGTAAGCCCAAAGGCAGCTATTTTCTGCCCTTTGATAGCTGGTACCAGGTAGGCTTGCCTCTGGTCTTCTCGGCCACGAGCATATATGGCCGACGTCCCAATTCCACTCTGCACCATAATCCCAGCAGCTATACCAACGCTGTGATAGGCTATCTCTTCGATGGCGATACAGTCACCTATCTTGCCTAAGCCGGCACCGCCGTATTCAACAGGGTATCTGACGCACAAGTAGCCAAGCGCTCCCATCTTGGGGAATAGCTGGATGGGGAAGGTGGCTGTTTTCTCGGCTTCCTCAACCAGCGGCGCGATTTCCCTTTCGGCAAAGTTGCGGATGGCCTCTTTGAACATTTTTTGCTCTTCGGTGAGTTCGAAGTCCATATTTTGCGCCTCCTTTATTGAAGTAACTGCCCCAAAGCTTTAATATTGTATAGTAAATCAGCGAGAGTTAAAAATAGGCTTCCAGATTAGCTTCAAATAAAAAATTTGGCTGCGTTGTGGGCTTTAAATATTGTCTTATGATAGGTATTGGCGAAGCTAAAGCTTGGCACTCCAGGAATGACTGGAAACAAACGACTTAACTGGATTAAGGGGTGATATGGAGATAATACCGGCCGTTGATATTAAAGGTGGCAAATGTGTTCGGCTGTATCAGGGTGATTACCGCTGTGAGACGGTTTTTTTTGAAGACCCGGTGGCTGCGGCTCTGGAGTGGCAGGCACAGGGGGCAAGGCGTCTGCATGTGGTTGACCTGGACGGTGCCGCTCGCGGTGAGCCCTGCAACATGGCAGTCGTTGAGGCCATAGTAAAACAAATGCGCATACCTGTCCAGATCGGTGGTGGTATCAGAAACGAAGCCACCGTGGCTAGATTGCTCGATATTGGTGTAGACCGTGTCATTCTGGGAACGGTAGCTGTGGAGTCTCCGGGACTGGTTCAGCAGTTGTGCCAGAAATATGGCGAGGCTATAGTTGTAGGCATAGATGCCCGGGATGGTTATGTAGCTATTCGTGGCTGGAAGGAAGGTACTGAAGTTGCAGCGCTGGAACTGGGTCGAAAGATGGCAGCTCTCGGGGTAAGGCGTGTCATCTACACCGATATAAAGCGTGATGGCACGCTGACTGAGCCGTGTTTTGAAGCCATAGCTGCGATGGTCAAGGGTGTAAAAATACCTGTAATCGCTGCTGGTGGTATTTCGGCACTGGCTCATCTGAAAAAGCTCAGCGGGCTGGGGGTCGAAGGGGCTATCATAGGCAGGGCACTTTACACCGGCGATGTAAATTTGAAGGAGGCTTTAGCCCTGGGGCTGTGAGCTTTTCATCTAATCAGGGAGAGGAAAAAAACAAGGTGGTGCCACATGGTAAAGTTCGATGACAAAGGGCTAATACCCGTCATTATCCAGGATGCGGATAGCGGTGAGGTGCTGATGCTGGGTTATGCCAACCAGGAAGCCCTGCGGCGAACGCTGGACAGTGGCGAGGTCTGGTTTTACAGTCGTAGCCGACAGGAATTGTGGCATAAAGGTGCTACATCAGGCAGCATTTTAAGGGTGCAATCTCTGTCTAAAGACTGCGATGGTGATGCCATACTTATTAAGGTCAAGCCGGCCGGTCCCGTGTGTCACACCGGTAATCGGAGCTGTTTTTTTCAGGGCTTGGATAAACAAGATTTAGAGAGCCGGGCCTGAAGCGCCTGGGCTACTTTGCTTATCACCGCTGCCATCGGTTTCGATGACCTTTTTCAGCGCTAATATGGCTGTCTCCAGCTGGCCATCGTTTGGCTCTCCCGTAGTCATAGACTGCAGTAGTAGACCTGGCATGAGAAGACCGCGTATTATAAGATTTCGGTTATGGCTTGCGCCAAAGCGGACGAATTCATAGCCAACTGCAGCGATTACCGGTATAAGGACAATGCGTGATATTATGCTCAACAACAGCGGTGGTCGCCCAAGCAGGGCGAAGATGAATATAGCAATGATTAATACTGCCAGCAGGAAACTGGTGCCGCACCGGGCATGGGCTGTAGGGTAGTTTTTGATGTAATTTAACTCTAGAGGCACCCCGGCCTCGTAGGCATTGACCACTTTATGTTCAGCACCATGGTATGCAAAAACCTTCCTCACATCAGGCATTAGATTTATCAGCTTCAGATAGGCGATGAAGATGGCGATGCGAAAAGCGCCTTCGACCAAGTTGCTGAGCAGGGCTGAGGTAATGTGCGGGTCAATTAAGTAGCGTGTCAGCAACAGCGGAGCGATAAAGAAAATAGCTATCGCGAAGGCAATAGCAAGAACCACGCTCCCCCAGAGCAAAGCCGGTGAGATGTTTCCTTCTTCGGCTGCTGCAACCTGAGCGGAGTGAAGCAGCGCCCTGGTGCCGAGCACCAGGGTTTCGACAAGGACAATTATGCCCCTGATAAAAGGCAAATTTCTGAGGCGACCTTTGTACAGTGTGGCAAGCGGCTGGGCGGTTACTTCTATTTGACCGTCGGGGCGGCGCACAGCGATAGCCACACTATCCCGTCCCCGTATCATCACCCCTTCGATTACCGCCTGTCCACCGTAATAAAAAGGCTCTGTTTTCGACAAAAACTCTGACCCTCCCTTTAAGTTCCTTTTCCGGGACCGGGAAAAGGGATTTAAAATATAAGACAGGGCTTTGGCCCTGTCTAAGAACAACAGTGTGAAGGGCAGATGTTGAGGGTTGTCCTCATTCCCTTTTTATCAGGTAAGCTTATACTTGCGCTTGAAACGTTCTACTCTACCGGCAGTGTCTACTATCTTCTGCTCACCGGTAAAGAATGGATGGCACTTGCTACATAGCTCCACCCTCAGCACCTTTTTGGTAGAGCCGGTGGTAAAAGTATTGCCGCAGGAGCAGACAACCTTGGCGTCATTATGATATTCGGGATGTATTTTAGCTTTCATTCTTATGCAGGATAAACGCTGACCTTTCTCTTATTCCCGGTTGCCGGTTCATATTTGACGGTGCCGCTGACTAGGGCAAAGAGCGTGTAGTCTTTGCCCACGCCTACGTTATTGCCCGGATAAATTCGGGTTCCTCGCTGCCTGACCAGGATGGTGCCGGCGTTGACCTGTTGACCATCGTACCGTTTCACCCCCAGCCGTTTAGCGTTACTGTCGCGTCCGTAGCGTGTGCTCCCGCCACCTTTCTTATGTGCCATCAATTACCTCCAGCTGCGACCTTTTCCTTTTTTCGTTTTGCCGCCTCTACTGGTTCGCCCGGCTTCACAATCTGCTTGATCTCCAGTGTGGAGTAAAGCTGCCGGTGCCCCTTCTTTCTCCGATATCGCGTCTTGGCTTTATATTTGAAAACTGTTATCTTATCGCCCTTTTTTTCGCCGAGGCAGGTGGCAGTCACCTTAGCCCCGTCAATGGTTGGCGTGCCAATAATGATATCTCCACCATCAGCGATAAACAGCACTTTGGAAAGCTCAATATCGTCGCCCTCGGCAATGGAGAGGCGGTCCACCTCTATCCTCTGCCCTGGGGCGACTTTGTACTGCTTGCCGCCGATTTCAACAATAGCATAGGTCTGAGTCATTTTCAGAAACGAGTCTAAATTTACCAGATTAGATAGTCCAATGTCAAATTTAACCGTGAAGGAGTCTCACCATCATTAGCGTGTGGCTTGAGGGCACCGGTCTCAGATGACCCTTAAGTGGCGCACTACGTGGCGCTGTCCTCGTAGCGGGCCAGGGTGAAAATCAAATCAGCCAAGCGATTCAGGTATTTGAGTACCTCGGCATTTTTTACCAGGCCGACCTCTTTGAGTGCCACCACCCTCCTTTCGGCGCGCCTGATGACTGTACGGGCAATGTCCAGGACTGCCGAACTGGCAGGACCGCTGCCGGGGATGATGAATGATTCCGGCATCTTTACTTTAGCTTCAAATTGCTCTATTAGAGCCTCCAGCCGCTGCACCATAGCTGCGGTGACAGTTTTACCCTTTTCAGCTAGCTTTGAGTAATGCTCGACCGGTGTTGCCAGTTCAGTTCCAACCGTAAATAGCTCCTGCTGCACCGTGAGGATGATGTCGTTAACCTCAGGTTGGCAGAAGTGACGTGCCAAGCCCAGTATTGAGACCGCTTCGTCTGTGGTGCCATAGGCCTCACATCTAAGGTCTGACTTAGCCACCCTGGTACCAAAGAGCAGACTGGTCTCCCCAGCGTCGCCCCGTTTGTTGAATGTTTTCATGGTGCGCCCCTCCGTAGCATATCGACTATTATGCAATTCATAATTAGGGCACAAAAATTTAACATCACCCTTCGACCTGACCGAGAGGTGGGTAACTTTCGAATGTGGCCTGTCATTTTACATGGCAAATTTACTTGTTATGGTGCTCGCTGCGATATGATGCCTTTTTCGGCCAGCTGCTTTATCTCTGCCTCACTATATCCCAGTTCATGCAGGACTTCGATAGTATGCTCTCCAAGCAACGGTGCCCGATGTCTGTTCTGCGGCTCTGTCTCGGAGAAGGTGATAGGTGTCCGCCCAATCTTGATCTTGCCCAGTTCCGGATAGTCGGAATCGATAATAAGCCCTCTGGCTTTGACCTGCGGGTCGTCCATTAACTCGCCCACGCTGAGAAGTGGCCCGCAGGTAACGTCAGCGGCTATCAGCCTGTTCATCAACTCCTGGCTATCCCATTGCTTCAATATCTGCCCCAGCGTTCTAAGCAGCTCCTCGCGGTTCCGAAGCCTGTCAGCGTTTGTAGCGTATCTGGGGTCATTGACCAAATCATCCAGTCCCAATGCCTGGCAAAAACTCTTCCATGCCTTTTCGGTGGAGACGCCGATGAAAATAAACCTGTCCCTGGCCTCGAACGCCTGGTAGGGGACAAACGCCTGGCTGGCCGAACCCAGCCTAGGTGGGTTCTGTCCCGTCAGTGCGTAGTTGGTTATGAAGTGTGTCATATAGAAGACTGCTGTATCAAGCAACGATATATCTATTCTCTGACCCTTGCCGCTCCTTTCCCGGTGCAGCAGTGCCACGGCGATGGCGTAAGCTCCCAGCATCCCCGCGCCATAATCGATGGTTGAAGCTGCTGTCCTTACCGGCGGCCC
>FMSI01066284.1_pt1 | contig 16980 bp, 17 predicted proteins | sample 1504471 | NCBI WGS metagenome assembly FMSI01 (sample SAMEA4475357, study PRJEB15587) | soil metagenome | biome: Soil; feature: Field | place: India | collected 2015-03-11 | depth 0 m
ATATAGCTGGCAGACTAGGATAATCCTTTGTTTTTCATTTTTAAAATTCTTTTGCAAGTCAGCTCTTCCATTTATCTAATCTAACATACTATCAGGTAACTAATTTCCATTAGAAAGTTTTAGGCGAAAAGTTTCACCATACTCAACTCCAACTTCGGGAAAACTTTCCTTGAAACCATACATCTCAATTCGATTACGACCAAAGAAAGAAAAAATAACTCGCAAGACCTTTAAAGCAAGAGCTCGACGACGCCCGCCATAATTGGTTAAAACTTGAAGGGCTTTCCTTTTCTTGTCTTTAACTTTTTGGTAGTCAAAAATAACATTAGGTTCACTGGAGTGAAAAAGATATAAAGGTAAACCTAGGCCTTTGCCGACATTTATCGCAATCTCCCCAACTGCTTGGTGGTCTTCGTGCCGGTAAATATAATGAGGTTTTTCAAAGTCAAAAGTAAAAATAGCTGCTGGCGGATCATCAGCTGCCAGTCTTTTTAGATGCTTAAATAAATCCTCCTTATGATTTTGAACTCCTCGATCGGGAAAGCGCAAAAAAACAACCCGCTGATAACCGATAAATTTCCCTGCTTCTAATTGTAGTTTTTCTCTCTTCGCGCCTAAGTTGTCATCATTTGAGCCTTTCTCACCAGATGTGGCCATAACTAAAATAACCCGATTTTTTAAAGCTAAAGAGGCAAGAGTTCCGCCAGCATACCACTCAGCATCATCTGGATGCGCTACCACTATCCAAAAAGTTTTACCTAATGAATTAGCTAACTTCGAGCCATAATTAAAAGCTTTTTTCGGATCAGGCGGGCGCGTAATGTAAGAAATAAAATGGAAAACAACAGAAGCTAATAGGATTAACAAAATAATAATGGCAAAAGATGCCGTTATTATCATAACCACCTTCTTAAAAATCACGGAAGTCATTTTAACATTGATTTTTTCTTTGCCAAAAATAAACCCATCAATTTAAAAGCAGTAGTTAATCAAATTAGCCGATTGATTGGATATAATAAAATCAGAATTTAGCAACAGTAATTAGAATTCTCTAATCTTCTATAGAAATCCGAATGAGTGGAAATTAAAAAAATTTAATTACCTTGTTAAAAAAAGTTTGAAACCTTACGCCCAACAAAAAACGTTTTCATATTCTCAACAACTGGCAATGGGAAAGATCAACTTCAACTGCAAGAAAAAGTTCGGAATAAAACTCTTAGGGGGCTCAATAAAGCTTACCACTGAAGTATTACTTAAATTAAAATATTACTTGACAAATGGTATTACAAGGAATAAAATAAGAATATGCCAAGAATAACAACCAAAGGACAGGTAACTATACCTAAAAAAATAAGGGAGCGCTTTGGAGTAAAACCGGGTGATATTGTAGAGTTCGTTTTAAAAGAAGACGCAGTTTTCCTTCAGTTTAAAAAAGGTAGCATTCTCGACGCTATTATAAAAAAACCTTTGAAAAATAAGTCTTGATAAGAAAAGATGAAAAAATTGGTTTTTGTTAACGAAGACATATTTATAGATTTCTTTGTTCAATCCGACCAAAATAAATTTCTTTTTGCGAAAAATCTATTTGAAAGCCTGGTGAAAGGCAAAATAAAAGCCTTCACAACCACACCAGCCCTGATTGCCGTGGCGGAAAAATTAGAAAAAAGCTACGGCTGGAAAAAGAAAGAAGTGGCTTATAATTTTGAGCTTATTCTTTCTACGCCTAATTTAAAAATAAACTTTCGCGACGTTTTGAAGAACGCACTCGACCTTTACCAGGAAAATGACATAGGCTTTGCTACTGCTTATCACGCTGTAGTAATGAAAAAAATGGGTAGCGATGTTTTTGTCTCCCACAACCGGGATTTTTTAAAAATTAAAAATTTTAAGAAATGGAGGAGTAAGCTATGAAAAAAATTGCTATCATTGGCGGAGGAATTACCGGGTTAACTGCCGCCTACGAGCTGAACAAAAGCTTAAATTTACTTTCAGAAAATTTCGAAATAAAACTCTTTGAGAAAGACTCAAACTTGGGAGGGACTTTTCGAACGGAAAAAGTAGATGGTTTCCTAATTGAAGGAGGGCCAGATTCTTTTGAGCTTTACAAGCCAGCTCCCCTTGAGTTAGCCAGAGAACTGGGAATTGAAGACCAAGTTGTTGACGCAAACGAAGAATGGCACACCACTTTCTTATACATTAACGGCAAACTTCAAGAAATACCAAAAGGCTTACTAGGACTTGTTCCTCAAAACTTAATGTCGCTCGCTTTCTGCCCTTATTTAAGCTGGAAAGCTAAGTTCAGAGCAGCTATGGAATTTTTCATCCCGCCTGTAACACATTCTTTTACTGACCTTAGTATCGCTGAGTTTTATAAAAAGCGCTTTGGAAATGAGGTTTTTGAAAACATGGCTGAGGCCCTTTTTGGTAGCATCTACGCTTGTATCCCAGAAACCATTAGCTTAAAAGCTTGCTGGCCAAGAGGCATTGAAATGGAAAAACAATATGGCGGACTTTTAAGGGGTATGCTAAAAAGACGCCGCGAGTTAAAGAAAGTTAAAAATCAAAGCAAAAAAGCAGCTTCAATGTTTAAAAGTTTCAAAGAAGGAATGTATCAGCTCATTGACGTCCTAGTTAAGGCTATTCCTGAAGAAATAATTGCCTTAAACAAGTCAGTAAAAACAATAAGATACGATTACGAAAATAAAAAATACCTTATAGTCTTCGAAAATGGGGAGACATATGAGGCTGATGTCTGTATCGTCGCCACCGCTCCAAGTTATGCCACCGCTGAAATAATTCGCGACTTAGACGAAGGAATCGCCGATATGTTACTGAGAATCCCCTTTGTCTCAAGCGCCACTGTGTCTCTGGCTTATAAAAAGAGTGAGTTTGAACATCCTTTGAACGGCTTTGGGTTTTTGGTTCCCCGAAAAGAAAAAACCAGAATTAAAGCGGCCAGCTGGAGCTCAACAAAGTTTCCCGGTCGAGCCCCAGAAGACGGAGTTCTTATTAGATGCTTTGTAGGTAACGCTCAAGAAGAAACAATTGTTTACCGCAGTAACGAGGAAATACTAAGCGCTGTTCTCGCCGACCTTGAAAAAATTATGGGAGTCAAAGCAAAGCCTCTTTTTTACCGAATTTACCGCTGGCCCAACGCTATGCCTCAGTACACCCTTGGTCACAGTGATAGAATAAAGTTCATTGAAGAAAGAGAAAAGCTTTATTCTGGTTTATGCTTAGTGGGAAATACTTATCGCGGCCTGGGAATTGGTGACTGTGTCAACGAAGGGCGAAGAGCAGCTCAGAAAACACTGGAACTACTAAATCGCCAGCCTAACACAAATCAGCCTCAAACACCTTAGTAAGGGCAAAACAATCTAAAAAACTCATAAAAATCAATACATTGACTCAGCAATCTTCAAAAGCTCTTGTACTGAAGTTGGTTTGTTTCGCCCATCAGCCCGTCCAAAAAGGTAGTACTCCAGCCCGCTATCCCACCACCGAACAAAACCGCTTACAGGAAATTTCTTTTCCCCACCTTGATAAGTTGGCTCTTCAGCTAGGCCCAAATGGCCAGCTACATTAACAAGTTGAGGTTGAGTAATTAAAAGGGTTTCGCTTTTCGTAGTCTTCATTTTACTTCTCTCAACTTTTCTCCGATGATCAGGCTGCTTGCTTTTTTTAATCACCGAAAGATAAACATTAAAAGGCGGATAATCATCAAAAACTACTAAAACTTCGCCCCGATCTTCAGAGATAAAAATTCCCCTTATTTTCTCCAATTTTTCTTTCGGCAATCGAATTCTATAACCCAACTCTTGGGTTGCTTCATCAAGACACCTAAAGCGTTTGTGATTCTTAATATGCTCTAAAAAAGCATTTCTTTTACTTTCGGGAGTTGGAGTAATCCCCCCTCCCACCCGAGGACCAGTCCTTTTCTGACCTGAGCAGCCAGCAAGGTAAAATAAGAAAGCGTAGAAAACCAAAAAGATTAAAACCGCAATAGAAAAAAATCTTCTCAAATTCTTCGTTAGCATCATTCTATTAAAGACTCAGCAATTTTTATTAATTCTTCCAGAGAAGTAAACTCCTCATTACTATCACCAATAGCCCAACCACTAAACATTGGATTCCCTCAAAAGTAATGCCTATCCATCCAGGTCGCAGGAATTTCTGATCGCCAATAAAATTAAAACCTGGCTGAACTGTCAACCCTTTAACTCCTTTAAGTTCAATCAGTTGAGGATTGGCATCGTTTTTAGCATAGCCATTTTCTTTCCACTCAATCATTTCTCGGTAAAGAGCTTCATAATCAACAGGAGGAACAGCTTTCCTTTCTAAAATCACTAAAGGGTTAACATCTTCTTCATAAATCAAGTAAACTTCTCTTTCCTCTTTTTTTGAGTCAGGAGTTACATATACTTTTAATAATTTGTCTTTTAAAAGAGGGTATTTTGGTTCTCTTATTGAGAAAGCTACTTCTTTGGAAGCTGCTCTAACAGAAGAAAAAGAAAGCATATTCGAGTACATCTTCTCAGACATTGCTTTTCTCTCTTCCGGTCTCAACCCGACCACCTTAGATGATACTGAATCAGTGATAGCCCTTCGAGAAAACAAGCCTTGCTGGAGAAAAAATGAGCGAAAGAAAAATACAACAAAAACTACTAAAACCAAAAGAAAAGCAAGGAGCAAAAACTTTGTTTTTTTCTCAAAATTAAATAAGCTGTTCATTCCCCTTACCCCTTTCTTGCTTTCTCACATAAAATTAAGTGTTTGAAAATTTAACAAATTTATAATCAGGGTCGGTATCGGCCAGGCACTGAAGGTTAGAAAAGTAATACCAGTTGCCTGAAGAATCTCGTTTTCTCAAATTCCAAAAGTGGCTGTATTTAGTTTCTTTCAAATCGTTTCGTTCGCTGGAACCAAAAGAGTATCCTTTCCTAAATCCACCTAAAAAAGCACTATGCCTTAAAAATCCATCTACATACCACCGCCACTCATTTGAATTAGTAACATTTCTCACAGTGTAATAATGGTCAGTCCAAGGGGTTGGATAATCAAGAAGCTTTTCGTAGTAGCTGTCCGCAATAACCCAAGCACAAAAAAATCGAGGCTTTTTGTCAGACTGAAAGGGGTTAGCAAACCATCCTACTTCAGCCATAAAAACAGGTGCGCTCCCCCAGTTATAAACATACAAAGAGTTAACGTGCTGATAATAAATAGTTGGTGACTGCATCACATAGTTGTAGCCATTGGTACCATAACTGCTTTTCCCCAAAGTGGTGTTGTCATACCCCAAAACGTAGTACTTCATCTCAGGCCAGGCTGGCGCCAATCCGTTAAAAAAAATTAATGCTGGTTAAAACGAGAGGAAAAAAATGACGAAAACTTAATTTTCTCAATCTATGTCCCCCCTGCTTTCTAAAACTTCCCAGTTTTATTTTAGAACCGGAAAGTATAGCTTTCAACTATCCTTAAGGATAGTTTTGGTATAGGTTAAGTTATAGATTAAGATGGATTAAGAAAAACTCGAAACACTTATTAAGACAGAAAAAATGGATTAAACCAGAAAAGTGCTGTATATTAAGTTATAAAATTAAGTCAAAATTAAAAGGAGCTTCGCCAGGGCGGATAAAGCTCGTGCTCGATTTTTAAAAGATCAAGGACTTTGCCGACCACAAAGTCAACTAACTCCTGAATAGTTTGCGGTCGGGTGTAGAAAGCTGGCATCGCCGGCAAAATAACAGCTCCAGCCTCTTTTGCTTTTACTAAATTTTTCAAATGAACAAGGCTTAAAGGAGTTTCGCGAGGAACAATAACTAACTTTCGTTCCTGCTTTAAGGCAACTTCTGCAACTCGATGAATTAGATTCTGGGAAACTCCGTTAGCAATTGAAGCAACAGTAGACATAGAAGAAGGAATAACAATCATTGCATTAAAAATAAACGATCCGCTGCTTAAAGTTGAAGCAAGGTCGCTTTCGTCATGATAAAAAAGATTTTCGCTGCGGAAAAAATTTCGGAAAAATATTTCTCTTTCTTCCTTAGTCTTTCCTTCTACTTTTATGCTTTCTTCATACTGAAGCACTTTTTCTCCAGCTTGAGAAATAAGCAGGTGTACTTCAAAACCCTTTTTTAAAAGAGCATCTACCAGCCGAAGCCCGTACCGACTGCCACTTGCGCCGGTTATTGCCACCACATATCTCATTTAAAACCCCAAACCGATAAAAAAGTAAAAAGGAAGTAAATAACACTAAAATAGCCGTTACGCTGCAAATAAACATCAATATTCTCCCTTCTTTTCAGCGGTGAAAACACCAAATCAAGCCACCAGAGAAAAGCGAAGGCAAAGAAAAGTCCAAAATAGTAAAGAAAAGGAAGCTTTTGGATTAGTCCGACGGCAAAAAGAGGAAAAAACGCCAGTATATGGAGAAGCCAAACAAAAAAAACTGCCTGCTTTTCTCCAAAACAAGCGGGAAATGAAAAAACTCCTTCTTTTCGGTCAAACTCTACATCAGCAAAGGCATAATAAATATCAAAGCCCGAAACCCAAAACATAACCGCAAGAAGAAGTAAGAAAGGAACAAGAGAAACACCATTTGCTACTGCTATCCAGCCAGCTAAAGGGGCCAAACCGAGAGTCAAACCTAAAAAAAAATGGCAGAACCAAGTAAACCTTTTAGTGTAAGGATAAAAAGTAAAGAAAAACAGGGGCAAAGGAGAAAGCCAGCGAGAGAGAGGAGACAAATTGAAAGCCGCAATAAGATAAACTGCCAGGGAAATAAAAGCATAAAAATAAGCCTCTAAAATTCTAATTTTCTTACTCGGAAGGGCTCGATTTTGAGTTCGGGGGTTTCTTCGATCAATCTCACGATCAATGATTCGGTTGGCAAGCATAGCAAAAGTCCGAGCACTCCCTACCGCCAAAGTTATAAAAACTACTTGTCTAAAAGTGAGCCTCTCGCCAACTGCCAGTAAAGCCCCAGCATAAACAAAGGGAAGGCCAAACACCGTTTGTTCCATTCTCACTTCTTTAACTAAAGTTTTAAACTTCCCCCAAACCTTAATCCAAACCATATTCTGGCCAGCGCTTTGTAACAAGTTTTTTTACCTCCTCATCCATTCTTATCTCATCTGGCCATTCACGAGGATGACCTTCTTCTTTCCACTTTTTAGTGGCATCAATGCCCATCTTGTATCCGTAATAAGGGTTGGGCGAAGAATGATCAAGAACATCAAGAGGACCCTCTGTTAAAACAATGTCTCTTTTTGGGTCAACATTGTTAAACACTTTCCAGGTAACTTCTGAGTAATTATGAACATTGACATCGTCATCAACCACCACAATAAATTTGCTAAACATCATTTGTCCGAGGCTCCACAAAGCATTCATTACTTTGTTAGCATGTTTAGGAAAGCTTTTTTTAATTGAAACAATAACGCAGTTATGAAAAACACCTTCAAAAGGTAAGTCAATATCGACCACTTCAGGCAAAACAGCTTTAATCAAGGGAAGAAATATTCTCTCAGTGGCTTTGCCTAAATAACAGTCTTCCATTGGTGGCTTGCCAACAATTGTGGCTGGATAAATAGGGGCCTCTCGCATAGTGATTATTTCAACATGAAAAACGGGATAATTGTCTGGTAGGGTGTAATAGCCGGTGTGGTCCCCAAACGGACCTTCAATTCTTTCTTCCCCAGGCATAACATAGCCCTCAAGAACAATCTCCGCTTCAGCCGGAACCCAAAGCTCACTATTTAGCGCCTTTACCACCTCCACCGGTTCTCCCCTCAAAAAGCTGGCAAAGTAAAGCTCATCAAGGTTTGGCGGCAAAGGGGCAGTAGCTGAATAAATTGTTGCCGGATCAGCTCCAATAGCCACTGCCACCGGAAAAGGCTTGTCCTTTGGACTTTTGCGAAAATTTTGAGCACCGTCGTGGTGAATTTGCCAGTGCATTCCAGTGGTCCTTTCGTCATAAACTTGTAAACGATACATCCCCATATTTTGATTTCCCGTTTCCGGGTCTTTGGTAATAACTAAAGGTAAAGTGATAAACCTACCCCCATCTTTTGGCCAGCATTTTAAAATTGGTATTTCATTGAGATTAACTTCGCTGCCTCGCAAAACTACTTCCTGGCAGGGAGCTTTATTTACCACTCTTGGTTTAAACTTGCGAGACTTAAAAAGTTTTGTCAGCAAAAGCAAGCTTTCTTTAAATGATTTAGGAAGTTCTTGAGGTAAAAAATCCGGAATTATTCTTTCCAGCTGATCAAAACTCTCTCTACCTAAAGACCAAGCCATCCGCTCAAAACTGCCAAAAAGATTAATAGCCACGGGTATTTTTGAGTCTTTTACCTTTTCAAAAAAAAGAGCCGCTCCACCTTTTTTGGTTATCCGGTCGGTGATTTCGGTAATCTCGAGAACCGGATCAACTTCAGCCTTCACTTTTTTGAGCTTGCCTCTCTGCTCAAGGAAAAAAATAAAATCTCTTAAGTTTTTAAAATTTTTAGCCATTTTAATAAACTAAAACTCCTTTATGACGTTAAAATTGGTATCTCTCTGGTAAGGAATAAAACCCGCCTTTCTGATTAAGTTTACCATTTCTTCTACCCCCATATCTGGCGGCTGATAACCAGTTGAGCGAACCACATTCTCTTCCAGCATAATACTGCCAAGGTCGTTTGATCCAAAGAAAAGGGAAAGCTGCCCGATTTCTTTACCAACTGTCAACCAGGAACCTTGAATATTTTCGAAGTTATCCAGAAAAAGGCGACTGATAGCCACTGTCCTCAAGTAATCAAAGTAAGAAGTTTTATTGCTCTTGAGCTCGGTCTTGCCAGCATGAAATATCCATGGAATAAAGGAAATAAAACCACCAGTTCTATCCTGAAGATTTCTTATCTTTTCAAGATGAGCAACGCGGTCTTCAAAGCTCTCCACATGACCGATTACCATCGTAGCAGTGGAAACCATCCCCAACTGATGAGCTTCTTCGTGAACTTTTAACCACTCAGCCGATGAAATCTTTTTGGGGCTAATCTTTTTTCTTACCTCATCAACTAAAATCTCAGCTCCCCCTCCTGGCAAAGAGTCCAGACCAGCTTTCCTCAAACGCAACAAAGTTTCTCTTAAAGATAAACCGGAAACCTTTGAAAGATACGCAACCTCGGGAGCAGTCAAAGAGTGAAGGGTAAGATTAGGAAATTTTAATCTGATTTCCGAAAAAAGCCGTTCAAAATAGTCTAAATTAAGATCAGGATTGATCCCGCCCTGAAGCATTATTTGACTTGCCCCAAGAGAAACTGCTTCCTTAATTTTTTCAAGAACCTCAGAAAGGCTCAGAGTATAACTTTCAGGGTGCCCCTGCGGCCGAGAAAAAGCACAGAACTTGCATCTTATCTGGCAGACATTTGTGTAGTTAATATTCCTATCGATTATAAAACTTACCTTTTTACCCGGTTTTTTAACTTCCCTGAAAGCCATTGCTGCTTTACCTAACTCGAAAAAGTTTGCTTGCCGATAAAGCTCAACAGCTTCGACTGGAGTTATTCTTTCCCCCTGCAAAGGTTTTATTAAAATATCTTTGACCGAGATCAAACTTTGCATTTCTCTTGATGAAAGGGTGAAGTTAAAAACTCAATTATCAATGGGTTACCCTTAAACGCCAGCTCATAAAAAGTCGTTAAACCCTGCTTTTGCTCTTCGCCAAGACAGTAAATCAAACCCCGGTAATAATTCTTTAAAATCTTTTCTTCAATCCCGCTTATCTCAGCTGCTTCTTCCACTACTTTATCAAGATTAGAAAGTCCATAACTCAAAGCCGATAACAAACGCTGGAAACTTTCGTTAACTAAAAGAGGTTTTGCATAAAAAACCTCTTTCCTGACTACCCAAAGCGCATAAACCATTGGTTTTCCAGTCAAGTTCTTCCATTCTCTACCCAAATCATAAAGATAATAGGGACTTTCGCCTTTTTGATATTCAATGTAAGCTCTCAAAGCGGTGTCTCCAATCAAAAGTGAAGCCTCAGTTTTTTTATTTTCCAGCAAATCTCTTTCACCCGGAACAAAATTAGGTTTCAGGTCCTTCTTCTCTAAAATAATCTGAAGTAGTTTTTGGGAAGTGGCCGAGGCTCTGGTCAGAGAAATAGTTCTGCTATCGAGTTCTTCCAGAGGGAAACGACTTAAAAGAATCACACTCTTTACTTCGCCAGAAGAAGCAATACAAATATCTCCCAATCCAACAAATTTATCCCGATTTTCCAGATAAAAAATAGAAGAAACAGGTCCAAGGTCGATTTTACCCTCAAGTAAAGCCTGATTTACTTCAGCCGGGGTCCCGAGAAAAACTTCAGGGATTTTCATCCGGGAAAGTCCCCAACGTAAAGGCAAAGTATTGAGATAGTTTATGTCACCAATCTTCATCTCAAGCTGCAAAGTGCTTTAGAGGTTGATAAAAAGTGTTTCTTTCGACCGGCTCAAAGCCAGATTCAGTTATAAGTTTAACAACTTCTTCCACTGTGAGGCCTTCTTTTTCTGGCGAGCCAGCAGCGTGCATTATTATTTCTTTTTTTATAGTGCCGTCTACATCATCAGCTCCAAAATTAAGAGCCATTTGAGCCACTTTTAAACCAGTAGTCACCCAGTAAGCTTTTATATGAGGAAAGTTATCCAGAAAAATGCGGCTCAAAGCAAAAATTCTTAGATCTTCCACACAAGTTGAAGGCATTTTTTTAAGCTCTGTTTGCCAAGGCTGAAACTTTAAAGGAATAAAACTTACAAAACCTCCCGTTTTATCCTGCGCTTCCCTTAGAATCCTTAAGTGTTCAATAATTTCTCCTTTAGTTTCAAAGTGGCCATAGAGTAAAGTAGCGTTAGTTTTAAAGCCAATTTGATGAGCTAAATGGTGAATCTCAATCCATTTCTCTCCCGAAATTTTATTTATTCCTAGGAGAGCTCGGGCTCGAGGGCTAAAAATTTCGGCTCCGCCACCAGGTAAAAATCTCACTCCCGCTTCCCACATCTTTCCAAGCACCTCTTGATAAGAAAGACCACTAAGGCGAGAAAAATGGTCAACTTCAACTGCTGTAAAGGCTTTAACTACTAAATGAGGGTGTTTTTCTTTGATAGCTTCCACGACTTCAAGGTAATATTCGAAAGGTAGCCGAGGATGCAAACCGTTCACTATATGCACCTCGGTTATCCCTTCCCGCTCCGCTTGAGAAACTAAATCCAGCGCTTCTCCGAGAGAAAGAGCATAAGATCCTTCCTCACCCAGCTTTCTCCGATAAGAACAAAAACGGCAGTTAGACGAACAAACATTGGTCAGGTTTAAATGGAGGTTTCGATTGAAAAAAACTTTTTTCCCAAACCTTTTCTCTTTCACCTGCCAAGCAATTTCCCCAACCGTAAGAAGCTCTGGGTGATTAAAAAGAAAAAGGGCTTCTTTTTCTGATATTCGCTCGCCTTTCTCAATTTTTTCTTTAATTTCTTCAATTCTCATTAAACTTCAACCCACTCAACTGGTTGGTATTCGGGAATAATCCCTTTTTTGGCTCCGCTTTTTAAAAGTAGCTCGACTGCTTCCTTTCCTTTCTCGCCTAAATCAACGGTCCATTCATTCACATACATCCCGACAAAACGATCACCGTCTTTTTCGTTCAAGCCACGACCAAAACTCAACGCATAATTTAAAGCTTCACCCCGATTAGAAAGAGAAAATTTAATACTTTCTTTAACTAATTGCGCCACCTCTTCAGTTTTTTCTCCCAAATCCTTCCTGATAGCATTCCCACCCAAAGGTAGGGGAAATCCTGTTTCTTCTTGCCACCACTCCCCAAGGTCAACAAGCTTGAACAGTCCTTCACGCTCATAAGTCAGCTGACCTTCATGAATAATAAGACCCGCTTCAACTTGCCCCTTTTTCACTGCTGGAATAATCTCATCAAAATTAATAAAAACTGGGTCAAAATCTTTAAGATAAAGTTTTAAAGCCAGATAAGCAGTGGTTAACTTACCCGGAACAGCAATTCTTTTCCCTTGAAGACTTGGCAGGTTATTTTTAGCCACCAATATTGGTCCATATCCATCGCCAACACTTGAACCGCAAGTCATTAAAGCATACTTATCAGCGATATAAGGGTAAGCGTGATAAGAAATGGCAGTTATTTCATAGGTTCCTTTAAGAGCTTCCTGGTTAAGAGTTTCAATATCTTTTAAGATATGTTCAAACTGATAATCGCCAGTAGGAATAAGGTTCTTTGCTAATGCATAGAACATAAAGGCATCATCAGCATCCGGGCTATGCGCTATTCTTATTAACATTTTTACTTACCACCCTTTCCAATCCTATACTTTTAAGTAAAGTTTCTTTTAATACTGGCAGGTCTTCTTCTAAAGGCTCAGCTCCTTCCAGATAAAGCCAGCGGACAATAAGCTGACTAACTGCTCCTACCCAGATCCAGGAAATAACTTCAGTGTCAACAGGATTTATTCTTTGTTCAGCCATTGCTTTGTCTAAAAGTTTTTTTATTAATCGAGCAAAACGAGTGTAAATGGCAAATCTCTTTTCTTCAAAAGCCGAACCAGAACCCACTGCCTCCACTAACAAAAACTTTGCTAAACTGCGGTATTTGGTAAAAACTCGAACTCCTTTTTCAAGCGCCTTCTCAATCTGTTCCAACACATCAGAGGATTTTGCAACTTCTTTCTCAACTTTACTAAAAAGAATGTTAGTCATTTCATCAACCAGGGTAAGAAAAAGCTCCTTTTTGCTTGGAAAATGAAAATAAAAGCCGCCTTTAGAAGCATCTGACTTCTCGACTATTTCTTCAATGTTGGTAGCATGATAACCTTTTTCTGAAAAAATTTTCAGAGCTGTCTTTAAAATTTTTTCTTTTGCATTTGCCTTTTTTTCAGCCATTTCTCTATAAGTTACAGACCGACTGGTCGGTTTTTTCCATTATAAGTTTTGAGACCCAGGAAATCAACCTTTGCTAGCTGACAAGCAAGACGCCCGGAATTCGATTGAAAAAGCCATTAAATTTATTACCGGACTGTTAGCAAAACACCTCTTTAAAACTTTTAAATTAAGGTAAAATAGTCCTGCGATTGAGAAAAGCCTTGGAAAATCAGCGTGTTATTGAAAAGAAGGTGAGAAAATGTTTGAAGTTTTGCTGCAACCCGAAAGCTGGGTAGCCATTGCTACTTTAACCTTGTTAGAAATCGTACTGGGCATTGACAACGTTGTCTTTATTGCTATTGTCAGCAGCCGTGTTTCTGAAGAAAAGCAAAGCCAGGTTAGAAAAATCGGTTTATCGGTCGCTTTACTGTTACGCATCTTTCTTCTTCTCGCCCTCTCCTGGATTATCAGGCTGGAAAAACCCTTATTTTCCTTAGTCAACATCGACTTTAGCGGTAAAGCATTGATAATGTTAGGAGGCGGGCTCTTCTTAATTACTAAAGCAACCATTGAAATTTACCGCAAAACCGAGCTTTTAGAAGTAGAGAAAACACCTAAAATTCGGCCTACTGCTTTTTGGTCAATTATTTTTCAAATCGCTTTCATTGATTTGATTTTTTCTTTGGAATCAATAATCACTGCTGTAGGAATGGTCAAAGAAATCGTTTTAATGGTCATAGCGGTATCTCTGGCAATGATGGTGATGGTTGCTTTTGCCGATTTAGTCAGCAAGCTTATCAACCAGCACGCTTCACTTAAAATCCTGGCGCTTTCTTTTCTTCTGCTAATTGGTGTTTTACTCCTCGCTGAGGGAACAGGTTATCACTTGCCCCGAGGCTATGTTTACTTTGCTATGTTTTTCTCGCTCTTTGTTCAACTTTTAACTATTAGATATGAAACAAGAGCTAGAAATTTGAAAGTTAGAGTTTAGACAGATTAAAATAACTTTCTAACCAAAGCAGTCCCCTTAAATTAACGCCTAAACCAATTGGAAAGGACTTAATTCACTTCGCAAACTTCCCAGTTTTCATTAACCCATAATCCAATTATTTGAACTCCCATACCCCACGATTCAACTGTTTTTATAGCTGCCTTTATCTGTTCAATCTGTGTTTCTTCATTGACGGGGTTTCCAGCACAGTCATAATGTCCAACAACTGCTACTACTGCTGAATTATGCCTGGAAATCGAAATCTCAACTCGCTTTCTAATTGACCCGACTTGTTCGCCGTCCAGGTTTTTCGCCAGAATGCCGTTCGGACCAGGCTCAGTAATCACATCAACATAAGCAACTTTATATCTCCTTTTTATATAATCAATCACCGGGATTTGAACCCGACCGTCCATACAATTAATCGCTGTGGCAAACGACATGCTTATTTCCCTCCCCGTTTTTTATAAAGTTTCTCCAACTCAACAGCCACAAAAACAATCGAAGAAAGGCAAAGTACAAACAATAATTCTTCAAAGCTCAAAGGTTGAGTTTTGAATATTGGGTTAAGGAAAGGTAAATAAACAACAGCCATCTGTAAAGACAAGGTTAAAAGAAAGGAACCTGCAAGGGGTTTGTTTGATAAAAAACCCTGCCTAAAAACAGACTCCTTTTCTGACCTTATAGCCAGCACATGGCCCATCTGGCTTAAACATAAAACAGAAAAAACAATAGTTTGCCAGTGAAAATTTCCGTTCATTATTGATACAGCTTGAGAAAATATAGATACTAAACCCATCAGCAACCCCACCCACAGTATATGGACACCCATACCATGAGCAAAAATGCTTTCTTTTGGGTCCCTGGGAGGTCGTTCCATAATATTTTTTTCAGCCCGTTCAGCTGAAAGAGCAAGGCCCGGAAGGCCATCAGTAACCAGGTTAATCCACAAAATATGTATCGGTAAGAGAGGAACGGGTAAGCCAAAAAACGGCGCCAAAAAAATTGTCCATATTTCTCCCGAGTTGCTCGTCATAGTGTACTTAATAAACTTTCTGATGTTATCAAAAATGCGCCTTCCTTCTTTCGCCGCACGAACAATGGTAGCAAAGTTATCATCAAGAAGTATCATATGAGCAGCTTCTTTGGCGACATCAGTCCCGGTAATCCCCATCGCCACTCCAATGTCTGCTCTTTTCAATGCGGGAGCGTCATTTACCCCATCCCCAGTCATCGCCACAAAATGCCCTTTATCTTGTAATGCTTTAACTATTTTTAATTTTTGTTCAGGTGCAACCCGAGCATAAACTTTAATGTGCTCAACATGTTTTTCAAACTCTTCAAGGGAAAGTTCCTCCAGTTGTTGACCTGTTATAACTGCTCCGCTATCTCCATCTAAAATTCCCAGCCTTTGGGCAATAGCTCGAGCAGTCAAAGGGTGGTCACCCGTAATCATTACCGGTCTTATACCAGCTTTTTTGCACTCTTCAACGGCGGCTTTTGCTTCTTCCCGCGGTGGATCAAGCATCCCCACTAAGCCAATAATAATAAGATCTTTCTCCACCTCTCCTGGAGTTAAAGATACGGGGAGATCCTTCCAATAGCGAACTGCCAAACAAAGTACTCTTAAGCCCTCTGTCGCTAACTGCTCAGCAGCTTTAGAGATTATTTCTGAATTGAGCTCTGCTATTTCATTTTTAGTGTTCAGTATTCCGTTTGCCCTCTCTAACACCACCTCTGGAGCTCCTTTAGTAAAGGAGACAAACTTAAAAGCGCTGCTATTCTCTTCAGTTTTATGGATAGTTGTCATACATTTTCTTACTGAATCGAAAGGTATCTCTGCCACCCGGGGATATGCTTTTTCCACTTCAAAACGCTCGAAACCATTGGCTTTAGCGAACGCATAAAGGGCAGTTTCAGTAGGATCGCCAAGTACTTCACCGGTAGCGCCAATTTTGGCATCATTATTGAGAGAAAGAGCCAGCAAAAAAGAGTTCATCAGACCACTATTTTTATTAGCAAAAGTGAAATCCTTAGCCTGAGATACAACAATTCTTTCTCCATCAAGCCAAATCTCCTCAATTTTCATCTGGTTTAAGGTCAAAGTTCCCGTTTTATCACTGCAAACATAAGTGACTGAACCTAATGTTTCTACAGCGGGAAGTTTCCTTATTAAAGCTTTTTTTTCAGCCATCCTTTTAGCTCCCAAAGCCAATGAAATGGTGACCACTGCAGGCAAGGCTTCAGGAATTGCTGCCACCGCAAGAGAAATTGAGGTTAAAAGCATCTTAAGTAAATTTTCACCCCGCAAAATGCCTAATAAAAAAATGAAGCCGCAAATTACCAGGACCAATAGCGAAAGATGTTTACCAAATGCCTGAAGCCTTTTCTGAAGGGGAGTTTTTACTTCTTCCTCCTCTTGAAGCAGAGAGGCAATCTTACCGATTTCCGCCTGCATCCCAGTTGCCACCACCACTCCACTTCCCCTCCCGTAAGTAACTATCGTTCCTTTGAAAGCCATATTCCTTTGATCGCCAAGCGGCAAGTGTTCTTCAGTAAAGATTTTTGTCTCTTTCTCCACCGGAACTGACTCTCCAGTGAGAGCTGCTTCACTGACCTTTAGTTGAGCTGCTTCAATGAGCCTTAAATCAGCTGGAACTATATTGCCAGCTTCCAACAAGACAATGTCTCCCGGAACCAATTCCTTTGCCAGTATTTGCTTTGTTTGCCCTCCTCTCACCACTACTGCTGTCAAGGCAGCCATTTCTTTTAGAGCTTCCATAGCCTTTTCTGCCCGATATTCTTGAAAAAAACCAATGACCGCATTCAAAATGACAATGACAATTATGGCTATAGTATCTGCCAATTCCCCCAGAAAGCCTGAAACCAATGCAGCTACAATTAGAATCAAAATCATTAGATCTTTAAACTGCTCAAGGAACATTTGGAAAGAAGTTTTTTTTCTTTTTTCTACCAGCTCGTTATAGCCAAATTTTTGAAGTCGGCTTTGAGCCTCCTCAAAAGAAAGACCCTGAGAGGTTGTATTAAGCTCTTCAAAAATCTGGCTAACATCTTTTTGGTAATAACCC
>FMSI01025923.1_pt1 | contig 16944 bp, 13 predicted proteins | sample 1504471 | NCBI WGS metagenome assembly FMSI01 (sample SAMEA4475357, study PRJEB15587) | soil metagenome | biome: Soil; feature: Field | place: India | collected 2015-03-11 | depth 0 m
TTTAGCACTTTAACATACAGGTCAAAATACTCTGAACTGGCAAAGTTTTTAATAACATCTTCCGGCAATTTATCAAATAATGAATCAAGGTATTTTAATAACCTTCGTATATTCTCCTGCTTTTCCACTGGCAACGTATCAACAAATCTGTTGACATCTTCTTTACTTTCCAGAATAATCACCTGATCAGTGATGTTTGCAATCTCTTCCTCCCTTTGCAATTTTTCCTCAACAACAGCATCTGCTATCATACTATCTACATCATCCATTATTGGCGGTTGCTGTGGCATCTGGGACAATAATTTCTTTACATCAATGTGAGGCTTTATCTTCTTTAACCGTTCAACGATATCATCAACATTTTCCTCAATTACAACGGCTACCGGTGACTCAATATCTTCCTCAATACTTTTCTTCTCTTTTTCGGTAAGGCTTTGCGGTTTTGCCTGAATATATTTAAATTGCTTAACCAATTTATCATCTTTTTCAGGACGATCCCTGCCTACTGCAATATCTTTAAATGCCTTGGAAGCTATAATTGTCTCATATTCCTTTTCAAATAGGATGTCATAGAAAAATGAAAATTCATCCTTTGTTAAACCAAAAAGTTCTACAGTTGATGAACTCTTTTTAACTACTTTTGTTTCGTAATACTCATCAATTACTTTGAGATATTTATCGTATTCATCTACAAGCACTGCATTATCTATAAAAACTATATCATCATCTTTGAATTTATACTCTTCTTCAAATTCTATCATTCTGTCCTGGAACGTAGGCAATGTCCCTGTCAAAATAGGTGCAATGTACTCATCCTCCTCTTTAGCACTGGCTTCTCTTAAAATCCTTGCCTCACCTTCAGTAATTTCTATCATGCCACTCACTAATCTATCAATATCATCTATTGGATTTTCCTCCAATAATGGCTTGTGTTTAGAATCCACACCAATATCATCAATAATCAATACTTTTTGATTAGCTGCTGCAATAAAGTCATCTGGAATAGTTTCTGTTTTGAATCGTGCATAATCTTTCATTAACTGCTCAGTGTCAGAAATTCCATGAGACGTTTTTATTGTGACAGGTACAGACTCAGGCTCCTTTTCTTCTTCTAATGCTATAATTTCTATATCTTCTTTTATAGCTTTTGATTCTGGCTTACTTTCATGTTTTACCTTTACCTTCTCATCTTTATTTGGAATTTCTTCAATCATCTCTTCAACTAAAAGAATAGCTTCCTGTTCTGGTTCAACAGCCTGTTCTTTTTGTTTGATTGATTCTACTTCAGATTTATTAGGTTCCGCTTTTTTCTTTTCTTCATCATGCTCAGGTACAATATTTTCTTTAATATCTACTTCTAGGGGTTGAATAATAGCAGTAGTTTTTTTTTCTGGTTTACTTTTTGTAGAAACTTTTGTATCTACTGTTACTTTCTCTTTCTTCTTTTCTTTTGATTTTTTTTCTTCTGTAGCAGTCTCAACAGGTATAAGATCATATTCTTCAAGCTCTTCAATTAAATCATCTTCTGATAAAATCAATATATCTTCACTAGCTATCTGTTCGGCTTCATCCAGATTAATAAATCGAAAATCTTCAATATCTTTTTCCTCTATTTTGCTTCTTACTTCAGGAGGAATTTCAATAGTAATAACATCAGCTTCTGGATTGTGGGTTGTATATTCATCTTTTATTGAAATATCTTCATCTGCAAATAAGGGTTCTTGTTTGGTTTTTTTATTATCAAATATATCTTCCGGGTTTACCTGTACTGTTTGTTCCTGTTCCGGCTGTGTATGCTCCTCATCTACAGAAAAATCTTCAATTATAAGCGCATCTATATTTTTATCATAGTATATTTTCCCTTTTATTTCTCTATTTTCTTCATCAACAGTGGTATCAATATAACTGTCTTTAATATGTGATTCTTCTTTATGTAATTTAGGTGACTCTAAAGGTTCAGGCATATCTTCAAATAACCTTTGTTCTTTTTCCTTATGGAACGTATCACGTACTACCGTATTTTTAACAGCTTTAACTGTATTAATTGCATCAACATTTACTGTTAGGCTAATAATATCATCCTTACCACTTTGCTGTATTTCAATAGGTGGATTTTCATCTTCAATGATAATTGGTGATGATGCAATATCCTGTAAACCTGTAATCTCTTCCAGTTCACCTGATACTTTTTCTTCTTCAGGTATATCCAGAACCAAAACGTCTTCCGTTATATCAACTACAGGTTCAGGGATATCTGCTATCTCTTCAAGTTCATGCACTGTCTGATTCAAATCATGGTTCATATTCAGTTATTCTTGCTTTTTTAAAGTAATTTTTCCCTTTATCGTTTATTATTAATATACAGAATTTTTCATAAAAAATCTAATGCTACCATTAAATAATCAATCTGATATTAACTATTCAGATATAATCAATAATATTTTGTCAATAGTTATATAAAACCCTTACTGTACAGTATCGGTTTATTTTGTTTTATTATTGAGCAACAAGGGAATTGGTATATTTTAAAAAAAAATCATTGCACTTTCACGTTATTAACTGGTACTATCTCACAATATATCATTTAAAACTAATAAGGAGGAATAACCTTTTATGAAGTTTACACACACTCTAGCATGCGTAGCGATAGTTATACTGCTATTGCCAGCAACATCATTTGCAATAGTTGATTTTGGCATGTATGGCGGATATACTTTTGCCGGAAAAATAGACAACCCTACCATCAGTAATGCCGATACAAACGGCTGGCAATATGGTTTTATTGGTCACCTGAATGGTTCAGTGATTCCAATGGTACTAAGTATGGGGATTGGTGGATTCTATCAGAAATCACCTCTTCAATATACAGTTGCCGGCAAAGAGTTTGACCTTACCAAAACTATGTACGGAATAGATGCGATAGTTATGTTGGAATTGCCTATCCTCATTCATCCGTATGCAAGAGCTGGTATTGCTATTAATGAAAAAGTTGAGCTGAAAACACCATTAGGAACATGGTCAGATGAGAAGAAATTCAATTCATATTACTTTGGCTTAGGTGCCGCGTTTACTGTATTTCCATTTGTTCAGGTATTTGGCGAATATTTGTACAATTACTCAAAACTTGAAGATGATGGTAAACTGCAAAGTAATTCAATAAACGTTGGTGCGAGGTTAAATATATAATTTAAACATTGTTGGGGCTGCAACAAAAGTGATCGTTGAGTAAAAAAATGCGCTCATTTCGATACAATTTTGCTACATTTTATGGCAAAATTACTCAATGAGCGCTTCCAAATCTGTATTAAAACGACCTTTAAAACAGTCCCAACACTATTTATGCTCTGATGCCATCCAGATATATTTTTATCTTTTCAAACAGTGTTTCTACTTTTTCCTGATTGGTTAATTCAATAATTATATTTTTCCTGCCCACCTGTTTTTCAGATAAAGCTTTTTCTGAACGTAGTAAACTCAGTGCATTAGTATAATTAGGTAGCGATAGTGATTCGGAGAGCATTATCTCACCGGTATGATACATTTTTACGCCATTTTTGCGTATCTCAGTAAGAAGATCTTTTTTCTGCATCTGAATCCGTTTCTTTGGCAGTAATGTTGAACATACAACATAGTATGACTCAAGGTATTCTTGCAAAATTCTTCCAAAAAATCTAAGCTGAGCATCTTTTTCGCGATCTGCATTAATTGAAATGCTGTCGCTAGTAATAACAGCAAAATCTTTTCTCTGCATATAAATAATAGAATCCTGAATTGATTGTATAACGTCCTCCAGCATGCTTTCCGGATAAATAAACTCTTTCATAAAAAGATCCCGAATATACACATACTCACTTCTAAATGTGTCAAATGAAGATTGACCGTTCTTGTTCATGATTCGTAATGCAAGCGATGAAAAAGTGAGAGGCAGGAAGTAATGTATTATTGAGTTTTTATAGAAGATCATTCGTGGCCTGTTTTCTTCCGGAAGGACATACATATCAGGCATTGTCTCCAATTTCTTGCCCTCACCTACCACCTTCAGTGACTCCAGTATCTTATCTTCGCGGAATGACTGAATTACATAATCTATTATTTCATCAAAATTTTTCCTGTTTTTTAAAGCTTCTGATAACTGGTATTCTTTATACTCACAATAATCATACAGGGATTCAAAATTATTTTTTACCACTTCACGAGAAAAACCTTTTACTGAAGACATGAGAATAGCAGTTGTTGTTAATGAAAATGGAGTGATAGTAACCACATCATTTATTCTTCTGACAATATTCATAGCAACTGCTTCGGGAACATTAACAGGATTAAGTGTGCTTTTAATTTCTTTCAAAGTAAATGTTTTATTAAAGTTAATATATACCATTCCATATTTTCGATTAAGCAACTTGCTGCTTTGCATCATACTCACAACGGATTCTTTTTCTTTTTCTTTGCCTTTAAGCTCCTGAACATAGCTTGATTCTTCAAGGATTCGATCGTAATTTATAGAAATTGGTACAAAAACAAGGTCGGTGTTATACCCTTCTTCAATAGCTTCGGTCATATAACTTAAAAAACCTAACTTGGGGAAAGTCACCTTTCCTGTCCTAGAACGCCCACCTTCAATAAAAAATTCAATTGTATAGCCTTCTGAAATGATTGTTTTAATATACTGTTTAAAAACAGTAGGGTACAACTTCAATCCCCTGAACGAACGGCGCATAAAAAATGCACCTGAATGCCTGAAAATAGTGCCCATAGGGAAAAATGATAGATTAACTCCAGCGGCTATATATGGTGGGCTCATTTTGTTTTTGTAAAAAACATACGACAATAATAAATAATCTAAATGACTTTTGTGACATGGAGTCAATACTAAAGGCCCTTTTAGTGCAGCCTGCCGTATCTCTTCAATTGCTTTTGGATCATATCGTATCCCATCAAATATTTTCCTGAACATCCAGTCCAGGGCCATTTCAAAAAGTCTGATATATAAAATAGAAAAATTGGCAGCTATTTCTTTAAAATATTTGTAGGCCTTTTTACGTAATTTTGATTCTGGTATTCTGTCTTCCTGAGCTATTCGTTTAATCTCATTTTCTACATTGGGATGGTACAGAACACGTTCCATCATTTCCTGCTGTGATTTTAATACCGGCCCTAAAATAGTACGTTTTTCATGATAATAATCTTCCAATAGTTTATTGCGTAACATAACTGCCAGTTGTCGTGTATCATCAACCTTAGCTTTGGCTATCTCTTCTTTCAAATTTATCGGTTGAGCTATTCGCACAAATGGAGGGGTTGCACTTTTCATTATCGTGAGCCATGCAAAAAGTAATGATTTATCACCCGTTGCCTGTGAACTGATAATTGAATATAATGGCCCCAGTGGTGATCCTGAACGCTCAGGGTTTCGATTCCAGAAAATCATTTCTGGTAATAAATATATTGGGTCATCAACTCTTTTTTGTACCTCAACAAGATACCGCAAGGAGTCATATTTAACTTCAGTATATCGTTTAAGGAAGTATCGTTTTGATAATAACGAAAAAAGAATGCTTTTATTGTCTTTTATTAAACTTTCAACATAATCAGTATCCAGTACATATTCATATTGTCTCCCTAATACAGTAGAAGAGAAAAATTGCCATAAACGCCTGGTAATGAATCCAATATCCTGAAACCAGAAAGGATTGTATTCCAGTGCAAAAACAGGAAGAGGATAATTGTGCCTACGTAATAAATTATATAATATTAACAATGAGAGGTTTGAGCTCTGAAATGACGCATATACAATATGTCCCTTCCTTGAACATTCTTCTATACGCGAACAACTTTCAGCATCAAAATCAATGGTATTAAAAAGAACGAGTGCCAATTTTTCCAGTAATGGATTTAGTCGTTCATATATTACACCATCATATATTCCTGAGGTAATAACACCATCACTTTTCTTCATAACAATCACCCCTTATACAATGAAGGCTATGAATAATCATAGCCATTTTTATATTTTAATTCTTAAATGTTTTATAAAACTCTAATCCTACTTAAAATTATAAACAATACTATACAATAATTCTACATTGTCTAATTATTTCTAACCACTTTTTTAGCTGTTGAGTATTCTAAATAATGTATTGTTCATTGCAAGTACTTTTTTTAAGATATTTGGACTGAAATTATGTACATATTTTAATATTCAATACTTTATTTAATGACAACTAACGCTACCAACAGTTACAAATTATTTTATTAAACATGCCATACAAAAAGCACAAAATTATACTGCCCAAAAAAAAATGTTTGCATTCTTTATACCACATTTATAGTATAGATGCCTATAACAATAAAGTATTTTTCATTATATGATTAAATATGTAGTAAATTTAATAAATAAGATAGAATTAATTCCCAAATTTATCAAAGTAAATATAGTTTTATTTAGTATAATTTTTTATGATATAATGTGTTTTACATAATCTTATCCTCATCATGGTAAAATCGGGATGTAGCGCAGTCCGGTTAGCGCGCTTCGTTCGGGACGAAGAGGCCGGGAGTTCAAATCTCCCCATCCCGAATGTGCTGTATAGTATGCTGAGGTACTGATGTCTAATTCTAAAACAACTTTGTTAAAAACTAAATACCCTACAATTAAAGAAATACGTAGAGCAATTGTAGAGGACATTATAAGCCTGCTAGCTAAATATAAAATACAGTTAGGACTTGATAACCTTGAACTGTATCTCATTATTGATGAAGCGATAACCAATGCCATGGAACACGGCAATAAATGGGACCAGAATAAGTACGTTCACATTGATGTTGCAAAAGATACCAATCAATTGTATATTACCATTACTGATGAAGGCAAAGGTTTTAGACATCCTAATTCCCATTCAACCACGCACCTTAAACCTCGCGGAAGAGGCATATTTATTATTAAACAATTTGCAAAAGTTTCATGGAATAAAAAAGGCAACAGCATAACAATGGCAATACCAATATCATACGTTACAACCCCTATAAAATGAGCTATCGAACACATCATGAAACGCTATAATAGCACCCCCAATAGACTTTCACATATCTCAGGTAATATTCAACCTTCAAAACGATATACTAACAACTACTTTCCTTATATTTTTGTTTTGGCGACAGTTTTTATAATAATTCTTGTAGTGTATAAAAGCTGTTACAACAACACTACCCTTCAACAAACAAAACCAGAAAACAATGTAGCAATAGATAAGCAGATACCAGCAGGTAACAATAATCCCACGAAAGCGCCACACAAAAAATTGAAAATACCTTCGGATACTATCCCCAGGGATTCATTGCCACCAGAAACCAATTTAAAAATTTTAGCTGACGAACATTAAGGAAATATTCTCAATATCCTGTACCACAGAGCATTTAGAGAAAATGCAATACGCGTGCTCATTCCTATAACAAGCACCACACAGAGCATTCCCAAGCTGTAGATGATTGCTATTATCTGTCTGTCTTTAATCCTTGTATGAAGATTGTCTGCATAATGCATCAATGGAGACGTGTATGCTGATTTAACAACTAATGTGGTGTAACTGGGTGCACTCCATCTGTATAGTGCCTTCCCATTTTGATAATATACATACCGCATTCGTGCCGTTAAAGTATACGTTCCAGGTTTAACATTTGTAAGCATTATTTCGTTAGTAGGATGACTTATAATAAAGGGAGGCACCACTTTATGTGATGAAAGAACTAATGAATATCCATACACATTTTTTTCATTTATATTTTTGGGTTTAAGTTTAAACTTATAAAATGATGAAGCATAGATTTCCTTGAAAGGTATATCAAAATAAACAACCGGATAAAATATCTTGGGCTTTCCTAGTACTTCTTCAGGCAACTCTTCTGGTCCAGGAATATCTTTTGCTAATCGTTCATAATACGCTGCCCCAGCCTTACCCACATCACCAACGACTAGTTCATACGTTGCCATTCGTCCTTTCATACCAGTCATATCAATGGGGCGAATGCTGAAAAAATATCTCCCTTTTTGCAGACTATCAAGAGTAACTGAATCGCTCGTTGTAAATGTTGTTGGCTCAACGATTGCATCTTTAGCAATTGCATAGTAAAAACCTTTCAGCCTTTCCTTTTGCTCCATTGTCCATTGCAATACTGCAACAGGACTATCCACCTGTGCACCTTCTGGATGTGTTGGAGAGCTTATTGTGGGCATGGGTAATGGTGTACTTGATACCATTAAAGGATAATGTATGGTACGGCTGTAATTGCCCGCTTTATCAATGGCGCGTATATGAAAATAAGTTATACCATCTTTTAGGTCAGGAACAATATATTTTCTTATTGGCCCCTCCACGTTCTGTACTGTAGGATCAAATGCAGGTAGATCATTATAAATGACGGCATATCCCGCAATCCCAGATTCATCTACAGGCGGCTCCCATTCAATGGTTGCACTGGTTTGCCTGGACCACTCATTTTCAGGGTGTGTTTTTGAATACACTTTTGGTGGGAAAACCGAGATATCAGAAAACTTTGCAAGTAATCGCTGATTGCTATTCCAGAATAAAAGTACCTGCCGGTTAACATTTATTGGAAACTGGTCATACGAAGCAACATTAGTGTCAGATATCCTCTGAGCATCTGAAAGTGATCCATCAATCAATGAAAACTTTTTACCAAAAACAGCCTGATATCGTTCACGCATATCATGCCATACAATGAGTAAGTCATCATCCGAGGCAGCAACTAAACGAGGGTAGTAACAATCAATTTCTGCTCTTGTAACAATAACAGGCTGAGAATCCCATTCTTTGCCTTTATTATATCCTCTTATTAACCTAACTTCCCAATGCTTCTGCTCATTATTCATATACACACAGTAAAGTACATCTTTGTGTAAATACAAATAAGGAGTTGAATCATTAGCTTGACTTGTAGTTATTTTTTTGGGTGTAGAAAAACTTTTTCCAACATTATTTGAATACACAAAGAAAAGGTCATCAGATAATATCCCTCCAGACAGTATTCTTGCCTGAAAAACAATATATATTGAATCGCCTTCAAAAGCTATAGCAGGGAAGAAAATTCCTCTGTATTCAGTTGCAATGTCTGCAATAGTATCAATCCGCGTAAATTGCAGTTCATCGGGAGAAAATGCATGATAAAGAATAAGCCTGCCGCCAACTGAACCATGGTAAAATAAATGCAACCCTCCATTGTTATCATAAAACACTTCAGACAACATAGACTCATCAGTCATGAGAGATAGAGCAACCGGTTTACTCCATGTAGCCCCTAAATCATTTGAAACAGTGAGAAATATTTTACTTTTACTATCTACCAGATTATGCCATGTGCACGCAACATGCCCTTTATTTGATATTGCAATATGGGGACGAACTGCAACAGTAGGATCAATGTCAGATAATTTATACGGTGGCAGAAAATCTTTCCCTCCATTGAGGGAAAGTATTACATAAATGCCATGCTCATTTTTTTCAATACCCTCAAAGACTACAGCTACAATATTCCCTTTGGCAATTGCAAACGGTGATTTCACCTTCAGCGTGTATGGTGTAATAACTACACTTCTTTCCCAGCCTACGGGATACGTTACCACTTCATCATAAAAGAGGTGGTAACCTGTGTAGATACATACACTAATAATCCCCGCCCATACTAAATATCGCAGACGCGGAAAACGAAACGCCAGTTCAAAAATATATATCGAAAGTTTATTCATATTCCTATTATCGGAATATTATCCGGCATATTCTCCACGGCTTCGTAATTTTTCCTTCTCTTCTTCTTCCAATACATTAAACGCAATTTTTCCAACTTTTGTTTTTGGCAGTTCCTCTCTGAATTCAATTTCCCGTGGGCAACTCCATTTAATCAAATGCTCTCTACAATGTCCAATCAATTCTTCTGCCAGCACATTGCCAATTTTATCTTTATATTCCGGTTTTACCACAATAAATGCTTTAACCCTTTCCACCTGCGCTTTATCCGGTACACCTATCACACATGCCTGGTCAACTGCTGGATGTTTACGCAATACATCTTCCACCTGCGATGGATAGACGTTAAACCCTGATGACTTGATCATCCTCTTTAAACGTAATTTAAAGTAGAAAAATCCATCCTCATCCATTGTCCCAATATCGCCGGTATGAAGCCACACCAAACCATCATCGTGTTTACGCAATGTCTTAGCAGTTTCTTCCGGCTGATTGAGATACCCTAGCATAACCGCAGGCCCTGCTATACAGATTTCTCCCTCATGCCCAGATGGTGCTTCTTCGGTTGTACCCTGCACAACAATCTTTGCCATCATATCAGGAAATGGAATTCCAATACTGCCTTCACGGTATTCATTCATAGGCATTGCCATAATTGCCGTTACAGCTTCGGTCAATCCATATCCTTCGCGCAATTTTACGTTACCGCCCTGCCGTGCCACCACCTTTTCAAAATCCTCCTTTACCGCACGGGGCAATGTATCAGCACCGCTGAAAGCAGCCTTGATACATGACAGATCAGCTGAACCAAATACCTTATTTTTACTCAATGCTTCAAACAATGTAGGAACACCAATAAGAAAATTTGGTTTTTTTTGTTTTATAAGTTTTGCAACGATAACCGGGTCAAACTGTGGTACCAGTATGCTCTTGCCACCACCCATAAAGAAGGCATTCACACATACTCCAAGGCCAAAGCCATGAAAAATTGGCAATATTGCAAGAATAGTGTCATCTTCTGACATTTTGCCCCATGCGGCCACCTGCATACCTTCACTGATAAAATTCATATTTGATAGCATAATACCTTTTGGCATCCCTGTAGTGCCACCACTGTATAAAATAACCGCCATATCATCAGTTTTCATGCTGGATTTTGGAACGGTGCTGGTCTTTTTCATCATGTCAGTCCACCATACTACACGCGGATCTTTTGGTACTTTTGGAATTTTCCTACCTTTTGTGATATAAAACCCAAAAGCCTTAAGAGCTGGCAGAAAATCTGAAATTTTAGTCAGTATCAAAGTTTTGCAAGGTGTCTTATCCATGATTTCCTTGAACGCACCATAGAACGCATCAATGGTTAGGGCAAATTTACTATTGCTTATATTAAGATAAAATTCAATTTCTTTAGGAGGCGATAGCGGGTGTATCATACTTGCCACTGCTCCAATCTTGTTAACAGCATAAAAGCAGATTATCCCCTGCGGCGTTGTTGGCATTGAGATAGTGATGGTATCACCCTCACGAAGCCCTAATGCATATAACCCTTGCGCACACTGGTCAATAAGCTGTGCAAACTCCTTATACGTTGCAGTATACCCCATAAAGTCCCATGCGATAGCATCTGGTTTTCTATGCACCGTTTGCATTAATGCTTCATACATAGTAACTTTTGGATAATCTAATGTATGAGGCACATCTCCGTAAAATTTAAGCCATGGCTTTTTTTCGTACATATAAAACCTCCTCTGAAAATTTATATGCTGTACAGACGCATACTAATGCATCTTGTATAGATACGAATTGTCATTCGTCGCTACCGCTTTTTATCTTTGATTATCTCCATAAAGGCTTCGATGCGGGTTAATACCTGTGCTTCGCTAAAATTGCGCTCATCCACCATATCTGCTTCTATTATAAGTGAAGGAATACCACGTTCTTTCTGCACTATACGCTGAATGTCATACTGCCCCAATGAATACGGCTTGCAACTGCGGTTTGAATGCATTACAAGGCCATCAACATCGTATTTATCTATCATGCCAATAACAGCCTTTGCCATCTGGTCTACTGAAATATTTAAATATATAGCAGTGTAGCCTTCAACCATGCTCTTCAAAAAGTCATTTTCGTCTAAGTACTCCAGCTGCCTGCACCACGCAGTGGTATAGGTATCTGCTACAAGACACGCATCATGTGCAGCAAATGTATCCGATAGCCACTTGGTCTTATACCATACGGGAAGGTTATCCCACAGCAGCCTGTATTTTTCGTTGGGGATGGCACTGATGCCGTTTGCAATACGCTCCTTCATTTCATTGAGCAACTCAGTATAGTAATCCACCACAATCTGAGTACCACGCAACGTCACAATCAAAGCTAAATGGAAAAACGCATCAAAAGCGCTCATAGGTGCCGGTTTATGCATGGCAGTATCAAGAACAGCCTGCCACAACCGCTGCCCTGCAATAGAAAGCTTACCCACCTCAGTTGCTTTATCGTAATCAAATTTTTTGCCGCAATGCTCTTCCAGAAAGGCAATATATTCAAGAATCTGTGCACCCACATACTCTTTGGCTTCCTGTGTCATTTCACTGTGGCAAAACGGTGTGTCAAAGATAAACAGCGGCACATTGAAGTATCGCGCCTGCACCTCATACCATTTGAGCACCGTTCCGCAGATATTATTACAACATACTAAAAAGTCAGGCTTTGGCAATCCACCAATTGGTCCACCATTGATAGGCGCTGCAGCAATATCAGAGCGTGCATATGAACACAGGTCGCGACAATATCCCATCTCTTCAGCTTTTTCACAAAGCTGCACCCCCATCTTGGAAGCACCCACCATTGCGCCGTGATTTTCCGGATAAACCGGGATTACATCCATCACCAATAGAGGCTCAACAGGTCCACCACTTGTTATCCAGGCAACCTTTTTGTTGTTTTGCGCGGCAGTCTTAGCCTCTATGTAGTAATTAGTCATTATCTCTTTCATCCGTTTTACGGATTTTATTCTGTTGTCCTTTTTTTCCTGAGCTTCTGACATAGGTTTACCTCACTATTAATTAATTACATCATATCAATAAATGCTTCAAGGCGTGTTTTCATCTGTCCTTCTGATGGCAACTGCTGTTCCAGTTCCAGCAATATTGAAGGAACACCAATCTCATCCAGAGCCTCTTTAAGGTAAGGATAATCAAACGAATGAGGATCACAGAATTTAAGATACAGGAATATGGCGCCCTGGACGTTATGCTGTTTAATCATCGCTTTAATGGTTTCAGCACGTGTGTAGTAATCACGGTGTTTTGCCGGGCAGATATTTCTTTCATAATACCTGTCGGCTATGGCCTGCAAAGGCTCTTTATCAGTTGCTATCGCCCCCTCAAAATACCGTGAGCCTGTGCAAAGATCATCCCACACCACTACCCCCCCAGAGGCTTCAATGTAATCGTAAATATCAGGATGATTACAAATACCGCCAATAAGCATAATACGTTTGCGTGTTTCATTTTGCGGCGATAGCTCAACGGAAGGAATCAGTTGCTTTAAATTTGCAGACACCTCCTCGCGATCCATAATCATCGCAGCTTTGATGAGCGCATTCATCTGGCTACCGCTGAGTGCGCTTTTATTATCACTCTTCAATTGCCAGATAGTTTTTAACAGTGAGCGAATTTCATTATAGGTAGTTATTGCTTTCTTTAATTTTTCATCTGTGATCTTTACACCAAAGCTTTGTTCAAGTTCTTTCACAAAACGCACCAGCACATCATGCATATATTTACGTGCACCAGGTGTATTAAGCTTCACCGCCCACACAACATCAAAGTGGTGCTTCATGCCAGCGTTAAGACGCCACACGTCGGAAAGCCGCTGAATTGAATCACAGGTATGGGGGAACACCGCACCGTCAACAAAAGAAAGCTTACCCTGTAGTGCATCTTCAAGTGCACCACGAACCAGCGAACAACTGTAAGCCTGCAGATGCGCATCAGCCTTTGAAATTGCTTCCACCTGTCCAAATATTCTGAATGGATGCATCCCTGCTGCATATACAATTTCCTCTGGTGTATACGAACACATATATGCCAGCACAGGCTTACCGGTTTTCTTTTTTAGATTAGCTACATATTCATACGGATTTCCCAATTCAAAAAAATTTTTGTTATTCATGAGTTGCTCCTGAAAATGTAGTTGACAATGTACGACAATATCGTACATTGTACGTTATTATATTCAATATAAATTTGTATACGTATTATGTCAACACTTTTTTGTTATATAGTATGACAATCATGAAAACGCAACAAATCAAACTCATCCAATCAATTGCAAAAGCACATGAAATATTATCACTATTCATCAATGACAAAAAGCCATTGGGGTTAAGTGATTTTGCCAAACGGTTAGGATTGCCCAAAACTACCGTACAGGGTATTGTGCACACTTTGTGCCACCTGGGGTATCTGGAAAAAGACTGCGAAACCAACAAATATAGACTTGGACCATATGTATTTCAGTTAGGTATGAAATATGCCACAAATTTAGACCTGGTAAGTATTGGCAGAGTGTGGGCAGAGCGCCTTTGTTTTCAGTTCAGGCAGCCAGTCAATATTGGCATGCTGGTAGGGGACAAAGTTGTGGTGGTACTTCGTGTTGAACCTGAAAACAGGTTTATGTCGTATCCACAGGCTGGTTCGGTTATTCCCACACACACTACCTGTATTGGAAAACTGCTCTGTGCGTATATGGACAAAAACCGCCTGGAAGAAATTTTAAAGGATTATGATTTCCAAATGCTAACACCAAATTCCATTACCAAAAAAGAAGACTTTTTAAAAGAAATCAAAAAGGTACGTCAGGCAGCAATAAGTTACGATAATCAGGAATCAGTTATGGGATTAGCCGGGATTGGTGGACCTATTTTTAATTATACTGGTCAAATCATCGCTGCATTTGCCATTACTGGAAATGCTGAATTTATACTACAGCACAAACAGGATATTATCCATGCAGTAAAAGATACATCATTACAATTATCAGTCCAATTAGGATATAATCCGGAGTCAGGAATTATATAAAAAACTTGACGATTTAGTGAATTTATTGTATATTTTTATTAGCACTTTTGACTATAGAGTGCTAATACATCCTATAACAGGTTTTTTAGCCCCTTTTTGGGGCTATATTTTTAAAACCCTCCTCCATATAGTTGATCAATATACGTAACAACATCAATAGCATAACGCTTTATCTTTACATTCTGTTCATCTATTATGTTTGCATGGGAAGGATCAGCCTTAATTATTGCCTGTAGCAAAAGAGTGCAAAACTTATTGGTATCAGGTAAAAGTGTGTCAGTATAATAGTAATAGAATTTCCATTGTTTTCTCTCCTTTGCTAACGTGGCCATGTGCTCAATCATATACGTTGAACGCAGCAACCGTTCATAAATAAATACAATATCATTTTTATTGGTTGTATATTGCTGTACTATAAATGCAGTGAATGCCTCAGTTTTTTTAGCATCTACTGGCTGGTTGCTCCAGAAGGTAACATACACTATCTCACGTATCTCATCATACCCCAGTGAAGCCTGTATCATATCAGCTGATGTCTTTATAGCGGATAGCTGTGTTTCACTGAATATATACTGCAAATCAAGTGCACCCACACCTGTGGTAAATATCAAAAGTATCACAATAATCAATGCCCTTTTCATGATAATTATCCTTACATTAAAGATTATTCACAATAATAGTAATTATTAGAGTACACTACGCTACTAAGATTAGTAAGTGTACTTCATTCAACACTTTGTTTATACCTACACGTTTATAAACACAAACAAAATACTCACCCACTACCAGAGTTGGCGTAAGATGTAACCCTACTATTATTATAAATCCGCAAGTGCAAAGTAAGTACTGACATCACATATATATTTGTTAAATAGTGTCAATCATTATTGATTAAATCCAATGCTTTTTGTATCTCTTCTTCTGAATTCATTTGCCTCCTGTATGGTTTTAAAAAAAAATACCCTGCCTGCACCGTGGCGGATATAATTTATTTGCTAATGCAAACAATGCTTTAATTTGCGCATAATACTTTTTATCAGGTTTAAAATGTCACAATGCCTTTTGTGCTTCCTCAAAAGTTTTAAATTTATATATCATCGCGTTCAATTACCATTCATCTTTTGTAATAATTCATGCAAGAATACTGCGTCAGTTTGATCAACAAGTCTTACCGTATCTTTTTCCATTTCATAGAGTGTCTCAATTGCTGCAATTCGTACAGTGACCCCATTAATTTCTTTAGTTATATATTGTACGTCAGTATAATGAAATGGATCACCTAAACCCGCTATAACATCAATATAAAAACTATCAGGCACACCATATCGTATAACCTGATATTCATTTAACATATCAAGTGATATTTCATCTATACTTGGATCTTCAAATACTTTTTGTAATGATCTCTTAAATCTTACAATGTTTTCTTTTTCATGTTTATAAAAAAATCTATATCCTGTGTAACACGTGGCAAGCCATACAGAATTACTGCATACCCTCCAATTAATACATATTCAACATTTTCATCATTAAAAGCATTAATGCATTGTAAAAATCTTTCAAATAAATCCATACCTATTCCACATCATCTTGATATATTGGCATATCTTTTTTAATTGTGCGCTTTACTTTTTTTCCCACAATATGGTGTATTTTAAGTGGCGATAATCCCACACCCGGCCGCTTTACAACAACATCACTGTGTGTAAGTAGAGTGCCTAAAGGTAAATCCCGTGCGGCAAAGATACTTCGCCGTGCCGAGCGGGCCACTTCTTTCTCACTTTCACTGTAATCGATTGTGCCCTCACCCATCATTTCACATGCTATCATTATATCGTTAACATACTGCCTAAATTCCTCCGGTGAAAGCGATACATCCTTATCTGCGCAATCGTGATCTGGCGACAATTTAAAATGCTTTTCAAACACCCGTGCACCAAGTGCAACAGCCATCATGGAAGCCCTGTTATCCTTTGAGTGGTCAGAAAACCCCACAGGTATAGTGAACAACTGCTGCAAATTCCGTATCTTTGAAAGATTAATTGCAGTATGAGGTACTGGATACAGCGATACACAGTGAAGCAGTACCACATGGC
>FMSI01032599.1_pt1 | contig 16940 bp, 18 predicted proteins | sample 1504471 | NCBI WGS metagenome assembly FMSI01 (sample SAMEA4475357, study PRJEB15587) | soil metagenome | biome: Soil; feature: Field | place: India | collected 2015-03-11 | depth 0 m
TTTTTTTCTGTATTGCAGGATCATAGCTGTTTCCACTCGTCTATGAAAGCCTGAACATTCTCCCATGGCCACTGCTCACGTATAGAGGGCACTGCGTGGAGAATAAAGCCTCTCCAGCCGAAAATCTGGAAAGCATTCTGAACCGCTTTACGCACCGTCTCCGGATTTCCCAGGCCTATATGAACAGGCGCACTGACACCGCCCCAGATACACTTTTTACTGCCGAACTTCTGAGCCACGATTCTCATATCCTGGTTTCCAAGAGCCGGCTCAATACCCTCGTAAGCATTGAAAGGAAGTTCAGCCAAGTAGCCCAATATTGGCATCACGCCCGTGCAAACCGTGTAGCAGCAAACCCTGCCGGCGGAACGCACTTGCTCCGCCTCATCTCGGAGACGTTCCTCTAAAAAGTTTTGCAGCTGCCTGGGGCTCCAGAAATCCGTGGTCTCGTAGAAGCCGTTGCGACGCACAATGTCCACGTTTTCAAGAGCCACCTTCAGCTGGCGCATGGTTGTTTCATGCTCAACCTCCAAGAAGCTCTATCACCTCGGGATGTTTAACAGAAAGACGGATGCTTCTCACGCCGAAAAGCAGGAAAGCCGCTGTAAGCCCCATTCCAATCGTAACCATAGTGGCCAACCCTAACCGTTGAGCCAGGACTCTAGCCTTCGCCATTCTTTCCTTAAAGACTTCAACCTCCCGCTTTCCCGGAGGCATGTGTAGGTAAGCCCAGCGCTCAACATCATCCATGTTCTCAAGCCAAGGCTTAACGAAACGGGACACGTTGAAATCCGACATTAGTGGTACATCCATGCCGTGCGGCCAATCAGGAGTTCTCCTAACCGCTGCAGTAAGAGGCCCTGCAGACGTCTCAACCCTCTTGTGGAGGATAGGATGGGGCTTACCCGGGGCCTCCCAGACTCTGAAGGACACTTCCGGATGCTGGCCGACTGGAACATCTAATGGAATAACAGGGTCAATGCCTAGCTCCATCACTTGGAATCGAAGCGCTTGCTCGCCGTAGGGGTCTTGCCGCTGCCAGTCTCTATACTTGCCAGGCTCAACCTGGGATTCGCTGAAAAAAGTTGAGAGCGGCACGTAATCCACATCCTCTCTGCGCATAGCTGCAATCACGCGTTCACGGGAGTTCATCCATGTGCATCCCGTGTTTCATGCACCCACATATGTGTTTTTATTTTTGACGAATATTAAAGGTTAATCAGCACGGCTATTTTAAAAACCGTCAGGCTTCAGCATTAATATCGTCAATTTGCTCGCCGTGTGCGGAGCTTAAGCTCAGATCGAGAATATGTCTTCAGTGTAGGCTACACCTGCAGCATGTATACCCCATTCCCTGTATTTTAAACATGTTGCCGAGTAATAAGCCGTATAAATGGTTCCGTCATCAAGCTGGACGCTACTGGGATACCCACAGTCAGCGTCTTTTGCATAAGAGACTAAGGCAACTCTCCTGTTAAACATCCATGATCGGCCGCCGTCAAGGCTTATCACTGAATGGACACCGTAGGGTACCCTACGGTGTCCAAATGTTAATAAGACGTTCCCGCTCCTCAGGCAACAGAGATCCCCCGGGTGTTCACCGCCAACGGTTACCTGTTTAGGCTCAGACCATGTGTAACCCATGTCTCGAGAGCGACTGATAGCAACGCATTCACCACCGTCTTGAGCATGAGGCCCGCGGAGGGCTGCCAACAAGTCTCCATCAGGTAGTTGTAGAAGAGCGGTTTCATTATATCCTTTAGCGACTATGGTTAAATCCTGCCATGTGAAACCATTATCCTTAGAGCGTAGAATATAGCTGGCTTCCATCGAGCCTTCTAAAGTATATTCTTGATAGTAAACAGGCATAAGAATAGTTCCGTCATCAATCTGAAGCATTCTTCCATAGGGGGAAACCGCTCCTTTGAACGGAACCTCCAGGGGCTCAGGCATACTCCACTCTCTACCTTTATTAGTCGACCTTGTTAAGAACATTTGCCACCTCATCCGGTTCCCCCTCCACAATCCATTCTCATAGCCCCAGACTCTTACAAAGGCGACTAGCAGAGTACCGTCTTTCAACTGGCAGAAGGCAGGGTTTCGATTGTCGGTCTCGGACACGGTTACAATCCGCGGCATCGTCCATGTCTTCCCTCCATCTCTGGATAGCGAGAGTTCCAGGCGGCCCCGTTGACCAACATGATAGTCTCCCGTGCGAAAGATCACTGCTAGCTCCCCGTTTTGCAGCCTAGTTAAAACCGGGAAATATCCGCCCATAGGAGTTATAAGGTATCGTCTCACCGGCTTGAGGGAACCCACCATCGCATCATCGTTAAACTGCATTCTATACGCAAACTCCTCGTCAACCCCCACGTTTTTCATGTCTTATTGTTTTCATATGTAGGATTCTTATTAATTTTAACGTTAGACCTATAGATGAGTATCATGAGATTCTTCGTATTTTTGTCGAGTGGTAGTGGTTTCGGAAGAGGTTGTGAGTTTAAGCTTCTCGTTGCTACAGCTGCGTAATGTTAATGCAAATGACTTTTAGGATTTTTCGCGCGCTTTTCTTAATATTTTTTATGAGATTCGGCTTATTGCTTTCCGTATTCTCCATATTTTCTGATCAGCTTTCCATATTCTTGGAATGCGTTAAAAGAAACGTTGGGCGGAACACTATGATCTGAACAAGCTATGTATCCCCCTCTCTCTTTTGCAACGGGTATCTTGCGAGAAATTTCTTCCTCTATTTCCTTTGTGTTGGCAATCTTCCTAGCATCAAGGTTTCCAATGAAGGAAAGAGTCTTCCCGTATTTCTCCTTCAGCTCAACAACATCCATGCCTGCCTTAACCTCTAACGGCTGTATGGCTGTGAACCCTGCTTCAATCAATTTGGGAATCAGCAGGTTCACATTACCGTCTGTATGTATTATGACTGGCATATTCCTCGCCCCGTAGGAAGTGATTTGAACATGCGCGGGCTTCACAACTCTTCGTAAACCTTGGGGGAGAAAAAGGCCTTTTGCTGTAAGCCATGTCTTCCCAAACCCATAGCCCGTCAACAAGCTTAGATAGGTTTCCACGATCTTGGAGAAATACCAGCAAGTGTCTGAAAATATGCTTAACGAGACTTGGGTCTTTATGGATTGCGATCAGCACCTTGTCCACGCTTTCCCCGAGAATGTGTCGGGTTGTTTCAAAGGACCCATTATTGAGCAGAATACGGCGTACCGCTCCTTCAGCCTCCTTATACTTCCTCAACCCCCCCTTAAACGGGTATCTGCTGCTTGAAACCCTGATTGGCAGCTCAGGGTCTAGTAGAGGCTCAAGCTTCTCCTTAAAATCCTCGATCGTCGAGACCGATGGTGGTCCAGCGGGATGAGGCGTACCGCTCCTACCGATCCAAGCCTTCACCCTCACACCCCAAGAATCTATGTATGTTCGAAACTTATCGTCTCCTCGAGTATGGTGGTGTCATACTTAGGACTTACATCTGGCCTATTAGATAGATATCGCAGCCAAAATAATAATGCAAGGAGACTCTGGGGTTTCGCCCCATGCGAAATCTATGAAGGGAACCCTGTCTGCCTCCTCATGCTTTAACACTCTTAACACTCGTTCCCTCGAATCCATGTTTTCAAAATCCCATTAATTACTTATCAAATTTAGCCCTAAATAGAACTGATGAACCGCCAGTTCTCAAGCGGTTTTTCTAACTAGTAAAAACAATAATAAGGTTGAGAACAGTGTTAGAATGCTGGCTGCGTAAAATATGGACGTTGGCCCAAGGCCTTCCCAGAGAAAGCCTCCCAGTATTCCTCCGAAAACCCCACCCAAACCATTGCTTAACTCTATGAATCCCATTGCTTCTCCAAGGTTTTCTCCGTTGCAAATCTCTGCTGTAAGAGTCCTCCTGGCAGGAAGGTCCATCGCCCCTACAAGGCCGAAAACAAAAATGTAGAGCCCCATGGATGTAAAACTATCTGATAACGCTAGGAGAACCCAGGTTGGCGAGGATGCTGCCAGATGTGCCAGCATTATTTTCCGGCTTCCACTTCTCGTTGTGACCCACGCCCAGGGAAGGAAGCCGACCGCCAGCCCGATGTTCCAAATCGAGATGACCATTCCGACTCCAGCCATATCTAGCCCAACCATTCTCTGAGCGAAAAGACTGATGTAGGGGGAGATCATGAAGAAACCCAGTTCATGAAAGAAGATTGCGAAACCGTAGAAGACAAGCTGCGGGTTCTGTCCAAGCATGTGCAACGTTGTTCTAATATCAACTGAGCTCGCTAAAACTTTCAACCTGTTCCCCGGGGATCTGTCTCTTACTGCAGCAATATGGAGAAAATAGATCGGGACGGATAAGAGGAAGAGTATTGAGGCGGTAAAAAACGGGAGTTCTGCGGCAAAGATTTTTGAAAGCCAGCCTGCTAAAAATGAGCTCAGCGATGACCCGGCTAGAGTTGCAAGATAGAAAACGGCGAAGAAGAGTGGAGCCTTAGAGGATTCCGTGCTCTCGAATATTAGGGCACTATTGTTAGGCGTGAATAAGGCTGTCGAGAAACCGATTAGAATGTAGAGACATAAGGCTGTGAAAATATTTGTTTTGAAATACACCAGTATGCACGCTGCAGCACCTAGAATACTGGAAATTATTAGTGGGGTACGTCTACCAGTGGAGTCGGAGAGTCTGCCGAACGGCATGGAGGTGAAACTTATGATGCCCCAGCTGACAGAGTTTAATACACCTATTTGACTCGGGGAGACCCCTTTGCTGTTGAAGAAGGGAGAGACTATTGCTCTCTGCATCGAGGAGGCTGCCTGATGGAGCAGGCCGCCTGCAAGAACACCTTTGAAATCCCTGTTTTTCCGCTCTTTCAAACTCATTGAGGAGAGCCCGTCTAACCCTGTCTTTAAATTTTCGAATCTTCTATCTGACCCTTAAATTTGGAAACCTGTCTCTCACGAAGTTCTCCACCGACCTGTCGTATGTTTTCTCAGCCTCCTTGGAGAAGAAGCAGGCTGGAAGCTCTCCGTGTGCCCTATGGTAGCTTATGCATTCGCAGCATATTCCTTTCCTGGGGCAGTCGGGCCATGTGCAAGGACAGTTCTTCAAATTTCTTTCCTTCCTGCACTCCATGGCGGAAAAAGCCAGGTTCTAAGTATTTTAATTTTTAGTTAGATTTAGAGCTTGGCTAACGCATTAGGTTTATATTAATCTAAATGGGATCTAAAACGGGTAGCCATGGTGAAGATAGCTGTTATTGGAGCAGGAAGCCTCGCCTGGTCGGCGACACTGGTTCGAGACTTATGCTTGACGCCGAGCCTCAGAGGATCGGTAGTCAAGTTCATGGATGTAAATAAGGAGAGACTGAATCTTATTCACGCTTTCGCGAAGAGATATGCTTCCGAGGTTAAGGCCAACCTGGCTTTCGAGAAAACAACCAACAGAAGGGCTGCGTTAAAGGACTCCGACGTGGTGATAAACACAGCCATGGCTGGAGGCCACTCCTACTATGAAAAAATGAGGGGTATTTCCGAGAAGCATGGCTACTATAGGGGAATAAACAGCGTTGAGTGGAACATGGTTTCAGACTATCATACTATATGGGGATACTGCCAGTTTAAACTTGCCTTGGATGTCGCGAGAGATGTTGAGGAGTTGAGCCCTGAAGCATGGCTTCTCCAGCTCGCCAACCCGGTTTTCGAGCTAACCACTCTCATAAGCAGGGAGACTAAGACGAGGATCATAGGGCTTTGCCACGGTCACCTAGGATATCTGGAGATATCAAGCATCCTAGGGCTTAACCCTAGGAATATTGATTTCGAGGCCATAGGCTTTAACCACGTCATCTGGCTAACCAGGTTTAAACATAACGGGAAGGATGCTTACCGTCTCATAGACGACTGGATTCGAAACAAGGCTGAAGAATACTGGAGGGTGTGGAGCCAGGATCAAGTAAACCCGTTCGATATACAGATGTCTCCAGCAGCTGTCGACATGTACAGTATCTACGGGCTCTTCCCAGTCGGAGACACTGTTAGAGGCGGAACATGGAAGTATCATCGGAACCTTGAGACGAAGAGAAAATGGTACGGGTCTCTAGCGGGCCCGGATTCTGAAACCGGTTGGCAAGTTTACCTGAACATGCTTCAATACAACTTTGACACGGTAGCTGCGGCGATAAAGGATCCGGCGCCTTTGACGAGAGTGCTTCCCCCCAATCTTAGCCGGGAATCGGTTGTCCCAATAATAGACTCGTTGATGAACGATAAGGAGGGAATCTACCAGGTTAACGTTTTAAACAAGGGTGTGATAGAGGATTTGCCTGATAACGTTGCCGTAGAGATTCCGGCGAAGGTTGACGGGAAAGGCGTGCACAGGATGAGGGTTGAAAAACTGCCTAGGCGAATAGTAAACTATGTTCTCCGGCCTAGGATGATGAGGATGGAATGGGCTCTTGAAGCATTTTTAGAGGGTGGTCGCGACGCTCTTTTCGAATGGCTAATGGTTGACCCTAGGACAAAGTCTACAGAGCAGGTTAACCAGGTTGTAGACGACATTCTTTCAATGCCTGAGAATCTGGAGATGTCTAAACATTTCAAGTGAATCCCCCTTATTAAAGCATTTTTCCCGCCCGCTTGGGAACGGTGTCTTTTTAGAAAGAAGGTTCAGCAGGAGGATTAACAGGGTGAAAAGACGAGAAGCGTTTACCGGATGCAGGGGTAAACTACGCTAGGGCAAGACCCTCCTTCTTAGCCTTTCTCTCCAGATGGAATATTGCTGTTTTCGCCAGAAGGCCGAAACCCAGTGTGAAGGCGAGTAGCATTCCGATCTCAACTTCCACCGGCCACACGGTGCTGGTCCCCATTATGAAGTGGCGTGAAAGATCAATCCCGTGTGTTAGAGGTATGAGGAATGCGAGGATTTTCAACGGGTCAGGCATAAACTGGAGAGGGACGAACATTCCCGTGGCTACTTGAAAGAGGAAATTGAGGATGGACATCACTGCTGAAACATCTTTGAAAAGCAGTATGGCGCTAGACATTATAACGCCTATTTGACAGAGGGCTAGGAAGGTTAGGAGCAGCGTGACGCATGTCATTAAGAACGCAGGTAGGGGTGGAAAACTGCCTAGGAGAATGAATGCCGTTGCAAACATAGGTATTATGCCGAACAATGTTCCAACGACGGCTTGGGAGACGGATGAGGAAAGCATGTAAACGTATCTCGAGACTGGCGAGGCAAACGTGTACTCGATCTGCCCCCTGGTTAACTCATCCCTTATCTCCCAGGCTCCCCAGGTTGCAGCACCCTGATAGTTTTGGAAAGCAACCCCGATTAGTAGAAATACGGCGTAATTCGTGCTTCCAATCGAGCCTAGTTTCGCAGGATCTATTACGAATCCGAATATCAGGAGGCCGAGACCCCATATGAAGCTCATTACCAACTCCACTGTGAAATTCAGCTTGTAGCGCGTTATCTCCCTTATTCTCCTCCAGACAGTCATCCGAATCATTGTCAGAATATTGCTCATCCTTCCTCACCCTCGACCATTTTTTTAAATGCTTCTTCAAGCGTCAGATTCTCTATCCTTATTCCAGGCCTCTGTCCACTGTTTTTCAAAATCCTGATCACAACCGGAAGGGTTTCATAAGCATCCTTACAGTAAATTCTCAGGTCAGAATTCTCCCGTTGAACACTAGTAACCCCCTCCACATGAGCCAGCTGCTTCACGAACCCTTCGTGAACATTGTTACCGTTTATCTGAATCACCTCGGTTCTGGTGACTGATTCCCTCATTTTCTCCGGCGTCCCGTCGAACATAATCTTGCCCTTATTCATCATGATTACCCTATCGCCTATCTCTTCAGCCTCCCTCATGTTGTGAGTGGTAACAATTATAGCTGCACCCCTGTTCTGAGCGTAATCCTTTAAGTATTTTCTAACTTTAGAGGCAGTAAGAGGGTCAAGGGATTTAGAAGGCTCGTCCATGAAAACGATCCTCGGCTGGGTTATTAGAGACCTCATTATTACGAAAGTCTGCTTCTGGCCTCCTGAAAGAGCGATGAAATACTGGTCTAGGCAATCTTTAAAATCTAACTCCCCAGCCATCTCCTCAATCCTCTCGTTAGCCTCAGGCCTGCGCAACCCGTGGAAAGCAGTAGCGAAGAAAATCAGGTTCTCCCTAGCGGTCAACCTGAAGAAAGCTGACCTCTCACTATCTTGCCCAGCGTAACCAATTATTCTCCTAACCCTGTCAGCTTGAGAAACCACGTCGTAGCCGCCAACCCATGCCTGCCCCTCGTCTGGAAACAGGAGGGTGCTCAATGTCTTAACCAGAGTAGTCTTACCGGCTCCATTAGGCCCGAGAAGACAGACTATTTCACCCTGTCCAACAGTGAAGCTGACTCCTCGAAGCGCAACCGTCTGCTTTCCACCGGACCTGTATGTCTTGCGAAGACCCGTAGCCTGAACTAGGGTTTCCGAAACAGGTTTTTCCATGGCGGTTGCCTCGACCGCGGCTCTTGTTTTAACACTCATTTTTCATCACCAGGCTCCTAACACCGTTTTTAAAACGGCTCACGAAATGTGAATTCTAAATGTGATTGTCTGAAGAGAGCCGCCCCATGCCTTCCAGAGTTGTTTCCCACCATTTCGGCGATGCTTCTCTACGAATGCTTTTAAGAATTTTGCAACTTTTTACCCAAGTATTTGCCCACTCAAGTACATTATGAATAACGATTATCTGTCTTGATCTAACTTTTTACCTTTCTTCCACGAGTGTTAACTCCCCATCCTTTTTAACCACTACGAATAGTGCTACCAGAGCTATGGATGCCGATAGCGCTCCCATGCGTCGCGTAAGGCCCGTTAAATCAACCGTCTGAGACGCTACTTTGAACACGTAGTTGATCGGCTCGCTCTCCACAATTCGGTATAGCTGCCCATATAGGACGATGCTTACTGCCCGCGTTGTCAGGTTTCCCTCGCCACTGCTCAGGAACCCATCGGAATCATAGGCTCCAATAAAATAATGTATCGTCGTATTCACGTTTATAATTCTGACTGTTGACCCCATTCTCACCATTACTGGGAGCCCAGTACTCTTGCTGCTTAAAATTATCTGCCTGTTAGAATTCGCTGTATTGTAAAGCATTCCTGCCGCGTTCAACCTGTTTAGCAATATTCTCGTAGTGTCCAAAGATACGCTGGCAATCTGAGATTCTAGGTCTGGCAGCTGTATTCCCACGTAGTCAGCGTAGGGGGCTCCTTCACACGTGTATTGAATTGTGGTTGACTTAATAGTGCCTTGAACAGCAGACCCTGAGGAGGCGTAGGCTGCTCCAGCTAAAAGCAAAACCATGAAAACGGTGGTAATGGCTTTAGAGAAAAAGCCTAGTCCCCTAGTTTTCAGGTTGATAGACATCAAGTAGGGGAGAAGGCTGTATGCCCGAAGCATTCTAAACATGGCGATCCTCCTTTTGTCAGCAAGGAGCGGAAGCAACGCGATTCCCATTATGAATCCCCCTGCGTGAGCAAACACTGCCGTGCTTCCCGCGGTCTTGGTGAAGCCGTAAATCACCTGTGTTGCAAACCAGAATATTATGTAGTAGGCGGCCTTGATTCTGAAAAACATTGGGAGGAGTATGAGGCTCCAGCCCACCACGAGATACGTGCCCGGGTAAAGTATAAGGTATGCTCCCAGGATTCCGCTGATCGCTCCAGACGCGCCGATTGCAGGGACCGTGTATGCTGAAAAACCACCTAGGAAGCTAAACGTAGTGTGGAATATGGGTGCTGCAACTCCTGCTGTCAAGTATAAAAGTAGAAATCTTAACTTGCCTAGGATGCTTTCAACAGCCCTGCCGAAAACATATAGGAAATACATGTTGAAGAGTATGTGGAAGAAATCGGCGTGGAGAAACATGGATGTGAAAACCCTATACCACTGGAAGGGGGTTTCTATAAGCGAGGGGATGAAACCACCTATGCTCACCCAGTAGTCGCTGGTCTCTATGAAGAAACTCTCGTAGGAGGTTAAGACGTATATTAAAACATTAACCAGTATTATGATTATTGTAGCCGTCGGCTTGCTTTTAAAACCGGTTGGACTACCCATCGGTATGCCAAAGCTCGCTCTACATCCGCCGGAAGCCATTTCCCTACTCGTACCTTAGTGCCTCAACAGGTTTAAGTTTTGAAGCTTTCCAAGCAGGGTAGAGGGCGAACACCATAGTGACCATCAGGCCGAAGACAATGGTTCCCAGTATAACCGTTGGAGTTAGGACCGGTGTTATCGTGATGCCATTTGATACTGCCGCTTGGTTTCCCTGCCGTATGATGCCTGCTCCACCCGAGGAGCCGAATATTCTTAAAACAATTTGTGCTAAGCTCCATCCTGCGCCGATTCCGATTAAAGTGCCTAGCAGACCTATTATGGCTGCCTCGTACAAGAATATCAGTAGCACTTGGTGATTCTTCATGCCCAAAGCCTTCAGTATCCCTATTTCCCTAATTCGCTCCATTACTGATACAATCATAATGTTCATTATGCCTATTCCTGCTACAAGAAGCGAGATTGCCGCGATCCCAGCTAGGAAGAGCTCGATCGTTGAGAAGACCCTTGAAATAATGTTTAAGATGGCTGTTGAAGAGGTGACTGTTACCCTGCCTCCTAATGCTTCCCTTATAGCCTTAGTAGTGCTGTCGATCGTTACCTTATCGTCATTCTTCAACTTCACGATTATCATCTCGCAGGCTTCAGTTCCGAAGAAGCTTTGAGCCTTAGAAATCGGAATGTATATCCTGTTGTCTGAGGGGCCACCGATGGTGAATCCCCCGATCTCACGGAGAACAGCCACAACTCTACCTACATACGTTTCGTTTCTAAGTGGCCTTGCGGCCGTGTTCGTCCAAAGTATCTCTAACGTGTCGCCAGTCCTGCAGAGAATTGTTCCATTACCCCAAGGGTCGCTCACCTGCTTTCCTATAACGATAACATCGTCCTCAGGGTTCAACGGGATCTCTCCCTCCTCAGCTAAGAACGTGCTACTGTAAATCTCCTTGTAGGCAGCATAGTCGACGCCAGTTACTGTAACTCGACGTGCCTGTCCGTTAGGTATTCTCACATAGCATATTCTTTGAATCACGGCTATTGAGGCAGTAACGTTTCCCATCTCTTTTATTGTTTGAGCATCCTCAACCAACAAGTTGAAATCGTTCACACTACCAAAACCCCCGCCTGCGGTGACGATTAGGGTGTCTGTTGCAAAACCTCTCTGAAGCTGTGAGGATATTGCTTCTTGAAGCCCCTGAGTTATTGAAAGCAGTGCCACTATGGCGGCTATTCCAATGACTACGCCCAGGGTAGTTAAAACTGCTCTGAGCTTCCTCAGCCTTATCGCGCTGAAAGCGTATGAAAACATGTCTATTATTCTCATTTCAACTCACCGTCTCCCTGACAATCATGCCGTCAAGCATGTACACTATTCTCTTAGCCTCCGCAGCCAGACGCTGATCATGGGTAACCATTATTATTGTTACACCCTTATCCTCGTTAAGCTTCTTTACGAGCCTTATTATTTCATAAGTGTTTTTAGAATCTATGTTTCCAGTGGGTTCATCCATAAGCAGGAATTTAGGGTTGTTGGCTAGAGCTCTGGCGATCGCGACGCGTTGCTGCTCACCCCCGCTGAGCTCCGTCGGCTTATGATTCATCCTGCTCGCTAAACCAACCATCTGCAAGAGTTCCTCAGCACGTTTTCTCCTCTCACCCTTGCTTAAGCCGGCTATCGACATTGGTAGTTCAACGTTCTCCCTTGCTGCGAACCTCGGAATAAGGTTGAAGAATTGGAAGACGAAACCTATTTTCATCCTTAAATCCGCAAGCTGATTATCATTCAGGGTTGACACATCAGTGTTTTCGATGAAAAGCCTTCCACCAGTCGGCTTGTCTAAAGCTCCTATCAGGTTTAGAAGAGTCGACTTTCCACTTCCTGAAGGCCCCAGCACTGAGAGAAACTCGCCCTCCTCCACTTCAAGGTTTACGCCGCAGAGAGCCTCGACTGGAATCTTGCCCTGCATGTAGGTTTTTCTCAGGTCAACACTTTTAATGATGGTCTTAGCCATTTTTCAACCCCATCCTACTTGGACAGATACTTCCAGGAAAGCAGTATCCCTATTGAAGAAAGCACGGCGGCGAAGAAACCCAGGTGCATGAAGTCGGCGATAAGTCTAGAAGGGTCTAAAGTCAGGATTGTCAACTGTCTTAAAGCGTCTGTCAGATAGCTAAGCGGGTTTACATAAGCCACTGCCTGCAACCAGTCCGGCATTAAAGTGATCGGGAATAAAGTGTTGCTTGCAAACATCAGAGGCATAGTGATTAAACTTATGAATTGCATGGGCCTCTCCAACTTAGTTGATCTTAGGGAGAATGCTAGGAAAACCGATGAAAGCCCTACGCTAAGAAGGAATATTGCCGCGTAAACCCCAAATATGTTAAGCGGGGTGAAGCTTGGGCTCAGCTGCAACCCGAATATTGTTGCGAGAGTAAGGATTATCGTAGCCTGAAGCATCGCTCTTAAAGTCGCGTTAAGAACCTTTGAAAAGATTATTGCCCCGCGCGGCACAGGCGTGCTCAAAACTTTATCCAGAAACCCTAGGCGCCTATCCCAAACTATAGACATCCCGCTGAACATCGTTGTTGTCATAACTATCATTGATATCATGCCGATGGACATGTAGCTGAAGTAATCCGTTACTCCGAAAACATTCCTCATAACGTTCGCACCAATATCTGAAACAGTCTGTCGGATTATTTGGGAAACCATGGTGCCGCTAACATATATCACTCCGTTAGCCGGAGGGATCACGTAGTTTCCAGGTATCGGAATTTTCTCCGGAACCTCCATGTTGGCCAGGTTGCTTGCTGAGAACATTGCGCCCAAGTTCATCGACTTCCCCAGAAGCCCCATCCAGATTAAAGGCTGGATTACGAGCATTAGAAGCATTATGGGGTCGTTTAACCATTTTTTAAGCTCTCTGACGGTTAAAGCCCACAGGCCGCGGAGAAGGCTCGGATGATACTCGTTCACCCTGCTCATCTTGCCCTCGCCCTCCTGATAGTCATCCTCTGGCTTCGAAAAGCCTCTTTAGACTCCTCCGTGTCGCGCATAGACCTGCCGGTGTATTCTAGGTAAACATCGTTTAAAGTGGGTTCTGTAAGCGAAAGCCTTGTCACAGTGTAACCATTCCTTCTGAGAGCCTCAATTACTAGAGGAGCCGTTACCTCCCCAGACTCCACCTTGATCCTGTAGGAGCCGTTCTCGTTTCTAACCTCCTTAACGTTTTCAACGCTACGGATTACATCACTGATGTCAGCATCCTCCTTTAAGCTTATTGTTATGATATCGCCGCCTAAACTATGCTTCAATTCTTCAGGGTCTCCGGTTACGATGATTTTCCCATAGTCAATTATTGCTATGCGGTCGCACAGGGTGTCAGCCTCCTCCAAGTAGTGTGTCGTCATGAAAATAGTCATGTCGTATTCCTCTTTCAACCGCTTAATGTAGTTCCATGTTGCAGCCCTAGTTTGGACGTCTAAACCGAGAGTCGGCTCATCTAGGAAAAGAACTCTCGGCCTGTTTATCAGGCCGCATGCTAGCTCGAGCCTCCGCCTCATCCCTCCGGAATAGGTTTCGACCTTCTTATCTTTGAAGCTGGTGAGCTCAACGAGCTCCAGAAGTTCAACAGCCCTCTTCTTCGAGACTTCGCGTGGAATGCCGTAGAGGTCTGCGCATAGAATTATGTTCTCGTAGCCTGTTAAATCCTCGTCTGCCGTGTACTCTTGTGGAACAACGCCTATAGCTTTTCTAACCGCGTTAGCCTGCTTCACAACGTCGTATCCTAGAATTGAGGCCGCGCCTTCTGTCGGCCTTAAAACAGTTATCAGCATATTTATGGTGGTTGTCTTACCGGCGCCGTTAGGACCAAGGAAACCAAAGATTTCGCCGTGTTTAACGCTGAAGCTTACATGGTCGACTGCAACCAGATTCCTGTTGAAAACCTTAGTAAGACCTCTAGCAACTATGACTTCCTCGGACATTCTGAATCTACCTCTCAAGCTTCCTGTTTAATTCCTCTATTTTCTCAGCGGCTTCCTCAAGCACCCTGCCTGCTTCTGCAAGATCCTCCTTAGTCGCCTTGTCTCTTGAAAGAATCATGAATTCCCTGAAGGCGGCGAAAAGACGTTTAATAGGCTCATGAAGCTCACCAAGTCGATCCTCCGTAAACCTGCCGACGAAAGGAGGTGGTGGAAGTAGGAGGGGGAAAGAAACCATTCTTTCAACAAGCCTTTCCCTTATCTTACCCTTCTCCTCAAGGAGTTTTCTACCCTTATCGGTCAACTCGTAGCGTTTAACCCCTGTCTCGTCTCTTGGAAGAGCCTTTATGAACCCTTTTTCCTGTAGCCATGTGAGCAGGGGATAGATTGAGCCTGGACTCGGCCTCCAAGCCCCATGGCTTTCCTCCTCAATCCTATCCATTATTTCAGAACCGGACATCGGCTTATCACTAAGCTTTTCTAAAACTAAATATCTTAGAAGACCCTTCGGTGCGTAAGCCATGTGCCTCATCCAGTGTCTAAACATGTCACTGTCGATATCGATGACGATATATAAACTTTTCCCTATTTCAACGAGTTCAGCCTAGCTCTCGAGCTACCTTTGGCACTTAGTACTCTCTTTAAAGCCCTCATTCCTAAAGTTTTAGCACGCGCTATGGATGATGATTAAAGATATAAACCCTTGAAAAAAATAGGTGTCATGCTGGTTAAGATACCTTTCGGCAGGGGCTTTGAAGAGTGTGAGATTGAGGATTCTAGGATTCAGGCCCATCTTGAGCCATCTTGGCCCAAGCCTGCTGAACCTGATTTTTGCGTTGAGAGCGCGTTATCAAACCCAATAGGCTCTGAAAGCCTCGCCGAGCTCGCTGAGAAGGCAGGCAGGATTCTAATAATTAGTAGTGATAACACTAGACCAGTCCCAAGTAAAACTACTCTTCCAATGCTTGTCGCAAAAATGAGGAAGGAGTCTCCACAGGCTTCAATAAGGCTGCTAGTGGCTACCGGGCTGCACGAATGGTCTCCCAGCGGGAGCGAGTTGAAAGAGAAGTTCGGTCAGGCGCTGGACTATTTTGAGGAGTTTGTCATTCACTCGGCTAAAAACATCGGCTCGCTAGAGAACCTCGGATCGTTATCAACAGGAAACACGCTTTACGTAAACACTCTTTTAAAAGAGGCCGACCTGGTGGTTGCTGAAGGATATATTGAGGGCCACTTCTTCGCAGGATTCACCGGTGGGCCGAAGAGCATTCTCCCCGGTGTCTCAGGGGTTGAGACTATAATGAACAATCATTCTCCGAGAAACATTGATCACCCGAAAGCGAGATGCGGGGTTGCTGAGGGAAACCCTATATACGAGGAGATGCTGGAGGCAGCACGCATGGCGAAACTCCGCTTCATTCTGAACGTCGTGTTAGACGGGTGTAAGAGGATTCTTTCAGCCTTCGCAGGCGACGCGGTTGAGGCGCATAGGATTGGCCGTGTTTTCGCTTTAAAATGTTGCGGTGTAAAACCGGTTCCAGGAGATATAGTGATAACTTCAAACGGAGGCTATCCTTTAGACCGAAACCTTTACCAGCTTGTTAAAGGTATTTCAAACGGCGCCCTAACAGCTAGGGAGGGCGGTGTAATCGTGGCTTGTGGCGAATGCATAGACGGGGTTGGGCACCAAGGGTTCTACGAGATGCTTGCCTCCTCAAGCAGCCCGGGCGAGCTCCTAAGTAGGCTTAGGTCTGGAGAAATATGGAGGGAGGCACAATGGGAGGCACAGGTTTTGGCGAAAGTCTTAGAGAGGTTTCGCGTGGTAGTTGTTTCAAGAGGTGTGGATTTGAAAACAGTTGAATCCATGCACATGACGCATGCGAAAAACCTGAAGGAGGGTTTAGAAATCGCTCTTAGCCTTAAGCCCCGGGGGAGAATAACTCTTCTCCCTGACGGCCCCTCCGCAATACCTCTTCCCGATAAGTGTTAGCAGCGTTTTTCCTATGCGGTTTAGCTGTCTATGTCACCATCTGGCGAATTCAGCGGTCTTATCTCTCTTAGGCGGGATGCCGGACGTGTGCACAAGATACCGGATCTGAGAGGAAGCCTCAATCATACAGGTGACGTGGTAAGCCTCTTCCAGGAGCTTAGCCGCGGCGAATGTTCCATGCCCTCTCACCACAACCCCCTTGTAATGCTTAAGTGCCTCAGAAACCTTTTCCTCAAGCTCCTTGGAGCCACTCACCTCTTTGACAACCAGCACGGGTATCTTCCTAAGCACGTAGTCTCCTTCAGCATCCATCGGGATTATCTCGTCGAAAATCAGTGAGCAGACTATTGAGTAGGGAGGGTGCGCGTGCACAACGGCCAAGGCTGAAGTATTGAGGTAGATGGTCCTGTGAACCATGGTCTCGGAGGAGCTTAGCAGTATGGAACTATCCTCCTCGAAAAGGTCTACTTCAACGACGTCCTCCGGCCCTACCTCGTCGGCAGCCGCGCCCCTCCTCTTAATATACATCTTGTCGCCTACTCTAACGCTTATGTTTCCACTGTGGCTGACCATGTAGCCTTTGTCGAAAAGCTTCTTACCATACTTGCTTATCTCCCTCCAAACCTCGCTTACACTACCTGAGTCCAACTTTCTTAATCTTCCTCCCCATTAAAGTATTTAAAGACTCTGGGCATCATTATGTAGCTCTCTCGTCCCATTTTTCTTGTTTTACAGCAGGCCTGCCGGAATTAATCTTAGCTCGGGATCCAAAAACGATAACAGACTAAGATGCTGTGCAATAACATCCGAACCTATCGTAGTTTCACGCACGCTATTTTTTT
>FMSI01024701.1_pt1 | contig 16921 bp, 12 predicted proteins | sample 1504471 | NCBI WGS metagenome assembly FMSI01 (sample SAMEA4475357, study PRJEB15587) | soil metagenome | biome: Soil; feature: Field | place: India | collected 2015-03-11 | depth 0 m
TCTTCTTTAAGAATACCATCTAAAACCTCTAAGGCAGAATCACTATAGTTTTCGGGCAAATACGCCGTTCTATCATCTTTCTCTTCTTCTGTAATGAGCTCCTCTTTTTCTTCTTTAGTCTCTTGCCCATCTCTTTGTTGTAGTTCCTTCAACTTTTTGATAACCATTTTACAGATAGTCATCAAACTTTCAAGAACACCTTTTCCTTCCGTAGCAACAGCTGGAAAAAAGGGCATCTTTCTCTTGTTAAGACGAAGATGTAACTCTTCCAGATCCATAGCATTTTCTATATCTCTCTTGTTATACTGAATTACCATTGGAATAGTGTTTATATCTATACCATAATCATTTAGATTATCCTCCAGATTTTTTAGACTTTCGATATTATCCTCCAACATTTGTCTCTGAGAATCGGCAACAAATACAATGCCATCAACTCCCTTAAGGACCATCTTTCTGGTTGTGTTATAAAAAATCTGACCAGGAACAGTATATAAATGAAATCTCACTTTATAACCATTTATCTCTCCTATACTTATGGGGAGAAAATCAAAAAACAAGGTTCTGTCAGTTTGAGTGGCTAAACTTACTAACTTTCCTCTACTTTCAGGAGTAAGCTTTTGGTGTATATAAAGAATATTTGTAGTTTTTCCTGACAGCCCTGGTCCATAATATACTATCTTCGCATTTATCTCTTTGTTTATATAATTAATAAAAGCCATTTATTACTTGCTCCTTTGAACAAGAATTTTTCTTGCTGTAGTAGATATTATAGAGGATACATTTTTTGATTTTGATAACTTATCTAAATCTTTATTGCCAAAGGACGACAGAAACTTTATAGAGACCTGAACAGGTGTTTTAGGATTATAAACAAGGTTTAGCTTAATATTATAGTTTTGCGTCCAGTTTTTGTTCATAGCTATTGCTCTTATAATCTCATCAGGAAGGTTCTTGTCCTGTGATATCTTCATCACTTCACCTTCTGTTATCCTTGGATTTTTTAAAACAGCCGTTGAGACAAGTTTATTGCTATCTTTTATTAATATACTTCGCACCTCTTTGTTTCCCATTAAAGCAAACTTTATCTTCTCAGCCACTGACATTTTTGATATTTTTCCTGCAATACTTCTCTTTTTCTCCTCATTATCCTCTTCAACATGCTCCATCAATAATTCTTTGTGCTGATCTATAACATCTTTAGGTAGAGGAGCCTCTTTTTTCTCTAAGCTTTCAGTAACCTTTTTTGAGACATAAAAACTTACCTTATCATAATACTCCAAAGGTAAGGAAGGGTTGTTTAACAAATTATCTATGATCACCTGATTTGTTGACCATATCTCTTCTCTTAACAATATAAGTTTTAAAATTTCCTGATTTTTTGAGGTAGCAAACTTCTCAACTACATTTGCTGGAACAAGTTTGTGTGAAAAAACTACCTCTAAAATCTCCAGATCATCCTGAAATAGATAGGCTACAAGGGTTAATATCTTTTGATCGTAAAGATCTTTTATGAAATTTTTAAGTAGATGTTTTGGTACCTCTCTTAAATAATTAATGCATCTCTCTCGCAAAGCATTTCTATTCTCTATAGCATAAACTGAGATTACATATATAAGCTCATTTAGCGGGAGGGGAAAACCCCCCTCCAGCAATCTAACATTGATCTCTTTATTTTGCTCATTTAAAAGTTTTTGTCCTATCTCAGACAATCTCATTGATGTGCTTCCTGTCTTTCTTTGTTTGCCTGCTGTATTATTTTCTCACTTAGATGAGTTGGAACCTCTTCATAATGAGAAAACTTTACGGTAAACATAGCCCTACCACTTGTGAGAGATTTTAAATCATTTGCATATTTTAAAATCTCTGCCATAGGTACTTTAGCTCTAATAATCTGGTTATTTGCCTTAGGTTCTACCCCGACAACATGTCCCCTCTTACTATTAATATCACCTATGACATCTCCCATATACTCATCAGGACAAATTATCTCAATATCCATAATGGGTTCGAGAAGAACCGGCGTTGCATTTTGAGCTGCCTTCTTAAAGGCCAAAGATCCAGCAATCTTAAAGGCCATTTCAGAAGAGTCTACTGGATGAAAGGAACCATCATAAAGAGTTACCTTAACATCTACCACGGGAAAACCAGCCAAAACCCCTTCCTGCATAGCCTCAACTATACCCTTCTCAACAGCAGGAATATACTGCTTAGGAATAACACCACCTACGATCTTATCCACAAATTCAAAACCCATGCCTCTTGGTAATGGTTCAATCTCTATCCAACAATCTCCATACTGACCTCTACCACCTGACTGCTTTTTATATTTACCCTGAACCTGAGTCCTGCCTTTAATTGTCTCTTTATAAGGTACTTTAGGCGTTTTAAGCTCAACCTCTACACCATACTTTCTTTTAAGCCTCTCTAAAACTATCTCGATATGTGTCTGTCCTGTGCCAGAAAGTAAAAACTCTTTTGTTTGTTCGTTCATGGCGAAACTAACTGTAGGATCTTCATCTATTATTTTCTGAATTGCCTGACTAAGCTTATCTTCATCATTTCTTGTCTTAGGAACAATAGCAAAAGATATCATAGGTTCTGGTATGTCAGGTGCTTTATAAACAATAGGGTTTGATTCTTCCGATAGGGTATCCCCTGTTTTTATATCCTTTGATTTCAAAATTGCTACTATGTCACCAGCATAGGCTTGAGGAATATTTTTAAACTTCTTACCCTCAATAATTGCTAAAGAACCAATCTTTTCTTTTACTCCTCTTGAGGCATTATATACCGTAGATTCGGAACTAATCTTTCCAGAAAATACCCTCATTACAGAAACCTTACCGGTAAAAGTATCTACCAAGGTTTTAAAGACAAGTGCAGAAAAGGGTGCATCGGGAGTTCTTTTTCTTCTTTCTTCCTTTTGTGTAATAGGGTTTATACCTATTGTGTCAGGCACCTCATCTGCCGACGGTAACAATAGAGTTATATAATCAAGCAGATGTGAGACTCCAATGTTCTTAAAGGCAGAACCACACAAAACAGGTATAAACTGATGAGTCTGAGCACCAAATTTGAGACCATATATTAGCTCTTCTTGAGTTATCTCTTTACCTTCTAAATATTTCTCCGTTAACTCATCATTTACCTCAGCTACCTTCTCAATAAGAAAATCTCTTAATCTTTTAGCTTCATCTTCAACATCTTTTGGTATATCAATTTTTTTGAATGTTCCAGCACCGTTGTCATCAAAGGCATAGGCCTCCATCTTTACTAAATCAACAATGCCTCTAAAATCTGTCTCTTTCCCTATAGGGAACTGAACAGGTACAGGTAAAACTTTAAGCTCCTTTTCCATATCATCTACTGCTTTAAGAAAATCTGCCCTTTCTCTATCCATCTTACTAACAAAGGCTATTCTTGGTATGCGCCACTCTTCAAGTAAGTTCCAGATGGTGTGGGTCTCTACTTTTACACCTGATATAGCGCTTATTATAACAACAGCACCAGTTGATGCTTTAAGACAAAACTCAGAATCTATAATAAAGTTTGCATAACCTGGTGTATCAAGTATGTTTATATAGCACTTATTCCAGTTAATATGGTTAAAGGAAGAGGATATACTTATTTTTCTTGATATCTCTTCTGGTTCATAATCAAAGTTTGAAGTACCATCGTCTACCCTGCCTAATTTATCTACCGCCTTAGCATTAAATAACATAGAATCAGCAAGTGTTGTCTTTCCTGCCCCACCGTGCGCAACTAGTGCTATGTTCCATCTTTTTTCAAAATCTCCCATAAACCCTCCTTTTTTTATAGAGTAACTCGGTTATTTCCATAAATAATCAAAAAAATTATAAACTTGTCTCTTTCTCATTCATCTCATAAAGTATTTTAAGTCCTTCAAGGGTTAAATTGGGCTCTACCACTTCAATATATCTTGTCTCCTTTGATATGACATTGGCAAGCCCACCTGTTGCATAAAAACCAATATTCTTATCACCCATCTCTTTCTTAATTTTCTCACAGATGGCATCAATCATGCCAGCGTAACCAAATATTATACCTGCTTGAATAGCAGAGATGGTGTTCTTACCTATTACCCTATCAGGTGTTGTAAGCTCAATCTTAGGAAGTTTTGCCGTTCTCTCTGCAAGAGCCTCAAGTGATATCTCGATACCAGGAATTATTACACCTCCTAAATACTCACCTTTCTTACTTACACAATCAAAGGTTGTTGCAGTACCAAAATCAATAACGACCAATGATTTCTTATATTTTTTGTAGGCTGCAACGGCATTCACTATCCTATCGGCGCCTACTTCTTTTGGATTATCGTATAAAATGGGCATACCAGTTTTAATGCCCGGTCCTACAAAAAAGGGGTCCCTGTTAAAATATTTCTTACACATCATGTTAATAGTTAGTGTTAGAGGAGGAACAACATTTGATATGGCAATACCTCTAATATCAGAGACATCAATGTTATAATATTTAAAAAAGCTAAGAAAAAGCATCCCCAACTCATCGGCAGTTCTACTCTTTTCAGTCCTTACTCTAAAGGAGTTTATAAGTTTGTCCTTTTTATAAACACCAGAGGCAATATGAGTATTACCAACATCTATCACAAAAAGCATCCCCTACCTCCATATCCTTTTATAAAATTCTTTTATGAAAGCAATGAGTTATGTGCATCATATTAGAATTTCACCCGCATATATCTCTTTTAAAACTCCATCTATATTTGCCAACAATGCCCCGTCAGATTTAAGTCCCACAATCTTACCTTTTTGCTTACCAGTGCCCGTAGTGATCATAATCTCTCTATCCTTACCGTAAGCTATCTCATCCCAGACCTTTGCTATGTCCTCTATATCTCCATCTTTTGAGATGAAAGAATAGTATTTTTCTTCAAAAATCTTAATTATCTCGATGATAAGTCTGCACCTATCAATCCTTGCCCCTGTTGTTGAGTAAATTGAGCCAGCAATATCTCTAAGCTCTTCAGGGAAATCATAGCCTTCACTATGGATATTAATACCAACTCCTAAAATTACATATCTGGCTACCTCACCTTCGCTATATAGTTCTGATAATATGCCACCAACTTTCTTATGGCCGATCATAATATCATTAGGCCACTTAAGCTTAACATTTATTTTAAACTTACTAAGGGCCTCAGCAACGGAAACACCAATAACTATAGTCAGTCTTGTTAAAACAGTTAGGTTTAGGTCAGGTTTTAGAATGATAGAAAAATATATATTTTTTCCAAAGGGAGAGAACCAGCTCCTTCCCTTTCTACCTCTACCTGCAGTCTGCTGTTCTGTAAGAACTAAAGCCCCTTCTCTAACCTTATCACTTATCTGATGGGCATAGGCGTTGGTAGAGTCAATGCTTATGAAATGAAAAATGTCCTTGCCAAAAGATTGACCCTCAAAGCTATCTTCATCTAAAGCAAGAATTGTATCTTTGGGGAAAACTAATTTATAACCCCTTTTGGGCTGGCTATCAATTATAAAACCTTTCTCTTCAAGATAATTTATATGTTTCCAGACAGCGGTTCTTGAGATATTAAATTTTTCGCAGAGAAGCTTGCTTGATGTCCAATCCCTGCTATTAGCAAGTTTTTTTAATATTTCTCTCCAAATCAAACATTACCCCTCTATCTCGAGACTAATATCTACCGCTTTTACAGAATGGGTCAAAAAACCAAGAGAGATATAATCAACTCCTTTTATAAGATATCTATTGAAGTTATCTAAATTTATTCCTCCAGAGATTTCATAGGTTATGCCATTTTTTTTCATTGAGAGTGCCTTTTTTATGTCTTCAGGTGTCATGTTATCAAGCATTATATGATCTGCTCCTCCATCAATGGCCTCTCTTAGTTCCTTTAAGTTTTTTACCTCTACAGCCACTTTAATTAGTGCTGTCCTCTTTTCTTTAGCAAGGGATATAGCCCTTTTTACATTACCTATTATAGCTATGTGATTGTCCTTTATAAGCACCCCATCTGTTAAAGAAAACCTATGATTAAAAGCTCCTCCAACTCTTACTGCATATTTTTCAAAGGCCCTTAAAAGAGGGGTTGTCTTTCTTGTATCTAATATCTTAATACCAAACTTTTTAGCCTTTTCTGAAAGTTGGTTACTTATTGTAGCAATTCCTGACAATCTTTGGATAAAATTTAGTGATACTCTCTCTCCCATAAGAATACTTCTAAGCCTACCCTCTACTATCCCAAAGCTCTCTCCTTTTTTAACGCTATCCCCCTCTTTCTTACTAAACTCAACTTTAATATCCCTTTCTATCTGTTTAAAAACCTCCTCCGCTACTAAGGTGCCACATAGTATGAAATCAGATTTGGCTAAGTAATATGCCTTTCCTTTAAGGTCCTTATCAATAATCTCGTTAGTTACATCAAGAAAGCCAATATCTTCATCAAGTGCCCTTTTAACAACTTCTCTCAAAAATATTGGATTTATCAAGAGTCTATCTCCTTAAGAAAAGACAAGTTCTCTTCCAATTTTCTAAGCTTTTCCATAAAACCCTGCAGTCTAATCTTATCATCCTCTACAACTGCTTCAGGTGCATTTTTTAAATAATCCTCATTAGAGAGCCTCTTTGATAGAAACTCAACATCCTTCTCGACCTTCTTTATCTCCTTAGATATCCTATTAATCTCATCTCTTACGTTTATCATCCCTTCAAGATTAACCCAGATATCAATACCTGCTACATAGCTAAAGGCTGAATTTTTAGGTCTTTCTGATACCTCATCTCTGAAATAGACCTCGCATCTTGCCAAGGCTTCAATGTATTTATGAAAATCTTTAATATAGTCCCTTTCTCTAATAACAAGAGTTGTCTTGGGTTTTAATGCTGGCTGTATGTTCATCTCGCTTTTAATATTTCTTATAGACTTTACAATGTTGATAAAAACCTCTACCTCCTCTGTATCTTGTTTAATGAAAAACTCATCTTCTTTTGGGAAAGACGATACTACTATGCTGTCTGACACGGAAGGAAGCTTATTGTATATCTCTTCTGTAACATAGGGCATAATAGGATGCAAAAGTTTTAAAGATGTAATGAGACAATACCACAGTGTATATTTAACAGCCTCTTCATCTATTCTTAGTTTCGAAAGCTCGATATACCAATCACAATAATCGTTCCAGAGGAACTTATAGATGGAACTGGCAGCAACATTGAAGTTATATGTGTCATAGGCTTGTCTTACCTCAGAGATAGTTTCGCTTAATCTCTTTAGAATCCATTTATCTAATGGATTTAACGCATCCTTATTAAGATGTTCCGTAGAAGGTTTATATCCGCCTATGTTCATTAGCACAAAGCGAGAAGCATTCCATATCTTGTTTACAAAATGACGATAACCTTCTATTCTGTCTTCAGATAGCTTTATGTCCCTCCCCTGCGCAGCAAGAGCTGTAAGGGTAAATCTAAAGGCATCGGTCCCAAACTTATCCATTATAATCAATGGGTCTATGACATTACCCTTTGATTTACTCATCTTCTGACCACTAGCATCTCTCACTAAGGCATGAATATAAACATCTTTAAAGGGGACATCTTCCATAAATTTTATCCCCATCATTATCATACGGGCTACCCAGAAAAAGAGTATATCAAAACCAGTAACAAGAACCGAAGTTGGATAAAATATCTCAAGCTCCTTTGTCTTTTGGGGCCAACCGAGTGTGGTAAAGGGCCAGAGGGCTGAACTAAACCATGTATCTAATACATCTGGGTCCTGAATAAGGTTTATATTTTTGCATTTTGGACAAGCATCTCCCTCAGGGATAGGATTAGCATTTGCAAGAACCAGATAATAATCAACATCTTCTATGATCTTATCAAAAGATAATCCCTCCTTTTTGTAATCAATATATAACCCATTTATCCTTGTGGTATCTTTTTGGTTTTCCCTCATAGTTATAAAAATCTTATCTCCATCGCAGTCAGGACAATAGTAAACAGGTATCTGATGTCCCCACCATATCTGTCTTGATATACACCAGTCCTGAATATTCTCCATCCATTGATAGTAACTATTTTCCCACTGTTGAGGTATAATTTTTATTTTTTCTTCTTTAACTGCAGATATTGCCTTCTCAGCAAGAGATTTAACCCTCACAAACCATTGAAGAGTAAGTAAAGGCTCTGTAACGTCTTTACACCTATAACAATGACCTACATTGTGTTTGTGAGCCTCTATGCTCTGAAGTAACCCAAGTTCTTTAAGGTGTTCAATTATCTTCTTTCTCGCCTCGAATCTGTTTAACCCTTTATATTTTTCAGGAGCAGGATCACAGATATAACCCTTTCTGTCAATGACTGATATGAAGTCAAGCTTGTGCCTCTTTCCTGTTTGTTCATCAGCAAAGTCATGGGCTGGGGTTATCTTAACAGCTCCAGTTCCAAAGGCTACATCAACCATATTATCTGCCACCACTGGTATCTTTCTATTAGCGAGAGGAAGAATAACTTCTTTGCCAACCACCTCTTTATATCTTTTATCTTCTGGATTAACAGCTACAGCGGTATCTCCCAGCATAGTCTCTGGTCTAGTAGTAGCAACAACTATAAATTTTGATGGATCATGGACAAAGGGATATTTAATAAAGTAAAGATTTCCATCTTTCTCTTCATACTCAACCTCTAAGTCTGAAAGCGCTGTCTCACAACGGGGGCACCAATTGATTAATCTATTATCTCTCTCTATAAGCCCTTCTTTAAAGAGTCTTAAGAAAACTATCTTAACAGCCTTCGAAAGCCCCTCATCCATTGTAAATCTTTGTCTTGTCCAATCACAGGTACAGCCTAATCTCTTAAGCTGATTAATTATAGTATTTCCAGATTCTTCCTTCCATTTCCAGACTCGCTCAATAAAGGCCCTTCTACCCATCTTGTGTCTATCAAGACCTTCTTTAGCTATCATTTTCTCTACAACATTTTGCGTAGCAATTCCTGCATGGTCAGTACCTGGTATCCATAGAACATTATATCCATCCATCCTTTTAAATCTCGCTAAAATATCCTGTAAGGTATTATTTAAGGCATGACCCATATGAAGTGAACCTGTAACGTTGGGAGGTGGTATTACCATTGAGAATGGTGGTTTATCTGTATCTACTTTTGCTGTAAAATATCCTTTTTCAAGCCACTCTCTATACCATTTTTCTTCAACTTTCTTAGGCTCGTATGACTTAGACAAGATCTCTTCCATCAACCCCCCAAAGCAAAATTATCTCTTAGGAAACTTATCCTTTAAAATAGTATCCACTATCTCAGGTACTACTTCCCATGCGACCTTTTCTATTACCTCATAGGTAATTTCTTTTATAATATTTTCAAGCTCACGACGATCAATAGCATGTAAATCGAGCTTCTTTACCTCTTGCTCTACTATTGGTGCTACCTTTGGGGCCTCTTTGACCTCTTTCTCTGATGGTACTTCAAAATCCCATATATCCAAATCCTCTTCTGTAGGCACAATCTCTTCCATTTCTTTTAGCTCTTTAGCTACCTCTTCTACAACAGGCTTAACCTTTTTCTCCTCTATAACCTTACCAACTGAAGGCTTTTCTTTTTCAACAAGTATCTCATTTAGGTCTGAGAAAAACTCATTTATATCAATAGATGTTTCTTCTTCCTTCTTCTCAACCAAAAATTCTTTTTCTTCTACTTCTTTCTTTTCTTCTGTCTTCTCTGTTACTTCTTCCAATACCACTTCTTCGCTCAAAAGATCTTCTAAGGTCAAAGTTTCAGCCATCTCTTTCTTAGTCTCAGAAGGTGTTGCTTCTTCTATTTGTAACTCTTCAACTTCTATCTCCTCAATATCTTTTAACTCTTCCACTTCTTCTATATCTTCAGACTCTAACTCACCAATCTCCCACTCATCGAGGATTATCTCTTTCTTTTTAGTACCTTCTTTAAAACTAAACTCTTCGCCAAAGTCGAGCTCCAGAGATTCTTCGAAAACCCCTTCTTTAATCTTCTCTCCCTTTTCTAACTCTAAATCAACTAATTCAAGCTCACTTTCCTTATCTGATATAATCGTTAACTTAGATTTAAGATTTTCTATTTTTGAAAGAAAGCTTTGGGAATCAAAGGGTTTTTCTATAATCTCGTCACACTCACAGAGAGATAAAATTTTGTCTCCTGTATGCTCCTTACCATTATACATAATAAGAACTGGTATATTGGGATTATATTTTTTTATCTCCTTAGATAACCTTGCAGAATCTATGTCAGGAAGGCTAAAATCAAGGACTATAGCGTCTATCGCTGTGCTCTTTACGGCTCTTAAGGCTGCGTCTCCATTATCAGCAAAGATTAGATTGTATCCTAAAGGTTTAAGAAGCATCTCAATAACCTTTCGAACGGTAAAACTATCATCTGCAATTATTATGTTTTTCATAAACTCTCCTCACCACCAAAAAGTGATAGATCCTCAAAAAAATAACAATCTCTATCGCCAATTCTTAGAGCCCTTTTTGCATAAAAATCATCAATTAAAACGGCATCTTTGAAATCATTCTCATTAACTCTAACAAAATCGATAAACTCATCTACAAGAACACCTGCTAAATCAAGCATTTTAATAATTATTAGGACAATACGGTTATTTAAGCTCAAATTTTCATCCAAATTAAAAAGAGGCATAAGGGTGTTGTTATAAATAGCAAGATAATTAAGTCTCTTCCCATAAGGAGAGCTATATATTTTTAAATTATCTGAGGTTGTTACCTTCGCCAGTATCCTTTCATCGAACAAATAATTTTTATCTGCTATCTTCACTCTTAAAAAGGTTATTTCTGGCAAGTTAGCTCCTTATATCTCTCATCAAGAAACTCATCATAAAAGGCAAAAATAAGTTTATCACCTAATGTCACAGCAAAATCAATATACTGGTAACCATATTTGTTTAATAACCCTGCTTTGTTGATTACTTCTAATTTATCAACCTCAAAAAATCCCTCAACTATATCTACTAAAAGTCCGATATTAAGACCCTTTTTGGAGTTAAGAAGCAAAATATTTTTTTTTTGCCCTTCTTCACCTCGATTAAGTTTTAAAAAAAATTTGCCTTCAAAAACCTTATACTCCCTATTCTCATCGAGCAAGATATTGTCTTTTATTGCTTCTTCTCTGTAATCGAGGACCTTTTTAACTAAAAGTGCTCTAAAGGCAAAAAGATACTGATTAAGGTTAAAAAACAAATACATAGCTTAACATTTTCTATCACAAAATTGCCTAACTGTCAAGAAATGATTAAGATTTCTTATAAATCTGATAATTTAATTCTATAAACATTTTGGTTTTTTTTATTAAAATTAGCATATTTTAATTTTGTATGATTGACTGTTGATTAAATAAATTTTTTTCATATAATATTTATTCATAAAATGTTCAAATATATTAGCTATATAACCTTCCTAATATTATTTTTGTGTTTTTTGGCTCCTGCCATCAGTTCTGAGCAAAGTCTTGAAAGGGTGAAAAAAAGAGGTTATCTACTATGGGGAACCGACGCAGAAGGCGGTGCCCCATACGCCTTTCCAGACCCAAATAACCCTAACAAACTAATTGGTTTTGAGATTGACATAGCGGAGGCAATTGGGAGAGAGTTAGGAGTAAAAATAAAATATGTTCAAAATGCCTGGGACAGCCTAATTCCTGCCCTTGAGAGAGGTGACTTTGATATAGCAGTAAATGGTATAGAGATTACGCCACAACGCCTTGAAAGAGTAATTTTTACAAAGCCCTACTATGTTTACACTCTACAAACGGTAGTTAGAATAGATGAAGACCATATAAAAGACTTTGAAGATTTAAAAGGCAAAAGGGTGGGCACACTTCAAGGTGCCGTATCTCACTCTCTACTTGAAGAGTTGGGAGGTGTTAATATTAAGGTATACTCAGGTGTCGTTGAGCCTTATGAAGATTTAGCCTTAGGTAGATTAGATGCCGTCTTTCTCGATAGCCCCATAGCAGCGTATTATGCTAAGCCAAATAAGAAGCTAAAATATGTAGGTAAACCCATTGGTGAAGGACTTTACGGAATGGCATTGAGAAAAGAGGATAAAGAGTTGAGAGATGCCATAGATAGAATACTGTTAAAACTGATAGAGTCTGGTGAGTTAAAAAGGATATACGATAAATGGAACCTTTGGGACGAAAGTCAAAAGAAGCTTTACTCTCATGCGAAAGAATATACAGGAGAATCCTTTAAAGAAGAGGTAAAATCGGTCTCCCTTCTCTCTTTTATCCCAACATTGCTAAAAGGTACGTTAGTAACAATAGGGGTTTCTGTTGCATCTATGATAGTTGCTATTTTACTGGGATTAACTCTTGCCATAATGAAAGTATATATGAAGCCACCTTTTAACTATTTTGCCTCAATGTACATCGAGTTTTTTAGAGGAACCCCTCTATTAATTCAGCTCTATATATTATATTACGGTTTACCAAATATAGGTATCTCCTTAAACCCACTTACAGCAGCAATATTAGGGCTCGGTATGAACTATGCAAGCTATGAAGCAGAGCTTTATCGTGCAGGTCTTTCTGCTATTCCTAAGGGTCAGTTTGAGGCAGGTCTTTCTCTTGGTATGTCAAACTTTTTAGTAATAAGAAGAATTATATTGCCACAGGCCATAAAGATTGCTCTACCAGGAATAACAAATGATTTTATCGCACTTTTTAAGGATTCATCTCTTGTTTCTATTATTGCTATGGTAGAGCTTACAAAATCCTATACAATCCTTGCTGCAACAACAATGAAGTTCTTTGAATTGGGATTAATTGTAGCTTTTCTATATTTTGCTATGAGTTACCCCCTCTCACTGCTTTCTAAAAGGTTAGAGGATAAACTTAAGAAGAAAAGAAGATGATTAAGGTTCGAAACTTACACAAGTACTACGAAAAGGTCCATCTATTTAAGGGCATCTCTTTAGATGTTGATAAAGGAGAAGTAGTGGTTTTGATAGGTCCTTCTGGTTCTGGCAAGAGTACCTTTTTAAGATGCATAAATGGACTTGAGTTTTTCCAAGAAGGAGAGATAATAGTCGACAATATTGAGCTTCATTCTATAAATAGATTAAACCCTTCCAGAGAAGAGAAAGAGATTATTAGAAAGATAAGAATGAAAGTAGGCATGGTCTTTCAACAATTTAATCTATTTTCCCATATGACTGTTCTAGAAAATATTATTGAGGCCCCTATACATGTTCTCAAAATTAAAAAAGATGTGGCCATAGAAAGGGCAATGGAGCTACTTAAAAGAATAAATTTAGAGAGGAAGAAGGATAGTTACCCTGATGAACTCTCCGGTGGAGAACAACAAAGGGTTGCCATTGCAAGATCTTTAGCGATGAGACCAGAAGTGATGCTTTTTGACGAGCCTACATCTTCTTTAGATCCCGAAATGGTAGGAGAGGTTCTTTCGGTGATAAAAGACTTGGTAAACGAAGGAATGACAACAATTATCTCCACTCATGAGATGAGCTTTGCAAAAGAAGTGGGAGACAAAATCTGCGTTTTTGATAATGGAGATATTATAGAAATAGGAACACCAGAAGAAATCTTTACCAACCCAAAAGTGGAAAGGACAAAGGCATTTTTAAAAAGGATAATAAAATAGATAAGGTGAAAAATAAAATAGCTTTTTTTATAAAAGTTTTAATCATCCTAACCTTAGCAGGCTGTGCCAACAATATCTCTAACTATGAGCTACTTTTAAATAGGGGTAACTATTTAGAAGCAGAAAAGCAGATAGAAAAAAATATAAGTGATATAAAACGTTCCAAAAGTAAAGAGCTCGTTTTTCTCTGTCAGAGCTACTCAAAAACTAAAAAATATAGCAAACTCTTTGCCTGTCTAGATCAATTGGAAAAGAATATTATCTCTGGTGATAAAAATTTAGAGGACCTAAACCTTATGATAGGAGGTTCTCGTCAATTCCCCTATGATCTAACTCTAATACCACACATTTTAAGGGCCGAAGCCTATCTTGAGCTTGGCAATTATTATAAGGCATTATTGTCATCTAATAAAGCTTACGAGCTTTATAAAAACATTAACTGGGCTGTCTGGGATCTACAGACGAACTGGGATAGAATCTTAAAAATTCGTATATTAAACAATCTTGTTATATCTAATGCTTATTACGGCAATAAAGAGCTTGCAAAAAAATACTTAAAGGAACTTGAAGAGGAAGGCACTGGATTTGTTGGTAGATATTTTGTTGACAAAGAGAAACAAGTGGCATTAGCAAAGTCATACATAGCTGTTGAAAGTTATGAAAAGATCTTAGAAAACAAGATAGATCCTTTTCTCGCCTTTGCCCACGTTTTTACCTTTGGCATCTTTAAAGGAATAGAAGATACTGTTTTTGCTTACAGTGAGCTTCCGAAGAAGTTTTATAAATATAAAGCACTCTACGAAACTGGAGAGTATGAGAAGGCAAAAAGTGGTTACGATGAGCTTATAAATAATCCCAAAAGTAAAGACAATGGTGAAATTTTTTGGTCCCTATTGTTTGATAGAGCCATCATATATGAAAAAGAAGGTGTTAAAGATAAGGCCAAAAATTATTTAGTAAATGCCATAGACGTTATCGAATCACAGCGTTCCTCAATTAATACAGAGGCAAACAAGATAGGTTTCATAGGCAATAAGCAAAAAGTTTATGAAAAAATAGTATCACTTTTTTATGATGACAGAGATTATATTAAATCCTTCGAGTATATTGAGCGCTCAAAGTCAAGAGCCCTTGTTGACTTATTAGCATCAAAGCAAGAATTAGCTTCTAAAAATTCCGAGGTAAACTCATTAATAGCTGAGCTTGATAAGATTGAAACTGAAAGTAAGCTTATAGCTCTTAATATTACTGAGGATGAAAGATCGAGCTCAAAGAGAGGTATTGAGATTAAAGAAAAGATTAAATTTGTAGCACCAGAAGTGTTATCTCTTATAAGTGTTTCTGTTACCTCAACCAAAGATATCCAATCTTTATTGAGTGATAAGGAGACTTTATTAGAATACTACTACGGAGAGAAAAAACTTTATGTTTTTTTAGTTGATAGAGATAGCATTAGAGCAGAACAGTTAGATAATAGTGATTTTTCGAATTTAATAGAAAGCTTTAGAAAATCCCTTCAATCTCCGAATTCAACTGAGTATCTGGAGCTATCAAAAAAATTATACAAAAAGATCTTTGCACCGATAGAACCTTTGATAAAATCAAAAAAAATTATTATTATCCCTCACGGTATTCTTCATTATATCCCCTTTAGTGCCTTGTATAATGGTGAAAGCTTCTTATTGGATAAATACGAAATATCTTATCTTCCAAGCGCAAGTATTATTAAATTTCTAAAAGAAAGGGGAAATTATGCCCCAAGCAGCTCTCTGATACTTGGTAACCCTGATGTAGGTAATCCCCTTTATGATTTAAAATATGCAGAGGAAGAGGCTATAAATATTTCAAAGGAGCTACCAAACTCAACCATACTTCTTAAAAGCTTAGCTACAGAAAGTGCTTTTAAAAGTGAGGCTAACAAACATAAATATATCCATTTAGCCTCCCATGGTACTTTTAACTCCAATGACCCCCTAAACTCAGGACTATTTCTAGCTAAAGACAAATATAATGACGGTTTCTTAAGTGTTAATGAGATATATTCTCTTAACATAAAGGCAGATTTAGTAACATTAAGTGCCTGTGAAACAGCCTTAGGGCAGATAAACGCAGGCGACGATGTAGTAGGACTTCAGAGAGGTTTCCTTTTTGCAGGTGCAAACTCAATATTAGCAAGCCTTTGGCAGGTTGATGATTTAGCAACTTCAAAACTAATGACAGAGTTTTATAAAAATTTAAAAACTAAAGGCATAGCCTCAGCCCTAAAGGAAGCGCAAATCTCTGTAAAAAATGAATACCAACATCCATACTACTGGGCATCTTTTAAGTTAACAGGTATTTTTGATTAATCTTGATAGAAAGAGGCTTTCATTTTGAGAAAGGAGAGTTTTTTGGGGAGGATTAAAATTTTATGCTCAAAATATTAATTTCACTATTATTAATCTTAACATTATTTGAAAATGTCTATGCAGTTCAGTCTACTATCACAGAATCAGATGGTTATGCCTGTATGGGTGAGGATAGGACAAAGCGTCAGACAGAAGAGATGGCTCTTCAAGATGCAAAGAAAAAGGCAATAGAACAAGTCTCTACATACATTCAGGCAGAAACTCAAGTAAAGGACTTGGAGCTTCAAAAAGACATAGTAAATGCCTTTGCAAAGGCTATTGTAAAAATTTTATCTGCCTCTGGTAAATGGGATAACGACCCGCCAAAGGTCGGCGATTGCTATAAAGTAAAAATAAAGGCTGAGGTTATCCCTGATGAATTAGGAATGAAAAAGATTATAGAAACAAAAGATTTTGATGACCCAACTCTCCCATTAAAAGTTATGGTCTGGACAGAAAAAAGGGAGTTTAAAAGCGGTGAGAAAATAAAAATCTACTTTAGGGGAAATAAACCTTTCTTTGCAAGAATAATATATAAGCAGGCAGATGGTAATCTCGTTCAGATACTTCCTAACCCCTATAGAGAAGATAATTATTTTCAAGGTGGAACTGTTTATGAGATACCTTCAGGTCCTGACAAGTTTGAATTAGAGGTTGCCCCGCCCTTTGGAGAAGAAGATATTATTCTATATGCTAGTACTTCTCAATTAGGCAACCTTGATTTAGAGAAGGCAGAAAGTGTTTATCTTGTAAAAAGCAAAGATATGGGGATAAAAACAAGAGGCATAAAAATTGTTGGTAAAAGCAACCAAAAGCTAAACGATTTTTTTGAAGAAAATATTAAGATTCACACAAAAAA
>FMSI01058151.1_pt1 | contig 16879 bp, 16 predicted proteins | sample 1504471 | NCBI WGS metagenome assembly FMSI01 (sample SAMEA4475357, study PRJEB15587) | soil metagenome | biome: Soil; feature: Field | place: India | collected 2015-03-11 | depth 0 m
GAAGGAAATGGGAAATTGTAAGGAAACAGAGAGAGGAATTGAAATTCATTATTTGCAATGCAGATGAGGGAGACCCTGGAGCTTACATGGATAGAGGCGTTCTCGAAGGTAACCCCCACCTTGTCATAGAAGGGATGTTAATTGGAGCATACGCAATAGGAGCAAGCATGGGTTATGTTTATGTCAGAAATGAATATCCCCTTGCTGTAAAAAATCTTACTGAAGCTATCAGAGAGGCACATGAACATGGATTCCTTGGGAAAAATATTCTCGGAACAGATTTCAACTTTGTAATAAAGATAAATCGTGGGGGAGGAGCTTTTGTGTGTGGTGAAGAAACCGCACTCATGCAATCTGTTGAGGGAAGACCTGGTGATCCAAGACCCAGACCACCATATCCTGCTGAGAAGGGCCTCTGGGAATATCCTACTGTAATAAACAATGTTGAGACATGGGCAAATGTTGCAAAAATTATAGAAAAAGGCGCGGATTGGTTCGCTTCTTACGGAACTAAAGGTTCAAAGGGGACAAAAATTTTCTCTCTCGTTGGAAAAGTTAAGAACACAGGTCTTGTGGAAGTTCCAATGGGTATGAGTATAGGAGACCTCGTTTATAAAGTTGGAGGAGGTGCTCTTGATGGAAAAGAGATAAAAGCGGTTCAAATTGGAGGTCCCTCTGGAGGTTGTATTCCAAAAGAACTCTTCCACCTCCCCATTGATTTTGAATCCCTTACAAATGCAGGAGCTATGATGGGTTCAGGAGGTCTAATAGTGATGGATGAAGAAACATGCATGGTGGATGTGGCAAAGTACTTTCTAAAATTTCTTAAAGAGGAATCATGTGGCAAATGCACACCCTGCAGGGAAGGTGTGGAGAGAATGCATCAAATTCTAACAAATCTCACAGAAGGAAAAGGTAAGCCTGAAGATATTCAGTTACTTGAAGAACTGGCAGAAGTTGTAAAGGATGCTTCTCTTTGCGGACTTGGAAAGACTGCTCCTAACCCTGTTCTTACAACTCTCAGGTATTTCAGAAAGGAGTATGAAGCTCACATAAAAGATAAAAAGTGCCCAGCTCTTGTATGTAATGAGCTCGTGAACTACTACATCGATCCTGATAAATGCGTTGGCTGTTTACTCTGTCTTAAAAATTGTCCCTCAGAAGCGATTCTTGGTGAAAACAAAAAGATTCATGTTATTTTACAGGATAAATGCACCAAATGCGGAACATGTCTTGAGGTATGTCCAACAAAAGTTTCTGCAGTTGTTAAGCTTTCAGGAGAGAAGATTGAGAGTCCAGAAAAACCAGTCCCCGTTCAGGAATGGAAGAAAAGGAAAGAACTAATCAGTTAAAAAGGGAGGTTGCCAATGGCAAATATAAGAATTAATGATCTTGGGATGAAGGTGCAAGAGGGTAAGACAATCCTTGAAGTGGCAAAGGAGAAGGGTATCTACATACCCACCCTTTGCCACCACGAGGCATTAAAACCCTATGGAGCGTGCAGACTCTGTGTTGTTGAAGCTGAAAACAATGGAAGAAAGGATGTTGTTGCTTCTTGTACAACGCTTGTTAAAGATGGAATGAAAATTCTCACAAATTCAGAGAAAATTTGGAGGATAAGGAAATTCATAGTTGAGCTCCTTCTTGCAAGAGTTCCAGCATCAAAGAAATTGCAGGAACTCGCATCTTATTATGGTATTGAAACACCCCGTTTCTCTACCAAAAATAAGGATTGTATACTTTGTGGTATCTGTGTGAGAGTGTGTGATGAAAGAGTTGGAAGAGCGGCGATTGGCTTTGGAAAAAGAGGGACTGAAAGGGAGATAGGGATTCCTTTTGGAAAAGAGTTTTCCGATAATTGTGTTGCCTGTGGTGCCTGCACCTTTGTTTGTCCTACAGGAGCAATTCAAATGGAAGCTAAAACTCTTGAAAGATTCAGGAAGTTCAGAGCAGAATACAGGAAATGTAGGTACATGATGATGGGAGTTGTGGACTACAAACTCTGCCCCAACAACTACCAGTGCTGGCATTGTGAAGTTGATCAGAGAATGGAGGAGCTTTTTGGAACTCATCCTGCTCTTGTTTTCAGGAAAAAGGAAGAAGATGAACCTGTTCAGGTCTACGAATTTATTATCTTTCCCGAGTATCTATACTCAAGAGGACACATATGGGCAAGAAGATTTAATGGAAGGATAAGGATTGGAGTTGACGACTTTGCAAGAAAGCTTGTAGGAAAAATCTCTGATTTGAAAACTCACGGAAGAAATGATAAGGTGAATTCAGGAAATGAACTCTGGGAGCTGAAAATTGGAGATAAGAAAGCAACAATGCTTGCTCCCTTTGACCTTAGGGTTCTTGATGTTAACACTGACATTGTTGATAATCCTCCTATTGCATATCTTGACCCTTACAGGAAAGGGTGGATTCTAGACCTGGAACCCTATGACCCGAAGGAGATAAGAGAAAAAATGGTCTGGGCGAATAGAGCAAAACTTCTTTTCAAAGAAGATGCAGAAAGTCTCCACACAAGATTTGAGAGGGAGCTGGGTGTAACAATAACAGACGGAGGAGAAATAGCACCCACTCTCCACAAAACTCTCATTTCCAGTGCCTGGAATTCACTGATATCTGAATTTCTTCACAGAGTCTGATTTTTTCTTCTTGAAGGGCGGTAGTATTTCAACTACCGCTCTTCTCTTTCATCAATTCAAATCTATCCTTTGATTTTTTTATTTAAAAATGGTAAATAAGGCGTGATGGATACATTTTTAGGAGGGAACATGAAAAGATTAATCATTTCAATTCTTTTCTTTGCCCTTACAACTTTTCTTTCCTCCTCAGATGTTAGGGAGCTCATTTCAAAGGGTGATGAAATGTATAGAGAGAGAGAAGACCTTGAAAAAGCCAAGGAAGCCCAAAAACTCTATGAGGAAGCGATTAAGTTAGACCCGAAAAATTACGAAGCCCACTGCAAACTGGCAAAGACAATTTACTTCATCGGACAGAGGTCTCCTGAAGAAAAAAGGGTTTCTATTTTTGAAAAAGGGGTTGAAATTGCAAAGAAAGCTGTTGCTCTTGAGCCCAACAAACCTGAAGGACATTTCTGGCTCGGTGTTCTTTACGGTGTCTATGGAGAGGCAAGGGGTGTTATGAAAAGCCTTTTCCTTGTTGATGATATAAAGGAAGAGATGAATATAACTCTAAAGTTAGACCCTAATATTGAAGGGGGTGGTCCTTACAGACTTCTTGGAAGAATGTATTACAAACTACCAGGGATTGCGGGAGGTTCAAAGGATAAAAGTCTTGAATATCTTCTGAAAGCAAAAGAGATATGTCCTACCAATGCTTTAACAAGAATTTATCTTGCAGACACATATCTTGCAAAGAAGATGAAAGAAGAAGCAAAAAAGGAACTTAAAGAAGTGATTGAGATGGAACCAGACCAGAGATGGATTCCTGAAACAAAGGAGCTGAAGAAAGAGGCAAAAGAAAAGCTTGATAAAATAAAATAACGTTTACTTTTTATAATCCAATCTTCTCTTTGGTTTCTTCTCTTCAGGAGAAGGTTGAGGTGAAGGATAAAAAGGCAAAAGGGCAATCCTCTGAAATACCTATAAGCTATTGGCAATTCGCTTTGAAGCGAGGATCCTGGAAATAGTTCCCTTGAACAAAGTCTCTTCTCCATTTGCTTTTATTCTTTTTTAATTTCTAATCCTTGTGATAAAATAACCTATTGAAAAATTAGGAGGCTTCTATGAAAAGAAGAATTTTTAAGGTTTTATTGGCTGTTCTATTATTAATAGCTTTTATTCCGATTTATGCTGATGAGGGCTTATGGCCATTTAACTTGGTTCCTAAGGATTATCTAAAGAAAAAGTACAATTTTGAAGTAACCTCCGACTGGCTCAATCACCTTATGCTTTCTTCAGTCAGATTAGGAGCATCTGCTTCCTTTGTCTCTCCTGATGGTCTCGTCCTCACAAATCATCATGTGGGTGCTGGTGCAATTCAGAACCTTAGCACAAAAGAAAGGGATTTGATGAAAACTGGTTTTTACGCAAAGACAAAGGAAGAGGAGTTAAAATGTCCCGGTCTGGAGGTTAGAATTCTTCAAGAAATTGAAGATGTTACTGCAAGAGTAAAAGAAGCTGAGAAGGAAGGTAAGACTCCTTCAGAGCAGGCAGAGGCAAGGATGAAATTTATTGCAAATCTTGAAAAGGAATATTCAGAAAAAACAGGACTTCGATGTTCAGTTGTGACTTTATATTCTGGGGGGATGTATCATCTCTACAAATATAAAGCATACAATGATATTCGCCTTGTTTTTGCTCCTGAATATGCAATAGCATTTTTTGGTGGAGACCCTGATAATTTCACATATCCAAGATATGACCTTGATATATGCTTTTTCAGGATTTACGAGGATGGGAAACCTTTAAAGACCCCACACTACTTAAAATGGAATACAACGGGAGTTAAGGAAGGAGAGCTTGTATTTGCATCTGGGAATCCTGGTTCAACAGGAAGGCTTTTAACCGTTGCCCAGCTTGAATTTTTAAGAGATGTAAGTTATCCAATTACAATTGCAAACTACCAGAGAAGAAGGGCACTCCTTCAGGAATACAGCAAAAGGAGTGAAGAAGAAGCAAGAATAGCTTTGAGAACTTTATTTGGAATAGAAAACAGTCTGAAAGCAATCACAGGTTATCAATCAGGTCTTCTCGATAAAAAAATGATGGAGAAGAAAGCAAGAGAGGAAGCCATGATAAGAGAACTCATTAAAAAAGACCCTGAGATGGAAAAGGAATTTGGAAAAACTTGGGATGAAATAGCATCTGCTCAGAAAAGATACGCATCAATTTACAAACCACTTCTTTATTTTGAGAGAGCCTACGCTTTCAACACAGTTTATTTCAATATTGCAAGAAATCTCGTAAGACTTGCGATTGAAAAGGAAAAACCCAATGAGAAAAGATTAAGAGAATTCACTGATGCAAATTTACCTTCAGTGAAGAGATCACTTCTTTCCCCCGCTCCAATTTACGATGAATTTGAAATTTTAAAACTCACAGACTCACTTTTCCAGCTTAAGGAGGAGATAGGAGATGTCTGGGAAGTCAAGCTCCTCTTTGGCAATAAAACACCTGCTGAACTTGCAGAGGAACTCGTGAAAGGAACAAAATTAAAGGATATTGAGGAAAGAAAGAAATACATGGATGGAACAGTTGAGGATATTTACAATTCAAGAGACCCAATGATTAAACTCGCCCTCCTTTTTGACCCAATTTCAAGGGGATTGAGGGTAATATATGAAAAAGAGGTTGATGCAGTTGTAATTAAAAATGGTGCTATGATTGCCCAGGCTCTTTTTGAATTAAAGGGAACATCAATTCCTCCTGATGCTACTGGAACTTTAAGATTAAGTTTCGGAGTTGTAAAAGGTTATGTGGAAAATGGTAAAAAGATTCCCTATTACACAACTTTCAAAGGACTTTACGAAAGAGCAAACAAATTTGGAAACAAGCCACCCTACGAGCTTCCACCATCTTTCCTTCAGAAAAAATCTGCACTCAATTTAAATACTCCTCTAAATTTCGTTGCCACATGCGACTCAATTGGAGGAAATTCTGGCTCACCTGTTGTAAACAGAAAAGGAGAACTTGTAGGAGTTCTATTTGACGGAAACATTCAATCCTTGCCTACAAACTTTTTCTACACAGAAGAGCAATCACGCTCTGTAATGGTTCATTCTCAGGGAATAATAGAAGCCCTTTTAAAAGTTTACAATGCAAAACCTCTTGTTGATGAGATTCTTGGAAGGAAATGAAATTCTTCACAGAATATTTGTGGTTTAACACAAAAAATAAAAGAGAGTTTATAAACTTAACTGATAAAGTCCAGGAAATTGTTCAGAAAAGCGGAGTAAAGGAAGGACTCTGTCTTGTAAATGCAATGCATATAACAGCTTCTGTCTTTATAAATGATGACGAATCGGGTTTGCTCTATGACTTTAAGCAGTGGCTTGAAAAACTTGCTCCATCAGAGGTTTCGAAATACAGGCACAATCTAACAGGTGAGACTAACGCTGATGCTCACTTAAAAAGGACAATAATGGGAAGAGAAGTTGTTGTAGCCATAACAAACGGAAAACTCGACCTTGGACCGTGGGAACAGATTTTCTATGGCGAATTTGATGGACAGAGAAGAAAGAGAGTTCTTGTGAAAGTCATAGGAGAATAATTCTCAAGGGAAAAAGAAAAAATTGAAATTAAAAATTGAATTAATCACTCTTTTTATTTTCCTTCAACTTCTTTTTCTTTCATGCTCTTCTCCTCGCTTTGAATTTAAATCTTGCGATATTTCCATAAATAATCTATCAGAAATGGAACTATCAGAAGCTCAAATTGAATCTGTCTGGTTCGCCCAGAGAAAAAGCTTTCTCGGAACATATATTCAGGAGGCATCAAAGAATTATGAGCCAGTAAAAGGTGGCAAAGGAAAAATTCCTTATATAAACCTGCCATACTCTGATGTTATGGTTGGAGTTTTCCTGAAAAGTAATAATGGAAGCTTCCCTCTTGGTTTCTTCTCTGACAGAATAAAGAGGAGCGGGATACTTCCCATGAGTCTCCTCCAATCCAGTTTGACCCTTAACATCGAAGAAGTAGGAGAAATTGAAGGAAAAATATTTTTAATTGCTGAAAAAAGAGCAGAAGATATTGGACTTGAAGTAAGGATAGCTGACTCCATGAATCCTCCAGCTGAGGTTATCTGGTGGTTTCCCCTTGAAAGAGAAAAATGGAATAAATTAATTTTAGAGAAAAATTTCTTCCCTTATTTTTTATTTCCAGATAAGCTCTTTAAAGTCTCAATAAAAATAAAATTCTGCAGAACAAGATACAGGATGTGGATAATGGAAGAAAAGAAAATTCTTGAAAAAGATTTTCCTTCCCTTTCCGAAGCACAGGAGGAGCTAAAAAAAGAGCTCAAAGAGATAAAGTTCAATCTGAAAATTTAGTCTGCTCATGAGGAAAAAGGTCTGAAAAAACTTAATTTGTCAATCTTCAGTCTATTGCAATGACCCGTCAGATCTTATATATATGCCTTTCAAAAATTGCAATAAAGCTTTATTTCTCTTATTCCAGAGAATTAAAAAATTCCCATATCTCATCACAACAATTGATGTCCCTTGAAGTCCTTCCCACAATTCTTGGATTTAAGTATTGCAATCCGCCGGGCCATGTGTGTCCTCCATTCACTATCTTGAGTAGAACTACTTTATATTTTGAATTTTTCCACTCATAACGAATTACTCTTGTGCCATCAAGAGGGTCTTTATCTTCTAGCTCTTTTACCTCAGGCTTATCTTTACAATTATTACGTTTCAGGTAAATTTTGATTGTCTCGTCCGTAGAAAGAATCTTACCCCTCTTACTTCCAAAAAGTTCTACATATCCACCATTATAAGGCACCAGAGGGTCAGAGGTTCCATTTACAATCATCACATTAATTGGTTTTCCAGAAAGATGAGCATCTCTTGCATCAAAAGGAATGCTGGCGCACACCGGAGCTACCCCTTTAACTATACCCGCAAGTTCCCTTGATATACGGATACTCATGAAGCCTCCATTGGAAATACCTGTTACGAATACTCGCCTGTGATCTGCTTTATATTCATTAAATATTTTTTTTATTAACTTGGAAATGAAACCTACATCGTCAATGTTATTTTTGTGGGCAAAGGAAATCTTTTCCAATCTTTCATCATTCCAGCTCTTTCCGAGCCCTTCCGGATAAGCAACGATAAAACTATATCTGTCAGCAATTTCGTTAAATCTTCCATCTGTCAATCTAATCATATTTGCTGGAGTTCCACCGCCTCCATGGAGGACAATTAAAAGAGGATATGTCTTAGATTTGCTGAATTGTTTTGGCAGATGAAGGATAAAGTTCCTTTTAAAACCATCATGGTCAATTCTCAGATTCAGGTCTTGCTCGGTTAATTTTTCACTTAGCGCCCATGCCAAGGTTAGATAAATTACAGTCAGAAAAAATAAACTAATTATACCAGCTGACATAAATTTCATTTTATACTTGAGCATTTTCTCTCCTTCACACTATTTAATTTATTCTTCAAATGTTCTTTCTCTACATATAAATCATTTTACCGAACCTTTAATCAATTTTACTTCTTCATGCAAAAATATAATTGTAACAATAAAGATTTTATAGAGCAACGGAATATTTTATAAATGAAGCTCTCAAAAAAAGACCTTATTTAAATTTAGAGATTTGCATGAAGGTTATAAAGAACCCTTACATGAAGGAGGAGATTCAGTTAGATGTCGCATTAGATACTGGGCGAAGGTGGAGGAATTAAGTGGAAAATATTTAAAAGTTATTACCCTTAAGGAAGGGGCAACGATTCATAATGCATTTATAGATAGAGGATTTAATACGTGAGGAGGTTAGGTTATGAAAATGAGATATTATAAAAATACTGATTCTCTTTATATAGACCTTAGCGAAAAGACAAGTGTAGAGTCTTTGGAGGTAGCGCCGGGAGTAGTATTGGATTTTGACGAATATAACAATATAGTAGGCATAGATATAGATAGAGTAAGTCAGATACTCAATCTTTCTGAATTGGAGATCTTTAGTATCCCTACAAAAATATTGTCCTCTTAGAATGAGATTGAAATGTTAAAGGATTTTTCCATCTTTATCTGAATCTGAGGGGTTCCTTCCTCTTGTAGTTTGAATTTGAACCTCATTTTTTACTCATCCTCTTTTTAGTTTTTTTCTCTAAGAATTTGTCAATGTATTCAATTATTTCCATTCCAAAGAAGGTATCGGGTAGACCTTTTTTTAGCTCCTGAAGTTCATATCTGTTCATTATAGAGAAAATCTTCTCTGCTTTCTTCTTCCAGTTAGGGTTTTTCTCCATTCTCTCCATGAAAAATTCTACATTTTCAAGAATAAAGTCATTAAAGCTTTCCTTTCCCATAACCTCGAGCAAATCACCTTCTGCTTTCATAAAAAGCCTCTCATAAGAGTCGTAATAAGCTTCTGGCTCCTCCTCCAGCCTTGAAAGGAAACCATTTATCAGATTTCCAATTGAGAATTTCTGAAACTTTTCATCTTCATATGAAAGCTTTTCAAGGAATTCAAAATACTCTGTTGGATTCTCAAGCTCAGAAATCTTCTTTAAATTCTCCGATGAAAATCGATTCTCAGAGATGAGGAGAGAAAGAGTTTCAAAGGGATGGGTCTCAAGGAATTCTTTTACAAAGTCATTCTCTTCTGAAAGCCTCATTAGCCGCTTCCTGTAATCCTCCAAATTTAAAACTTTTTTCCTTTTGAATAGAAAAGTTCGGAAAGGTTTATCAATTGGCCATGGTTCATAAAGCATAAGGATTCTGTCCCACTCCTTAAATGTGCTTAACAATGATCTTACTATACATACTGCGCCAACCAAAATCCAGTTAAGAAAATATTGTCAAAATTGCTACTACAGTATCTTCAACCCAGGGTTCTGATAAAGGAGGTTTTACAATACCCGAGAGTTTATATAGCCATAAAATCACTTTTGTAAATAGGAATGTCCCTATCACATTTTCAATTACAGTTTTTGTCCCATGCTCCTTTTTTATATATGAGAGAACCTTTCGTTCCTCCTCGCTTAGCTCACTGGGCTCAAGATCTCTGTGATGATATGTGCTATATGAAACAAAAAAAGGATGGGGAGGGTTAAAAGAGAAGTAAATGATACTCCAAATAGAGCTAACGGTCAATGAGAGTATAACATAATAAAACGGGAGAAGTGGAAAAAAAAAGAAACAACATCACGAGAAAGATTATATACCCACTATGATTTGAAAATAGAGGAACCCTATATATTCTTCTATAAACTTTTTCTTACTTATTTTCTTCTTTAATTTTACCTCTTCTGGGAAGGAGGAACTGGATTTGCTCTTCCATAAGAGAGCATTTTATCCCAATAATATTCCCACTCAACTGTGACTTTAGGACGAGGAGGTTTTTTCATGGCTTGCCATGTCCTCACATGCCAGAGAAATCTATTCCAATCCCTATGCAACTCATCTTTGTATGGTAAAGAAGTCAAAAAAATTTCGAATCCTACTTTTCTCAGGTGAAGTCTTGCGCCCGGTTTTTGCGTGAATTCAAAAAGTTCTTTTGTATTCCTGAATTTTCTGGGTTTAAATACATCTATTGGTCTACCAGGAGCTCTTGGACCAACTGTCTTAACTATTTTTCCAGCAAGAAGTCCTGAAATTATCTCCTCAATAATTTTTTGCACATTTACAGTTCCTTCCTCTATACCCTGAGTAACCGCAGATTGAAAACCTTGTCCAACAGGCACTGCAATCATTGGATTTTTTACCCATGCCTCAACTGCTAAGCCAACCAATGTTCCTACCGCTCCTCCTGCAAATCCAACACCAAATGCCTTAGCCAAATCTCCAAAAGATGCATTGGGATTTGCAGTATATTCATACAGTGCTTCTGCTGTCCCGTTTATTAGTCCTCCTAACCTTGCTCCTATTGCAGCTGCAACAATAACTACTCCCTCACCATCCCTGTCTATGTAGACTAATGGATTGTCGGCAGCATAAATGTACGGATTTAAAGTTCTTGTATCAGCGATAAAGCCAGGAGCAGGGTCTACAATCAAGAATCTACAAAGATAAGGAGTAATACCTTGCTCCGAGGGAGGTAGTGAAGTAGCTGTCTGATAGATGGGGTCAGGAGTTGGGCTAAGGAAGTAAGAATTTACAAATTCGTAAATTTCAAAACTGCTTTCAATGCTTGGACATGAATTTCGTCTCCCTTCCCATACTCTATTATCTCCTAAATATCCAAAAGAATCTTCCTTCACCTCCTCTTTCTCCAAAGCCTTCCTTTTTATCTTTACACCTCCATAATGACAATGATGCTCCATTGCGGATGATGGTATCTTAGGTCTTCCAGTTAAGGCTATCTTTCCATTTTCAATTTCTCTGTCTTTTATCTCTATAAATGATGCACCCTCAACTTTTACCTCTATATTCTCTCCCTCCAAAATTATTTCTATATCAATAAAATGAGAATTCCCTTTGTAGTTCTTCTTGCAAGTTCCTTCCCATAGAATCTCCCCTTTCTCTTTCACCCTTTTTTCAAAAATCATCTTACACAGAAATTCTCCTCGCTCTCCTACCTTTACATCCTTCCTTTCAGGCTCTACCCATAAATAATATCCACTCTTATCTTCAGGATTAAACCTAACTGCTATTTCTGGGATACTTTCTTCCCTTTCAAAATCATAGTAAAACGCTGGAAAACCTATCTTTACTGAGTAATCCTTCCATTCAAACTCTCCAATAGGGATTATCTCTTCTTCAATGTTGGAGTTAATAGTTTGAGTATTTATAGAGTCTGTATGTTGGAAGTCTTCATAGGTATTTTCTGAATTTGGTCCTTTTCCACTGTAGCCGTTTAGCCCTTTAGCCTCTTGGCTGTTTGGCAAGAATGAGCAAGAAAGGCGAGACAGGTTAAAGAGTTCTTGCTGATAGTTGTAAGCTCTGAGCTTTAAGCTTTTAGCTGTTGACTGTGAGCTTGAATTCTAAAGCTTGTAGCCTGTGACTCGGAGCTTTATTAAGTCATCTCTTGGAGGCTTCCAATACTGTAATTCCTACTATTTCAGTATCCCTATATCTTAAAATAATGCCCTCTTCGAGCATTTCTGAAACGGTGGCTTTCTGGAGTCTCTGAAAACTTATATAAAGCACATCTGCCTCTTTGTCGTAGTCTATCCACATTTTTGTGTGAGGAAATCTGAGTATATGGGGTGTAGCTTCAAAAATTTCTTTGGAGAACATCTTCTCTCTTTATTTCCTTTGCCATATTATTTCTTCCTTTTCAAGATATATTTTTCTTGTAAAATATGCGGTGATTATAAATCTATCTTTCTCGCTAACTTCTTTGTATATTACTGCCGAAAACTTCTCTTTGTGTTGCCTTAATGCTATAAAAGCTCCTATAACCTCTGATTATAAAATCTGGCTCTTCAACCGTGTTGAGGATTTCATCGTAGTATCCTGCGAGGTTATCATGGTTTTCAACTATATGAAACCATCTTTCTTCTTTCATCCTTATTGGAACTCCATTCTTTATATATTCTAAATCTTTTCGTTCTATTATTAAAAAAATATTCAGATATTTCTAATTTGTCAATGATCTGTTTGATTTAATTCGTCATCTTTAACAGAGGAAAGATTTATAATATAATTTCTTTATGTTTGAGATTGGATGGTTGAGGCAAAATATTGAGATAGTTAGAGAGTCCCTTGAAAGAAGAGGTTATGATAGCAGAATCATTGAGAATTTTATTGAAATTGACAGAGCAAGAAGAGAACTTATTGCAGAGGTTGGGTCTTTAAGGGCAAGAAGAAATCATATTACAAAAGAAATTGAGCAATTAAAGAGAAAGGGGGGGAGTGTTGATAATCTGGTGGAAGAGGTCAAGACAATAAAAGAGAAGATTAAAGAACTTGAAGATTCTTTAAAGGAAAAGGAGCGTGAAACAAATAGGATTCTCCTTGAGATTCCAAATATCCCTCACGATTCTGTTCCTCCTGGCAAAGACTCTTCTTTCAACCAAGTCGTCAGAGTATGGAGTGAGCCGAGAAAGTTCAGTTTTCAGCCAAAGCCCCACTGGGAGATTGGAGAAAATCTGAAAATTCTTGATTTTGAGAGGGCGAGTAAGCTTGCGGGTTCAAGATTTACTGTCTATTATGGGTTGGGTGCAAAGCTTGAACGAACTCTTATTAATTTTATGCTGGATATTCATACAAAGGAAAAAAGTTATGAGGAGGTTCTTCCTCCCTTTATTTCCAATGAGGAATCATTGATTGGAACAGGAAATCTTCCAAAATTTGAGGAGGACCTTTTTAAGATTAAAGATAGACCGTGGTATTTAATTCCAACCGCTGAAGTCCCCCTTACCAATCTTTTCAGGGATGAGGTTTTAAAAGCAAACGACCTTCCTAAGAGATTTGTTGCATACACACCCTGTTTTAGAGCCGAAGCAGGTTCATGGGGAAGAGATGTTAGAGGTCTTATCAGACAGCACCAGTTTAATAAGGTTGAATTAATGATATTTTCCCATCCAGATAATTCTTATGAGGAGCTGGAAAAAATAACATCTGATGCAGAGGATATTTTGAAAAAATTGAACCTTCCCTACAGAGTAGTAGCCCTTTGCGCAGGAGACCTCGGATTTGCCTCAGCAAAAACATATGATATAGAAGTTTGGATGCCAAGCAAGAATGAGTATATGGAAATTTCTTCCTGCAGTAATTTTGAACCCTTTCAGGCGAGAAGGGCAAATATTAGATTCAAAAGAGATGAGAAGTCAAAGCCTGAATATGTCCACACTTTAAATGGCTCAGGGCTTGCAATCGGTAGAACAGTTGCTGCAATCCTCGAGAATTATCAGAACGAGGATGGTTCAGTGACTGTTCCTGATGTTCTTGTTCCTTATATGGATGGAGTGAAGATAATAAAGTGAAAAAGTCACCCAGCGCTCATCTGACAAAGGAATAAAGATGAGGATATTAATCTTCAGAACACCTGTTTCTGACGGGTTCAAAGTGACCTCAATGAATGCTGGGTCAAAATTCAAAAGTCAAAAATCAAAATTAGGGGTTTTCAAAACTAAACTGATTCATATGAATTGTATTTTTGGTAAAACTAAACTTTCCCTTTCAATTTTAAATCCCATTTTTCACTTTTACCTTTTGACTTTATTAAAGGATGGAATTTATGAATAAGATTGAAGAGCTTGAAAAGGTTTTAATTGAGAAGTTCGAGAAAAAAAATCCTAAAAGTAAAGAGATTGTTGAGAAGGCAAGAAATTACATGGTTCAGGGCGGAAGCCATAATTTGAGATTGTGGAGTCCCTTCAGTTTTGTTGTTTTTTCAGCAAAGGGAGCAATTATTAGAGATATTGATGGGAATGAATACATTGATTACTGGCAGGGACATTACGCAAATATTTTGGGGCATAATCCTTATATTTTAAACAAAGCCTCAATTTCAGCCCACAAAAATGGTTGTCTCCACACTGGTTTTGAAGATGAGTGGGAGATAAAATTAGGAGAACTGATTTTGAATACTCTCGGTCACAAAAACTGGAGAATAAGATTTACAACAAGTGGAACTCTTGCCAACACTTATGCCTGTATGCTTGCTTTTTCCTGGACAAAGAAGGATATGATTTTGAAAGTTGGTGGAGGATGGCACGGCTCAACACCTTATCTTTTAAAAGGTGTGAAATTTTACAAAGATAAAGGTTTTGAAATGTTTGAGTCTCAGGGGATAACCGAGGATTTTAGAGATAAGATAATTATTACAAAATTCAATGACCCTGAAGACCTTGAAAATAAAATAAAAAAATTTGGTGAAAGAATTGCATGTTTCATAATTGAGCCTTTTATTGGAGCGGGTGGATTTATACCTGGAGATTTAGAATATCTAAAATTAGCAAGAAAACTAACTGAGGAGAAGGGAATTATACTTATTTTTGATGAAATTATTTCAGGGTTCAGATTTTGTGCCAATGCTCTTCACAGTTATCTCGGTATAGAGCCTGACCTTGCGACATTCGGAAAGATCATTGGAGGTGGACATGCTGTATCAGCGGTGTCTGGAAAAAATGCAATTATGGAACTTTGTGGAGATGGTGTTCCATCTGAGAAAAGAGTAAAGTTTGAGGGAGGAACTTACTCTTCCCATCCTGAGTATATGATGTCAGGATATACTCTCTTGAATTATCTGATAAAAAATGAAAAGAAAATTTATCCCAAAATTGGAAGACTTGGAAAGATTTTGAGGAATGGAATTGAAAAAGCTTTTGAAAGGGTTAACATTCCTGTTAAATGTTCGGGAGGCAGTGGAGATGAGATTTTCCCAGGTTCTTTCTTCATGCCCAATTTCTTTAAAAAGGGAATAAGAGAAATAAAATCTCCTGAGGATATTCAGGATGAGGATATTGTTGATCTTAATTTGAAAGAGAAGATTTTGAAAATTTTTCTTTTAAACAAAGGCATTCATGTGATTCATGGAGGGGGAGCAATCTCCTATGCCCATAATGATAGACATATTGAAAAGACAATTTCTGCCTTTGAAGAGTTCGCTGATTTTCTGAGAAAACATATGTGATTTATGAAAAGTAAAAATTTAAAAAGCAAAAGTCACAATTAAGTAGATGAAATCAATATAAAAATGGGAAAAAATTTATAGGCAAATGAAAATATTTGGTGAATCCTGTTTCTTAATTTTCAATTATTATTTTAACTTTTTACTTTTAATTTTTTACTTTTTTCAAGGAGGTAGGGGATGACAAAAAAAATTTTTCTTTTGTTTTTAATGGTTTCTATTTTATTTCCTTCTTCACTTATTTTCTCTCAGACACAAGAAGAGAAACCATGGCAATGGAGTATTGAAAAGATAAACTCCATCGTATCAAAAGTCAGAGCGGGAAAAGATTTGACTCCCAAGATATGGCCTCAGGATGCAAAAGTTGCAGTGGGTCTTTCCTTTGATTTTGATGCAGAGACCAATGCTTTGAGGGACTCCAATTTTTCTCCAGGGGTTCTCTCCCAGGGCGAATACGCAGCAAGAGTCGGGATACCAAGAATTCTTGCTCTCCTTGATAAATACAGAATTCCTGCCACATTTTTTGTCCCTGCTGTGACTGCCCTTCTCCATCAGGATTCTATAAAGTTGATTCTTTCAAAGGGAAGGCATGAAATAGGAATTCATGGATGGATACATGAGAGAAACTCTCTTCTTTCTGAGGATGAAGAGAGGGAGCTAATGAAAATGTCTTTTGAAACTTTGAAGAATTTAACAGGTAAAACTCCTGTTGGCATCAGGACCCCTTCCTGGGATTTCAGCCCATCAACTCTAAAAATAATTAAAGAGCTCGGACTGATTTATGACTCAAGCCTTATGGCTGATGATAGAGCTTACGAAATTCTTGATGAAGGGAAGCCTTCTGGAATTGTTGAGCTTCCAGTGGAATGGATTATGGATGACTACCCCTATTTTGGTTTTGAAAGATTCAGCCCCATCAGACCATTGATTTCTCCTGATGATGTTCTCGCCATATGGTCTGCAGAGTTTGATAAAGCTTACGAGGAAGGAACCATGTTCATACTCACAATGCATCCCAAAATCATAGGTCACAGAAGCAGAATTTTGATGCTGGAGAAGCTGATACAGCACATTCTTTCAAGGAAAAATGTCTGGTTTGCAACCCATGAAGAGATTGCAAGGTATGTTTTAAAAGAGACGAAATAATGAAAAGTCAAAATTCAAAAGTTTAAGAAAGGGAGGGAATGCATTTTGTGATTTCAGCCTTTTAACTTTTTACTTTTAAGTTTTTTATGGAGGAAATATGGAAAAAAAAGTCGACATGAAAGTAGATGAATCTATTGCCACAGGACAATACTCAAACATTGCAGCAATTAGACATTCAAGGGAAGAGTTTATATTTGATTTTGCTTTTCTTTTTCCTGATGCACCTCCTGATGCTCCTGCGGGTAAACTTGTGGCGCGAATAATTCTTTCCCCTGCTCATGCAAAGAGATTTCTTCTTGCTCTTGAAGATAATATCAGGAAATATGAGAAGGACTTTGGAAATATTCCTATTCCTGAAGTTCCACCTCTTCCAGGCCTGCACTGAAAATTTTTGTAATCCGCTAAATACAAAAGGCAAGACACCTTTACAGTTGAATTTTGAAAGATTTGACACAATGATTTTATATGTTAGGATTCCTATATTTTAATTTTTCCGTTTTTAGGAGGAAAGATG
>FMSI01046763.1_pt1 | contig 16822 bp, 9 predicted proteins | sample 1504471 | NCBI WGS metagenome assembly FMSI01 (sample SAMEA4475357, study PRJEB15587) | soil metagenome | biome: Soil; feature: Field | place: India | collected 2015-03-11 | depth 0 m
TACTCAGCTGGGTTCCAACTTCTTACTTACTCGCTGCTGCAATGAGTCTTGTTCCCATGGGCAGGATTGCTGATATGATAGGAAGGCATAAGATTTTCTTTTTCGGTGTAACAATTTTCGGCGTTTTCTCATTAGTTGGTGGGATTGCAAATAATGTCACTCTTTTTTTGATTCTGAGAATTTTGCAGGGTATTGGTGGTGCGATGATATTCGGAACATCAGTTGCAATATTGACAGGCGTTTTTCCTATTCAGCAAAGAGGCCGTGTCCTGGGGATTAATGTGGCTGGTGTCTATCTCGGGCTTTCCCTTGGTCCATTTTTAGGTGGATTTTTGACACAAAATCTTGGCTGGCGCAGTTTATTTTTTCTAAATTCATCCCTGGGATTTTTAATGTTAATTTTGATTATTTTTTTTCTACGGACCGAAAAATTTATATCTACAATCAAGGGTTTTGACTACATTGGAACTTTAATATACAGTCCAATGCTCTTCTTTTTTATGTATGGGTTATCTCTCTTACCGGGCATTTCGGGTGCGATCTTGATAATCACCGGTGCGATTTTTGCCTTTCTTTTTATCAAATGGGAATTAAAGATTGCCAATCCCTTATTAAACATTAAACTCTTCAAAATCAATCCCACCTTCTTTTTTTCCAATCTTGCTGCCCTTATCAATTATAGTGCTACAAATGCAGTTTCTTTTCTTCTCAGTCTGTATCTTCAATATTTAAAAGGATTTTCACCACAAAATGCAGGGCTTATACTAATTGCCCAGCCGGTTACGATGACGATTCTTTCCCCATTTGCTGGTAGGCTTTCAGATAAAATCCAGCCCGGAATAATCGCCTCTATCGGCATGGGCTTGACGAGCCTTGGACTCTGCCTTTTTGCCTTTATTAACAGTGCTACTCCTATTGATTTGATGACAGCAATTTTGATTATTCTTGGTTTTGGCTTTGCCCTTTTCTCCTCTCCCAACACAAATGCGATTATGAGTTCGGTTCAAAAAGAATATTACGGCATTGCCTCAAGCACCCTTGCAACGATGCGCTTACTCGGGCAAATGTCAAGTATGGGTATTGTTATGCTGATCTTTTCGTTAACGATGGGCAGAGTCAAAATTAGACCTGATGTATATCCATTATTCCTGAATGCCCTCAGAATATCTTTCTATATTTTTACTGGACTGTGCATCATCGGCATCTACGCTTCATTAAAAAGGGGAAAGATAAAAAGAGGATAGATATTATTTTTTGAAATTGTTTATCGGTTGTATTCTCATCTTTCCCTTGCGGGCAAATCTTATCGCTTCGATTTCAGCATAAGCAGAATTTAAGGCGGTAATAAATGGGATATTTAGCTCTACTGCTAGACGGCGCATTGTATAACCATCCCGTTTTGCACTATAACTCATTGTTGGTGTATTGATTATCAAATCTATCTTTCCTTGTCTCATCATGTCAAGTGCATTGGGTGATTTGTGTTCACTTATTCTATATACTGTCTCAACATCTATTCCATTTTCTCTAAGGTATTGGGCAGTCCCCCTGGTTGCCACGATTTTAAAGCCGAGGGATTTTAATTCTTTTGAAATCTTTAGAATCTCTTTCTTATCTTCGTCCCTAACTGTTATATAGACCGTTCCTGAACTTGAAAATTTGTTATCTGCAAGGATTGCCTTGTAATATGCACCGCCAAATGTCTTATCTATAGCCATCACCTCTCCAGTGGATTTCATTTCCGGTCCAAGTATTGGGTCAACACCGGGTAGTTTAAGAAAAGGAAATACCGGACCTTTGACCGATATGAAATCTAATTTTATTTCGTCAGGTAGTTTAAGTTCTTTAACTGTGGAGCCGAGCATTATACGGGTAGCCATCTTCGCCAGCGGGATACCTATTGTTTTAGATACATATGGCACTGTCCTTGATGACCTTGGATTTGCCTCAAGTACATAGACCACACCATTTTGTATTGCCAGTTGTATATTTATCAAACCTATGGTTTTTAATGCCACTGCAATTTCAAAAACAATCCTCTTTATTTCGTTGATAGTCTTTTTTGATAGGCTTCTTGGTGGCATAACACAATATGAATCTCCTGAGTGGACACCTGCCTGTTCAATATGTTCCATAATACCTGCGATGAAAACATCCTTTCCATCACATAGTGCATCAACATCAACTTCTGTTGCGTTTGTAATGTATTTGTCAACGAGAATTGGATGTTCAGATGAAACCTTCACTGCCAGTCTCACATATTTTTCAAGTTCGTGTTCGTCATATATTATCTCCATTGCCCTGCCACCAAGAACATAACTCGGGCGAACCAAAACCGGATAACCAATTTTTCTTGCTATATCTTTTACTTCATCAAAACTGAAACCTGTAGCAAAAGGGGGTTGAAAGATATTGAGTTGCTTAAGGATTGAAGAAAAGGCCTTACGGTCTTCTGCACGATGCACATCAAGCGGACTTGTTCCTAATATTTTTGTCTTCAACCTATATTTTTTTATTGCTTCATATAACGGCAATGCAAGATTGACTGATGTCTGACCACCAAATTGTAAGATAACTCCATAGGGTTCTTCTTTAAATATCACATGCAATACATCCTCAAGTCGCAAAGGTTCAAAATAAAGACGGGATGAAACATCAAAATCAGTAGAAACAGTTTCAGGATTGTTATTGATAATTATTGCTTCATAACCCATTTCTTTTAAGGCAATTGCTGAATGGACACAAGCATAGTCAAACTCTATGCCCTGCCCTATCCTTATCGGACCAGAACCAACGATCAAAATATTCTTTTTATTTCTGGAACTTGTTTTTTTATTATCAGATTCACCCCAGTATGTTGAATAATAATATGGAGTATATGCCTCAAATTCACCGGCACAGGTATCTACAATATTGAATGCGGGTTTAATCTTATTTTTGATGCGTTTTGCTGTTATTTCGTCCTTATTAATACCTGATACTTTGCTTATATATTCATCACCAAATCCCATCTTCTTTGCCTGATGAAGTGTTTGAATGGATATTCCATACTTTTTAATTGATTTTTCCATTTTTATAATATTTTCAATCTTTGATATAAAGAATTCATCTACTTTGCTGAGTTCAGCTATTTTCTTTTTTGTGTATCCACGGCGCAGAGCCTCAGCAAGTGCAAAAATAAAGCGGTCGGTTGGCTCTTGTAACTCTCTTATCAACTCGTACTCCCTCCAGTTATCAGATTCAAGACCGACTTTGTCAATTTCAAGTGAACGAATTGCCTTAAGGAGCGCTTCTTCTATGGTAGAACCGATTGCCATTACCTCACCGGTAGATTTCATCTGGGTACCGATTCTGCGGTCAACAGTTGGAAACTTGTCAAAGGGCCAGCGAGGAATTTTTACTACAACATAATCAAGCGCGGGTTCAAATCCAGCTATAGTCTTTTTTGTAATGGCATTAGGAATTTCATCAAGGTTAAGCCCCACTGCTATCTTGGCACTCACACGGGCAATTGGATAACCGGTTGCCTTTGATGCAAGTGCCGATGAGCGAGATACCCTGGGATTGACTTCAATGACCCGATACTCCCATTTTTCAGGATTAACCGCGAATTGAATATTACATCCACCTGCAATCTTTAACGCACGAATAATCTTTATCGCAGCACAGCGCAATGTTTGATGTTGTTTATCAGTCAATGTCTGGACAGGAGCAACGACCATGCTTTCGCCAGTGTGTATGCCCATTGGGTCGATGTTCTCCATACTGCAGATTATAATACAGTTATCGTTATTATCACGCATCACTTCATACTCGTATTCCTTCCAGCCCAGGACACTTTCTTCAATTAACACCTGTTTAATCGGTGAACGGATTAAACCTGTCATAACTGCATTATAGAATTGTCCGCTATCATAAACGACACTACTTCCAGTGCCACCGAGTGTATAGGCAGGACGAATTAAAAGTGGAAAATTCATATCTTTCAAGACTTTGCGTGCTTCATCATAACTATGCACCGCGAAACTACGGGGTATAGGTTCGCCAATTTTATTCATAAGCGTACGAAAATAATCGCGATTTTCTGCCATTTCAATTGTCTGGAGATTTGAACCGAGCAATTCCACTTTGAATTTTTCAAGTATACCACGGCGTGCAAGTTCATACGCTAGATTTAATCCAGTCTGTCCGCCAAAACCAGGAAGAATACCCTGGGGTTTTTCTCTTTGAATTATTTTGCTTAATATATCAGGAGTCAAAGGTTCAATATAGATAATGTCTGCGGTCTCGAGGTCGGTCTGAATCGTTGCTGGATTAGAATTGACGATTATAGTTACGTATCCTTCTTCATGCAAAGATTTGCTTGCTTGAGAACCAGAAAAATCAAATTCTGCAGCCTGTCCGATAATAATCGGTCCAGAACCGATTATCAAAACTTTTTTAATATCCCTTCTTTTAGGCATTTAACATTTTGAAAAATTTCTCAAAAAGGAATGAAGTATCATATGGCCCTGGGGATGCTTCGGGGTGGAATTGAACTGAAAAAATAGGGAGAGATTTGTGTCGCATACCTTCAACAGTTTCATCATTTAGATTAATCCAGTCAAATATTATCTCTTTGTTTTGTTTGTCCTTTGTGATTGCATATCCGTGATTCTGTGAAGTAATATAAATCTTTTTGTTATCTAAAAACTGGACAGGATGATTATAACCACGATGTCCAAATTTTAATTTATATGTTTTCAAACCGAATGCAAGTCCTAATATCTGATGTCCCAGACATATTCCAAATAAAGGATAACCATATCTTATTAATTTTCTTAGTGTTTTAACGGTGGTTTTTACTATTTCGGGATGCGCGGGATCCCCTGGACCGTTTGAAATCACAATTCCATCGGGATTTAATTTCTTTATTATTTCAAAATCAGTATTATAAGGAACCTGAATTACTGAAGAATATTTTAAAAGAGAATTGAGAATACTTTTTTTGACTCCACAATCAATAAGCAAAATTCTATTCTTATTTTGACCTCTGTGAAAAATAGTTGTCTTACAAGAAACCTCTTTAATTAAATTTTCTGAATGGGGATGGGGCATATTCTTTATGTTTCTTGATAACTTTTCAATATTGATATTCCGTTTTGAGACTCCAAGTATTGCCCGCACCGTTCCATAATTTCTTAGTTTTAATGTTATCTTTCGTGTGTCAACATCCCATATACAGGGTAAATTATTCTTTTCAAGATAATCTTCAATCTTTCTGCTATTTGTAGAAAAAAAAGCAGGCTCTTTAATTACGAGACCACGGATCTTTGGAGAACTTGATTCTTGGTGTTTGAGTTCAAAACCATAATTCCCGATCAATGGGTAGGTCATTAATAAAATCTGACCTGCATAAGATGGATCGGTAAATGCTTCTTCATATCCAGTCATTGCTGTATTAAAAACAAGTTCACCATAAGTAAATTTATCAGGGCCAAGCCCTTTGCCTTTTACTATTGTCCCATCGTCAAGGATTAATATTCCAAGTTTCATCAAATTTCTATTATATTTAAAATTTATAAATTGTCAATAATTGTGAAACATTATACATCAAGCTTCTTAAATTTTATATAAATGGGGACAACCAAGTTGATTACATTCTTTGCGTCGAGTGTTTTCTGAATATAAGGGTCTTTGATATAGTTCAAGATAATCGTTATGAATATTGAATCTTTAAATCGTTCTGTTTCGTCGTAATTTGAATCACTCCTTTTTTCAATGAATTTTTTTATTCTGTTCAAGGGTTCTCTAACAACACCCAAACCATTGTAATTTATCCCCCCTATCCGTTGTTTCGCTTTTTTAATTTCTTGATCCGCGGTCAAAAGTGTAAGTTCAATCTTTGTTTCATAATCATCAACTAAAATTGATAAGTCTTCTTGAGAAATTGAATAATTATGCAAAGTAGTGGTATCAATATGTTGATTTTGATTCAGAAGACCATATAAATCTCCGACACGACGGATATAATGCTGTGTTTTTTCACTAAGTCTATTAAAAAGACTTTTCTGTTGGAGCCAGCGTAGAGAAACCGCAACTTTTATTCGCCTCTTTGTTTTATCAACATGGGTCTCCCCTGGCTTATTATTTGTCTCTTCAAGAATTTTTTCAATATTTTCGCTATTCAAAAAAATCGGTTCATAGGTTGGTTTTTTAAGGAATTTATGTATATCTTGAATTATTTTGTCTATCTTTTCTTTTTTACCAACTTCGGATAACTGTGGATATGTTTTATCAATGAAAAATTTAACGAGATATTTGTTAATTGTGTATCTTCCTTCTTGCAGTTCCTGCTTGCTCACCGCCCTCGGGCACCATTCGGCAAATATTTCCACATCAGGTCTTTTGAGAAATTCAAGGTCATAAGGCAACTCAGTGATAACCGTATCAGGCTGAATCAACCACTGGAGATTCATAAGTATTTCTTCAAGGTTATCAAGATGATTTTTACCCGTCCACAACATCAAGGCTCCTTTCGGCTTGCATTTGAAAGATATTTGATCTCCATAAGACTTATTACGATTTTATGCAAAAATTTGAAAATGTCAATTATTAAAAACAAAAGTGCCTGCCATATCTATGGCAGGCACAAAAAACCAAATCGGTTTCCGAAATCCTTCTTTACTCACCACCCTTCAAGACTTTCAACCTTGCCTCAGTTCTCTTTTTGTAATCCTTTGCACCTTTGTGATTGGGGTCAAGGGCAAGAACCTGATTAAATACCTTCAAAGCCTCATCAAAATTGTTTGCAGAAAACAGACTCACTCCCTTCTTATAGAGGGCTTCTATCTCTTCAGCAGTGGCTTTTTTGGTTGGTTCTTTTGGTTTAGTCGTTGTTGGCGGCTTCTTTTCTTGGGCAACTTTTGCTTTCAAGCGATTGATTGCATCATTTGATTCAGTATTCTTCGGGTCAAGGTCAAGTACCTTTTGGTAAAACTCAATTGCCTTGGCAAGGTCGTTAGCCTTTTCTCTATTCCTTGCCTCAGTTAGATAAGCATTGATCAACTCTGTCCTGCGGGTTTCAATATTCACAAGATAATCCTTTGCCTCTTTATTATCCGGGTCAAGTGAAAGAACCATCTCAAATGATTTTTTTGCTTCTTTCAGATTGCCTTCGGAGAAATATATCTTACCTTGAGAAAGATAACTCTTTATGCTCTTTTCCCTCTCCATCGCTGCAATTTCACGTTGTATTGCCTCTTCTGTCTTTTTCAGATTGAAGACTAATTTGCTCTTTACACCGGCTTTCACACCTACCTTTGCAATGTAGTCAACATAGTTGGGGGTACTTACAGTAATTGTGTAATTCCCTGCGGGCAAACTCAAACTAAATGTTCCAGCTGGTGCACGGTACCGTTTATTAATCTCTTTTATATCTACTACACAATTGGGTAATAATTCCTTTGATGTCTGATCTTGAATTACACATTCAATTGAACCGACTTTAGGCGCTGCTACTGCAGTGCGGTTGTTTCCTTCAAGACCAAATGTCCAGCGTGGAGACCAGGGTCTAAAATTACCTAAATACTCCACTTTACAAAGAGCAATTGTAGCAGTAACGACCGGAAAGTGATACTTCAATCCAACATTTGCATCTCTGCCATCCATTTCAACCGACGCTTCAAGTCCAAACGGGAATTTTAAAGAACCACCCATAAATAGACCAAACGCCCACCAGGAGTGCTCTTTTGTCCTGTAATCATTACCAAGCACAAGAAAATCAGTATTGAATATATGACTGCGCCATCCATAACCGACAAATCTGCCTCTGCCCAGTCCTAATACAAAATTTGCTACTTTACCAAAATATTTTTGCATTGCGATATAACCGGAAAACAATTCCCAGGGTCTGCCATTAGAATACTTGTGATAACTAATTTCTTCTATTGTTCCATCATTACCACCAGCACCCAAAGTTGAGATATGTTTAGCATACGAAATGTCATCCATGCCACAAAACCAGGCAGTTCCGCCTTCTTTTCCTTCTTTAAGTAAATAGCTCACACTTGCAACCCAGGTTGTAGGGGTGAACATAGCGATAGCAACTTCTCCTTTCCCAAATCCATATTTAAACGCCATTGAAAAATCTTTTGGGTCAACAAATAAACTATCATTGGGATTAGGATCATTTGTATACATAGGAAAAGAAAACATAGTAGTTATCCCCCACATCCCTTTTATATCATACTGGGGAACAGTGGGAATATCAAGATAACCTGATGTTCTACATAATTGTGAGAATAAGACAATATAAATAATTACCATGATACCTCCTTTATATTATGTAATAAAGTCATTCTGGTTCCAATTCTATTATAAATTATAATCAAAATTTTTATCCTGTCAAGCCCCATTTTGAAGTCTTTAAAAAATTTAATTTCTTCCTTTTTCGTTCCCAGGTTCCTTTAAAGGTAATCAAAAAGGAAATTACTATTAATTTTATATCTAACAATAAGCTCATCTTTCTGACATACAGAAGGTCGTATTTAAATTTGTGCTTCCTTGGCAAATCACGCGGGGCAAATATCTGGGCAATACCGGTAAGACCGGGGCGAACTTTTATTCTTTTTTCATAGCCTGGAATTTCCCATACATGTAAATAGCAATCATTTTGTTCAATCTCAGAAGGCAGGAGTGCCCTGGGACCAACAAAGCTCATATCACCAAGAAATATGTTAATTAACTGCGGCAATTCGTCCAAGGCAGTCTTGCGCAAAATCCTTCCCATAATCGTAATTCTTGCGTCGTTATCTCTTGCCTGGATTTTTATCTTTTCATTGAGGGCATTTTTACGCATTGAACGAAATTTTATTATCTTAAAAATTCTTCCGTTCTTACCAATCCGACTTTGTTTTATACAACAAGGAGAACCATCTTCAAACCATATCCCAATCCATATCAAAACCCATAGCCAGGAAGAAAGAATTAACCCAAAACTACTCAACAAGATATCAAAAACACGCTTGGATAAAGATTCCCTTACCTCCCAGGTATTGCTAACTTCCCTCACCTCTTCTACCCTCAAAGTCAATCCGTTCAACACCTCCATAACATTCCTCCGTATTTCAACCCCCTTTCTAATGTTATAAGACAACCCTAAAAAATAAAACTTACTTATTAGGATAGAGTTTTCTGATTAATACGAAACATTAAATTATATTTAAAATTAAAAAAATGTCAAGTTAAAAAATAACCTTTATTTTGTTAGTTCGATTTCACTATCTTTTAACCAATCCCTATTTTTATCATTCCATTCAATAGTTCTAACTACCCAGTCTTCAAGGTCTGCCAATGGCTTCCATCCAAGATCTAACCTTGCTTTTTTTATGCCCTAATTGTCTTTAAGTCAACATTTGGAAATGGTTTCTTTATAATCTTTGCCTTTTTATTTACTACGTTTTCAATCAATGCAATTAATTTGTTTAGACTATGGGGTGGGATATTACCAAGATTTATTATCTCAAAACCTTTTATAGTTAGTGCTTTTATCGTTCCTTGCAGTCTATCATAAACATTGGTAAAATCTCTGTTCTTGGCTCTCTTAAATTTAATCTTTCCAACGCATTTGTCATCGTACCTTTAGACTGTGAGATTTTTCATAACTATAACGAATACCTATCTGGGCTTAAAGGTTTATCACTGCATCAAACCTATTTTTCTTCGCAAATAATTTCTTCAAACTTGAAAAATCAAAATTGCCATATCTTTTTATAAGACATATTCTCCGACAAACGAACTTACCGCAGTTCAACAATCACTTTATATTGACTTGTGGCAACAATAAATGTATAATAACTTGCAAGGTTCTTATGATGATACCTCTTGAGCTATTGATGTTCATTGGAGCCATTATGGTTCTATTATGTATTTTACTCTTCAGGTACTTTGACAATTTTGGTATACCCATTCTTTTACTCTTCCTCGGAATTGGCATGCTGGCAGGAGCCGAGGGACCAGGAAAAATTTATTTTGATGATGCACGCCTTGCACAAACAATTGGTATCATCGCATTAATTTTTATTCTTTTCGCTGGCGGGCTTGATACAAAATGGCATGCTGTGCGACCCGTGGTCAGACCTGCTGTAATGCTCTCCACCTTGGGCGTATTACTGACCGCTTTGATCACTGGCCTTGCAGCACACCTAATCCTTAAAATACCACTGAAAACAGGATTTGTTATAGGTGCGATTATTTCTTCTACAGATGCAGCTGCTGTATTCGCCATCCTGCGTTCACGACATGTCAATCTGCGAGCTCCACTTCGACCACTGTTAGAGTTAGAATCTGGAAGCAATGACCCTATGGCAATATTTCTTACGGTTGCGCTCATTCAGTTAACGCTTGTTCCGCAAACAAGGATAACATCGGTAATTATGCTTTTTGTTCTACAAATGAGCATAGGAGCAGTAGTTGGGTTTTTTAGCGGAAAGTTTGTTGTATTTACAATAAATCGCCTCAAGTTATTCTACGAGGGACTTTATCCAGTTTTCTGCCTTGCCTCTCTGGCATTGACTTACGCAGTTGCAACCCTGGTCAAGGGCAGTGGTTTTCTCGCTGTATACATAGCCGGCATTGTTATTGGCAATTCCTATATCGTGCAAAAAAAAAGTTTGCTTAGATTTTTTGATGGATTTGCCTGGTTCGGGCAGATAACGATGTTTCTTTTTTTGGGACTGCTCGTTCTGCCCTCACACCTTGTTCCGATAATCATCCCTGGTTTGTTGATTTCTGCCATCCTTATTTTTGTTGCCCGCCCTTTAAGTGTATTTGCCTCAACTTTTTTTTGTGGTTTTAATTGGCGCGAGAAACTGCTCGTTTCCTGGGTGGGATTAAGGGGCGCTGTTCCAATCATTCTCGCAACATATCCGCTTCTTGCCGGACTTGAACATGCGGAACTGATTTTTAATATTGTTTTTTTTATTGTTTTCACATCAGCCGTGATACAGGGGTGGTCATTGCCACTTGTTGCAAAGACACTTGAGGTAACATGTCCCCCCGAAAACAAAAGGAATTACCCGATTGAATTTGAACCAAAACCCGGGATTGACGCTGATCTTACAGAAATCATCATTCCTTTTGAATCGGCTGCAGTAGGAAAGAGTATTGTTGAACTTGGATTTCCAGAAGATAGTTTGATCGTGCTTATTGTGCGCGGGGAAGACTATATAGTTCCCAGTGGAGGAACAGTGTTGGAATCGGGTGATGTGTTACTTGTGCTATCAAGCAAAGCAAGTCTTAAAAGAGTACTAGATATCTTTCTGCAACAGAATCCGGGCGAAGCATAAGAGTAAAAAATAATCTTTTGTCAATCTACTTTCTTAAAGTATCCTTGTTACAACGAGCAAAAATGAAAAAAATTTTTAAGATCAAAGTAACGCATTAAAGAAATCATCAATCAATTTTAAACCACTTGGCTTTGGAATTACCCGGACCGCCATTGCTTGATAAACTCTGTAGCAAACACCATTATAAAATTTGACCTTGAATACCGTAACCAAGGAAAAGCCAGTCTTTGATGGTAGTACAGAATATATTTTTACCTATTTAGAAACACAAATTTTTGAACTTTTAATTCTCTTTCTTTTTCAATTTTTATAAGATAGACGCCTTCTGACAGATTTTTCGGCTCAAACCTTATAACGCCTTTCCCGCTAATTTCTCCGGAGAATACCCGTTCAACAAACCTCCCAGTCACATCATAGATTTCTACATTGACATTTTCTAACTCAGAAACATTATATTTAATCATAAGAATATTTTTCACAGGATTCTGTATAATAGACAGCTCACTCATTTTTTCATTAGATTGTTCGCTGATTTCGGTTGGGTTAATTATCACATCACAAATTACCGTGTCACCAATAATTGTGATATTCCGCACTGTAACATTCGTTGGAACACCATAATTGCTGTTGCTTGAAGGATATGTTGTTGGACCGAACATTGTCTTATTGCTGTCTCCTGGATATGGATCCCCAGAATCACCAAGCTCATGATGATAGTAATGCGGGTCAGGCCTGTATCCCCAGCCATGGTCAAGGTCATCACATCCATCCGCTTCTTCCAGGTCAACTACATTATGATAAGTGCCACCATAGCGCGGGTCAATATGCCAGATTAACAAACCTTCTCCTGGTAATGGTGCATCAAAACCTATTTTCTGACGATTTTCCAGAATAAAAAATGTATCATTGATAACACCATTACGCCAGACCCGATATGCAACAGGATGAGTTTCAAGGGGACGAATTTTAAGACCAATAATATTTGATGTTATGGGACTATAACTCAGCCAATTCACTCTTTTCTTACACCACGCATCCGCATGAGATGGACTCCAGGGTGTATTTCCACCAGCACCCCATGCACCATATCCCATTAGACTCCAGTAACCAACTCCCCAGGTATTTCGTGAAGGGTCGTAAAGGTCAGGTAGTCCTACCACATGGCCAAGTTCATGGCACATCACTCCGATACAGCAAAGTGTAGTGTCAAGTGCAGGCGTAACCAAATTTATCTCGGGCACATTTGTTGCACCATCTATGATAACTCCGTCGTTCGTTGTATAATTAAAATTTGGAATGGCATGTGACCAGCACTGATGAGGATTTCCGGTATCCTCTGCACCTGGTCCGGCATGGACTACAAAGACACCGTCAATATGATTGTCATTATCCAAGTCATATTGATGAAAATTTACAGTTGCATCAACGAGTTGAACTGCATCTCGCGCAAGCTGATACCCGGTGCTCAACATATAATTACCATCATCATAGTAGGAATAAGTGCGATTTGACATCCACCACCGATTTCCACAAATACCACCACGCACATCAGTCTGATTGTAAGAATTTTCTTTGAAAAAGTCATTGAGACTACCCTGACGATACTGACCATAGTATACACCAATAGAATAGAACATACTATCATATCGTGCAGGCCTGCGATTTATAGTATCAGCACGATTATCAGTAAACTGGACCAGAATCACACAAGTCTCTATTGAACCCCGCGACAAATCTTTGGGTATTTCCCGCGGGGCGCCTACAATGCAGGAATGATACACAGTTTTCGGATTTTTAGGTGGCATTGTAAAACCTAATCCGACTAAAAGGATTAAGACAAATATGTTTTTAACCAGAATCGCTCCTTTTTTAAAAAATTATTTTAGAAATACAAACCTCTTGGTGGAAAGTCTTTTATCGGTTTTTAAATTTAAGATATATACGCCGCTCGGAAGTTTCTTACCGGAATCGTCCTCGCCGTTCCAATAAATTTCATGATAACCAGGTGTTTGTCTTTCTTTAAGAAGTGTTCTTACCTTTTTACCAACAATATCAAAAACCGAAATTTCAGAAATAGATTCTCGGTTCAGGTAGTATGTTATCTTTAATTGGTTTAATGATGGATTTGGAAATATGCTGATTAAATCTGATAAAAGTGTTGATTGATTATGAACATTTTCTTCAATGCCAACATAAGGATTGATATGAGTAAATTCCCAGACCTGGCCATTCCTATTGCAACCATACACCCTTACTGTATCATCATTTCTACCTCTTCCAATGGCAACACCACAGGTCGCAGCAGAAACCGCATCAATGACTGTATCAACCCAGGCAGAACCGGTCCAGGATACTTCAAGCAATTGTGTTCCTGAACATGTTATGTAAACACGATTTTTTGCATCTGCCTTTGTTTTTCCTAAAGCGATATTGTAGCGTGCCTCATTACTGTATGTAGGAACTATATCTACTGTCTGCCAGCTTCCAGATTGATAGGTGAATTCATAAACCTTTGCCCGTGAACTGACATATAGACGATTTACACCATCATTCCTGCCCGGACCAATAGTAATACATAATGGATTTCCGGCAACCGTGGGCAAATCCGATCTCACAAAATTAGAACCGGTCCAGGTATATTCAGCAACTGTCCTGGGTGTTCCCTCTGAAATTGGCAAATATAGCCGGTTGATACCATCATTTCTGCCAGGCCCAACATACGGGAGCCACTGCCGGAGATTTGCATTTTGAACCGTATCCTTATCCCAGAATGAACCGGTCCAGGTATATTCAACAGGTGGAACACCATCACCACTCGCATAAATACGATTTACACCATCATTCCTCCCTGGCCCCACAAATACACCATAAATTGTAGAATTTGGATTTCCAAGCGCTGTCCTTATCCATTGTGTTCCATTCCAAAAGAATTCATATACATTTCCATCGATTTGTGTAGCATAAATACGATTGAGCCCGTCATTTCTACCTCTTCCTATGTCAATCCCAAGACACCAGCCAGAGCCGGGTAATATACCAACAGTGGTGCGTGTCCATCCAGTTCCAGTATAAGTCCATTCATAGACATTGGCATCTTCACATATAGCATAGACCCGCTGGACCCCATCATTCCTACCATCACCAACACGAATCAGATTCAATACATTCGGTGCAGTTCCAACCAATGATTTATTCCATTGACTGTAAAGAACCGATAAAATGATACTATAAAGAATAATAAATCTAACCATAAAACTCCTTTCTTTTAAAACTATCTTATTTTTACCACCTTTGCCTTAAAATCCCCGGCTTCTATGAAATAAACCCCTGGTTTCAAGTTAGACTTTAGATATATCGTTCCATCTGAAGGTTCACACAAACCAAGATATTTTCCCGATGCATCATAGATTCTCACAATCTTTACCCCTTCAGGAAGTTTTATATGGGATGAACCTACAGGATTTGGATATATTAATGCCTTTGATGTAAGATATTGTTTTTCTAATTCTTCAACACCTACAATTGGACCCTGATAAATTTGTAATCCTGCACCATAATCAGCAATATATGTGTATCCGCTTGAGACATATACGCCATAGGCAAAGTCTGGAGTAATATAATAACCAACTTCTTGGGGATTTGTCGGAACAGATATATTTACTATCCTCAATCCAGTCTGATAGCCTGCAATATATGCATAACCACTTGCTACGAATATATCTTCATTAAATCCTGTTAGACTGCAAAAACCAACCTGATAGGGATTACTGGGGTTCGATATATCAATAATCCTTAGTCCCTGATACCAATCAAGAACATAGGCATAGTTACCTGATACATAAACACCCCAGGCATAACCGGGAATATCACACACACCAACGATTGAAGGTGCAGATGGATTTGCGATATTTATTATAACGAGACCCATTGATGTATCTGCGACATAGGCATAGTTGCCTACAACAAATACATCCTTTGCCCAGGTCGGTGGGTCGCAATATCCTACCTGAATTGGATTTGACGGGACTGAAATGTCTATAATCCTCAAACCAAAATCCCAGTCTGCAACATAGGCATAACTACCGGATACACAGACCGCCAATGCAAGTCCGGGGCTGGGCCAGGAACCAAGTTCTACTGGATTTGATGGGATTGACACATTTACTATTCTCATTGATAGGTAATCTGCAACATAGGCAATATTACCACTTACAAATACATCCCAGGAAATTCCAGGTGTATCAAGAAATCCAACCCTCAAAGGATTGGATGGATTAGAAACATTGATTATCTGTAGACCTGCAAAATCATCAGCAATATATGCATAAGAACCGCTGACAAAAACCTTTCTTGCATAGTTCAATGGGTTGAAATAACTCACCTCATAGGGATTATTTGGTGTTGATACATTCACAATTCTCAATCCACCGTAATCGTCTGCAACATAAGCAAATAAACCAAATTGAACAACTTCGTATGAATTGCCTGGTGTATTATAATATCCCACTTCATATGGCGAAGAGGGATTGTTTATATTAATTATTCTCAAACCCGCATCAAAATTTGCAAGATAGGCATAATTTCCAGATACCCAGACACCCATACACCAACCTGCAGGAAAACAAGAACCCACATAATACGGATTGGAAGGGTCGGATACATTGAGGATCAAAAATCCAGCGAACATATCTGCAATATAGGCATACTGTCCTGAAACAAAAACATCCCAGGCGAAGCCAGGTGTATCATAACTGCCTACCTGATATGGATTTGACGGGTTTGCTACATTGAGTATAATGAGCCCACCCATATCATAATCAGCAACATAGGCATAATTACCGACCACAAAAATACCCATAGTAAGTCCAGGGTCATTATCCCAGTTTCCAACTTCAACAGGATTAGATGGGTTAGCGACATTTATGATTCTTATTCCATTTGTCCAGTCTGCAACATAGGCATAAGAGCCTGATACATATACATCCTTTGCCCTTCCCGGCGTAACGATTGAACCCAATTTTGCAGGTGCAGAAGGTGTGGTAATATCCCATATTTCCAATCCGTATTTCCCAGCGGCGATATAAAGCCGATTATTGAGATAGAACAATCCTTCAGCAAAACCGCGTGATTTAATCTGTGATACCTCAACTGGATTTGATGGGTTTGCTACATTCAATACGCTAACTCCTCCTCCAGAACCCATAAAGACGAGGTTTCTTAACTGGTCGATTGCTACTGAATTTGAAGGACCAAAAGGCCAGTTACCTATAAATCTGACATTTGATGAATCATAGGCAAGTGGTGAATTATCACCAAACGAGAGAGTTGAAAATGAAATAACAAAACAAAGCAATAAGGGTCCCATATCTACCTCCTATCCTAATAGAAAATTTTATTCAAAAATCTCAATATGTCAACCATGAAAATATCTGAGTCCTCCCCACTTTTTCCTATCCTTTGATGGGGGAAAAAGGTGGGGGTGATAACGAGCAATC
>FMSI01083302.1_pt1 | contig 16819 bp, 12 predicted proteins | sample 1504471 | NCBI WGS metagenome assembly FMSI01 (sample SAMEA4475357, study PRJEB15587) | soil metagenome | biome: Soil; feature: Field | place: India | collected 2015-03-11 | depth 0 m
GATGCTCTACCAACTGAGCTACTCCCGCATAGTGTGGGCAGGGAAGGATTCGAACCTCCGAAGGGATACCCCAGCAGATTTACAGTCTGCCCCGTTTGACCGCTTCGGTACCTGCCCTTTTTATAGACTACTAAATTAATAAAAAAATTTATTATCAACAACATGAATTAAATTTTTCTTAAAATTTTGTTAACTCTTAGACGAAATCCAGTAAATTTATTTTTAAAAAATCTTTCTTTTTGCAACCTCAAATTCCTTTATTTTTGTTTTTGTTTTAAATGAAAAAATACTTATGATTGTCAAAGAATTAGTTGAACCAAAAAGCATTGCAATAGTCGGTGGTTCAAACGAGGTCCACAAACCGGGTGGCAAAGTTCTCCAGAATCTAATCTTGGGAAAATTCGAAGGAGAATTACTAGTAGTTAATCCAAAAGAAAAAGAAGTACAAGGAGTTAGGTCTTACCCGTCGTGCAAGGAATTGCCAAAAGTGGACCTTGCAATTTTTGCAATTCCTGCAAGTTTAATCCCCGATGCGATGCAGGAACTCTCCGAACGTGGAACTCGGGCATTCATCGTTCTATCTGCTGGATTCAGTGAGATGGGTAATGAAGGAAAAGGACTAGAGCAGAAGCTTGTTGAAATTGCAAATAGGGTAGAAGGTACCCTAATTGGACCAAATTGCATTGGTGTAATTACCGAGAAGTACAAAGGGGTTTTTGCTGGACCTATTCCCGAATATGACAAATTTGGTTGCGATTTTGTTTCTGCATCTGGAGCTACTGCTGTATTTATTTTGGAAGAAGCAATTGAGCGAGGAATTAAGTTTAGTTCTATCTTCTCTGTGGGAAACTCCGCACAAATTGGAATCGAGGATGTGCTTGAATTTTGGGATTTGAACTATGTTCCCGGAGAAGCACCGTTTGTTAAGCTGATTTACGCAGAACAAATTGCCAACCCCCAGAAATTTTTGAAGCACACAATATCTCTTCGAAATAAAGGATGTAAAATTGCAGGAATTAAAGCTGGGAGAACCAGCGCGGGCCAGAGAGCTGTTTCATCGCATACTGGAGCACTTGCAGGTGAAGACTCTGCGGTAGACGCGCTTTTCAAGAAGGCTGGTATAATTAGATGCGACGGTAGAATTGAATTGGTAAACGTAGCTGGTATTTTGCTTGCAAACGAGCCAAAAGGCGACAAATTTGTTGTTGTTACGCACGCTGGGGGACCGGGTGTGATGCTAACAGATACACTTGAATCCGGAGGTATTCAAATTCCTAAAATCGATGGAGAAAATGCCGAGGAACTTTTAAAACATTTACATCATGGTTCGTCGGTTGCCAATCCAATCGATTTCCTAGCGACTGGGACCGCAGAGCAATTGGATATTATTTTAGAATATGTTGAAAACAAATTCGTGAATGTAGATGCTTGTGCTGTAATATTTGGAACACCTGGTTTATTTGATGTTACAAATGTTTACAATGTTCTTTATAAAAGAATTATAACAAGCCAGAAACCAATTTATGCAATCCTACCCTCTATTTTTCAAGCAAAAAAAGAGTTAGAACATTTTAAAAAGCTTGGAGGACACTATTTCAACGACGAAGTAGCCTTTGGAAAATCTTTATCCAAGGTAGTTAGTAACCTAAAAAAAGAAAGAGGTAAGCTAATTCAATTTAATGATATAGATATTCCTAAAATTAGGGAAATCATTGAGAATTCAAAGGATGGGTATATTCCTTTCCCACAAGTTTTCGATGTTTTTAAGTATCTAAATTTAAAAGTTGTCGAAACAATTTACATTTCAAGCTTTGCGGATTTTGAAACAATCGAAAGCAAAATTACCTATCCTCTTGTTATGAAAGTGGTAGGACCAATTCACAAAACAGAAGTTCAGGGAGTTGTTGTCAACATAAGAGACTTGCAACAAGCACAAATTGTTTTTGAAAAATTTTGCAAAATACCTGGGTCCGAGGGGGCAATAATTCAACCAATGCTATCTGGTGTTGAACTCTTTTTCGGTTGCAAATATGAAAAGGACTTGGGGCATTTGATTGTTTTCGGTTTAGGAGGAATATTCGTTGAAGTTTTAAAAGATGTACAAATGAACCTTGCACCTATCACTGATGCCGAAGCAAAAGATATGGTCGAAGGAATCAAAGCTTATAAAATATTGCAAGGATTTAGAAATATGAAAGGAGTTTGTATTAATGCGGTCACCGAAGTTTTATTACGATTATCAAAACTTGTGGAAATAGTACCAGAAATTGAGGAACTAGATATTAATCCAGCATTCGGGATAGAAAATGAAATCCAAATTGTTGATGCAAGAATAGAAATAAGAAAATAAAAACAGATTTTTTTGTCCTTTTCAAATTTTTTTTGTAATTTTGCTTTTCATTTTGTTGGTTTGCCATGAACGAATTGTATATCAAAATGTTAATGGATGATCATGCAGTTATTGAGAAAGTCCTTGTACTTTTGGAAAAGCAATTGCAAAAAGAAAAGAAAAACTGGAATAACATTCGGATACTAATCGACATTCTTTGGGATTTCGGAGAAAATTGTCATAATATGAAAGAGGAAAAAGTTTATTTTCCCTTATTGCTCGAGCGAGGAATGCCAGAAAGTGGTCCCATCGCAGTTATGCTTTCTGAACACAACGAGGAAAGAACCTTCCTAACCAAATTTAAAAATTTTCTTTCCAAATCTGAAAAAACTGATCTTGAAATTGATCAATTCATGGTTGACTTTCGTAGTTATGCTAATTTAACCAAAGACCATGTTTGGAAAGAAAACGATATACTTTATCCTATGGGGCGAAAATTCATACAAAAAGAGGATATTGCATACTTGGCCAATGAATTCAAACGCTTAGAAATAGAAACTCTGGGCGAAGCTGGATACACGAGGTTCAAAACTCTTGTTGACGCAATGGAAAAAGAAAGCGGCGAACGAATAGATTTGCTTGCTTCCCTTTCAACAGAAATCATTGGGAATATGCTTGATGCATTACCAATTGAAATTACTTTCGTAGATGCAAATAATATGGTTCGATATTTCAACAAATTAGACAAAGAGAAAATATTTGCCAGAACACTTTCCGCAGTAGGACGCCTCGTTCAACAATGCCATCCAACAAAAAGCATCAACCTTGTAAATAAAATAATCCAAGAAATGAAGGAAGGTAAAAGAGAGCAAGCAACATTTTGGATTCACTTTAATGGAATGTATTTGTTTATTGCATACTACGCTGTAAGAAACGAAAAGGGTGAATATCAAGGAGTGGTTGAAATGGTACTGGATATGATTCCATTTCGGGAAATAAAAGGAGAGAAGAAACTTCTCAACGAACAATAAGTAGCAAAAACAATTGCATAGTAAAAACCTTTGTCGAATGTATTATTATTGAATTCACTGAATATTAAGAATTTAGAAAAAAATTAATTAGTAAAACCAGCATAATTTAAGCAACACAAACATCATGTTGAAAATTTAAAAATAAAATTATTACAAAAGTCATTGTAACAACTTTATTTGAGGAGGTCACCTTAGCGTGCGACACCTATAGTCATTTCATTATAAACCAAAATACCCAAGAAATGAAAGGTGTTACCAAATTTCAAAATCAAATGAAATGCTTTGAATAAAAGGTCAATTACTTAACATCAATGAGCATCGAACCAACTTTCGCCTACTCCAATATCGACAACTATTGGAACTTCTCCTAAGCTCAAAGCATTTTGCATTTCATTTTTTACCAATTCTTGAACTTCGTTTAGCTCTTGCTTTGGAACTTCGAAGAGAAGCTCGTCGTGAATTTGAAGTATCATCATAGACCGAAGCTTGTATTTTTTAAATTCCTTGTGTATGGAAATCATAGCCATTTTCAACATATCTGCTGCTGTACCTTGAATAGGTAAGTTAATTGCAGCCCTTTCGTCAGCGGTACGTAAATTTCGATTTTGGCTATTGATATTGGGAAAATATCTTCGTCGACCACACAAAGTTTCGGCAAACCCTTTTTTTTGCGCAGCTTTAATGGTATCCTCAACATAGTTGTTGATACCCCTGTACTTTTCTAAATAGTTATCAATTATTGATTGTGCCTCAGTGCGAGAAATACCGAGCCTTTGCGAAAGCCCATAGGCACCAAGTCCATAAAGTATGCCAAAGTTAACAGTTTTAGCAACTCGCCGCATATCAGCATCAACTTGATCCAATGGAATGTTAAACAACATTGAGGCAGTTGCAGTATGAATGTCCAAACCTTTCTTGAAAGCATCAATCAAGTTTCTGTCCCCAGAAATAAACGCAATGATGCGAAGTTCAATTTGAGAATAATCAGCGGAAAGAATGACCCAATCCTTTTGCTGCGGAACAAATGCTTTTCGAATTTCTTTGCCGAATTCACTCCTAATTGGAATATTTTGGAGATTAGGATCTGTTGAAGAAAGTCGTCCAGTGCTCGTGATAGTTTGGTTAAATGTAGTATGTATTCTTCCAGTTTTTGTATAAATCAATTCTGGAAGCGCATCGACATAAGTTGAAAGCAATTTAGTCATTTGGCGATATTCTAAAATAAATTTTGCAATTGAATAGCTTTCAGCAAGTTTACTAAGAACACTTACATCGGTACTATAACCAGTTTTAGTTTTTGCAATTACTGGAAGCTGCAATTTTTCGAAAAGAATTTGACCAAGTTGCTTGGGTGAATCCAGATTGAACCGAATACCAGCTTCTTGGAAAATTTTATCTTTTAATTCGTTCACCTGTTGACTTAAAACAACTGATATAGAAGACAGAATTTCTCTACTTACATAAACCCCGTTGTATTCCATATCGCGAAGGACTTCAATCAAAGGGAATTCTACTTTTTCTGCTAATTGCAGCAAATTTTCTTTTTCTAATTCATTCTTAAGTATTTTGCACAATTTGAATGTCAAGTCCGCATCTTCGCAAGCGTAATTAGATATCTGCTCAGGTAAAAGATCTCGCATTGAATTTTGACTGCTTTTTTTCTCACCAATCAAAGTAGTAATAGAAATTGGCGAATAGTTTAACCATTTTTTCGACAAAGCGTCTAAATTATGTTTCTCGTCGGGATTAAGCAAGTAACTGGCAACCATAGTATCGAAAGCAATTCCTTGCAAATCTATTCCATATCTTTTAAGAATGAAAGCGTCGAATTTAATGTTTTGACCATATTTTTTTATTTTTGGGTTTTCGAGGATTTCTTTTAAAGCTAAAAGAATAGATTTCAAGTGAAAGCCAAGTTTTGGATTGTAGAGGAATTCATCAGCAACTTCGACATTTTTAGTAATCTCCATTCCCTGAGAAAATAAAGAAATTGCTTCTTTATTAGTTGGATTCTTATCATCAGCTTTCTTGCCGTCACTTTCATCTTGATCAAATAAAGGGATGTAGAAAGCAGAACCCTCAGCAAAAGAAAAACTTATACCAACAAGTTCACAGTTCAATTTGTCTAAAGAACTGGTTTCGGTATCTATTGCAAAGGAAGAATGTTTTTTTAGCTCTTGCAGTAGGTTTTTGAATTTCTCCCCAGAACTTACTAATTCATAGGCAACTTGGTTTTCTTCGAATGAGGAAACTTTGGGAGTACTTGGTTCTTCAAATGAAGTCTCCTTTTCTAGGTTGAATAATTTGAAAACACGGTCGCGTAGACTTTTGAATTCTAGTGATTGAAATAATTTATCAAGTTTTTCATAATCCAGTTTCCTAAATCTGAAATCTTCTAGGGATAAATCTAATCGTGCATTTGTTTCGATCGTAACCAATTTTTTGGCTAAAAATGCTTCATCTTTAAATTCTAATAATTTATGTCTAATTGCTTCTTTTGGAATTTCTCCAATTCTTAAGTACAAATTCTCTAAGTTTCCAAATTGTTGTATTAACGGAATAGCAGTTTTTTCCCCAATACCCTTGACACCTGGAATGTTGTCCACCGGGTCACCAAGAATTGCTAATACATCAATTACTTTATCGGGAGGAACACCAAATTTTTCCAAAACTTCCTTAGTGGTCACAATTTCAAAGCCATTGATAATGTTCTTCCCGGTTTTGTAGAGAATAACATTTTCGTCGACAAGCTGATAATAATCTTTGTCGTTAGTGATACAAATTACTTTATAGCCCTTGTTGGAAAAGTCCTTTGCAATGGTACCGATAATATCATCGGCTTCTAAACCTGGAATTTCAATTCTTTTAATGCCAAAAGCATCGAGTAATTCCTTAATTCTAATCAACTGCGGCACAAGGTCTTCGGGAAATGCTTCGCGGTTTGCTTTGTATTCTTTAAATATTTGATGGCGGAAAGTTGGCTCTCTACTATCGAAAATTACAGCAATATACTCGGGGTTCTCTTTCTCCAACAAGCTTGCCAAAATATTTGCAAAAGCAAAAACTGCATACGTAGGTTCATTGGTAATGGTAGATTTAAGACCGGAGCGGCTCATTGCGTGGTATGCCCGAAACACTAGGGACATACCATCTATCAAAAAAACTTTTATAAAAGCGTTATTTTCTTCCATTTTCAATTTTTTGTTAAAAGTTTAAATTAAGTAGTTTAAAAATAAAAAAATTAATTGTTTATTTAATTGATTCTTTTAAATATATTTTTTTCAAAAGGAGATTTAATGGCAGAAAAATTGATAAAGTACTATTAACAAGCAAATCAACTCGGGGGTATCAAAGCCCAAATGAGACTTGCGGTTCTTACCTTAATTTCTAGCCAAAAAGCAAAGGATTTACCAGATAGCCCAGAAAACAATCAAAAATTCGAAAATGCAACGAAAGAAATTCAAAAAGAATTTCAAAACAAATAAGGAGGTATTTTTATGTTTCAAGTAATAAGAAAGACTTTAAATTATTATCATTCTTTTGATCCAATAACATTGCGACATTATATTAATGGGTTTCAAGCAGTTTTGCATTGTCATCATTATTCTACACTTTACACACAGTTAGCCCTCGACGCAAATGAAACCAAATTACTAAAAGAATGTGCCCGCGATAGTTTTCGATCAATATTAGATTCCTATTTTAAAGAAAATCCTCAAATTTCTACTATCCAAGATAAGACTGACATTGCAGTGCAATACTATTCTCTCTTGGGCCTTGGAAAAATGAAGGTCAAATATTTAGGTGATTATAGTGGTGAAGTGGAATTGATAAGTTCTCATGTAGATAGTGGGTGGATAAAAAAATGGGGAACTTACGACAAACCGGTCAACTACATTACAGCTGGATTTATTGAGGCAATGTTTGAATCGGTTCTGAATCTTCCAGCCGGTACTTTCTTGGCGAATGAAGTACAAAGTATAGTTATGGGAAATTCAATTTCATTATTTAAAATAACAAGGAGATAAACTATGGCTATCGACAGAAAAAAGATAATTGATTTAATGTCCAAAATTGATGTTCTTCCAGATGAAAATGGTATAATCGAGGGGTTCAATGTCCTTGTAAATCAATTACCTACCGATTTTTGGAATTCTTTCGCAGAAAGAATAACAAGTAAGGCAGAAAGCAAAGATATTTTGGAAGCTAAGGAATATCTTCTATACAATGCAGCCCATGAATGTGGATATCATACAGGTTATGGTATAATTACATCTGATGAATGGAATGCTGTTGTTAAACCGATGATAGAAAAGATACCCGAAGATATCCTATATGGTGCATACGCTGTTTTTTCAGCCTGGGGCTGGGCCGATGCAGAAATAGTAGAATTAATACCAGCAGAAAAAATGGTTGTGCGGGCATACAATTACTACGAAGCAGATGTAGTAAAATATGGTGCATCAAACAAAATGTCCGCCTATATGATTGCTGGAGTCTCCGCAGCTTTCATGGATTTAGCTTATGGCGGTGAATACGACCCTGCTGGAAAACCCATCGGAACTTTCGAATGCAAGCAAGTCAAAGGAATCGAATGTGGGGATTCTTATGGTGAATTTATTGTTACCAAAGCAAGGTAGATATTATTCAAAGTATCACTTATAGCCGGTCTAATGAACCGGCTTTTTTTAACCCTTAAAATCATCTGAGCAAATTGTTAATGTAAGGGAATTTTTGTATGATTGTTCTTGAAGCTAAAGAAGTCGAAAATTGTGTTAATCTGGTTACTGTGTACGATTTAATTCTGTCGGATTCATTTTCAAAAGATAATATTTATAAATTAGGTGCATTGGGCCGCTTTCAATATTTCCCTGAATTCCCGAAACCATTTTTTAAAATACAAATCGGTGGAATTTGTGATATCAAAGGTATCGAAGGAAACAAAATAGTTAGAGCTACATTGAAAAATCCAAAAGAATATACAATTCAATACGTAATTGACTTAATTAACAATGCTTAACCTCCCCCATTAAACAAAAAAGACCTCATTTTAATTGAATTTCAAATAGAAAAAAACAAATATGCTCGCCTTGGGGATGCCAAGTAAACACAGCTTTGAATCTAAAATTAAAATTTGCCAATTTTGTTTTGGAATTTTTTTGTATTGTTTTCGAATATCGCAATTCGTTGAATTTTAATCGGGTTTTTAGGAATTCCATCTAAGCTATCGAACTTGAAGGGCAATATTTCTTGTTGCTCTATTTTCTCAATTACATCGAAGCCCTCGAGTACCTTGCCAAATATTGTATATTTCTTGTCTAAATCAATTGCTTCATCCAAGCAAATGAAAAACTGGCTTAGATTCTTATTTGGTCCACTATTTGCCATCGCAACGGTTCCATATGTATAACCAACCTTGTAAAGAAGTGAATTTGGATTAATTTCATCGGGGAAGTAACCACCGTAAATACTTTTACCACCCTTACCCCATTCGTTCCTTTTTGATGGAAATCGTGTTGTACCATCTCCCATTTGAATGAGGAAGTTTTTTGCAATCCTATGAATCAAGGTATTATTGAAATAACCCTGACGAGCAAGGATAATAAAATTTTTAGTTGTTTTCGGTGCATCAAGTCCGTATAAAGCGACCTTAATGTCGCCGAAGGAGGTCTTTATTAAAGCAAAATGAGTAATTTTTATAGAATCTGGATTAAGCTGAATATCAAATTTTAATTTTGTCAATGGGACTACATCTTGATAACTATTGTCAGTAGTATCCACTTTAACTTTTGGTAAGTCTGTTTCTTTTCGCTTTTTACATGAAGCTACCAAAACTAAAGCAAAAAAAATGAAAACTAGCACTCTCCTCATAAAAGCCAAACAATGATAACCAAGCCAAGCAATATTCTATAAACGACAAAAATTTGGGTTGATTTTGTCTTCAGAAAATGAAGTAGGAATGAAATAGCAACAAGCCCCGAAACGAATGCAAAAACCAGAGCGATAGCTAAAAACAAAACCTTTTCTCTAGAAATTAAGGAATAATTTGCTACAAACTCGTAGACACCGCTAACCAAAACTGCAGGTATGCTTAGCAAAAAAGAAAATCTAGCTGCTTCGTCCCGCTTTAACCCAAGAAATAAGCCAGCGGTTATGGTTGCTCCAGATCGTGAAACTCCGGGAATTAATGCAAGAGCCTGAGAAAATCCAATTGTAATTGCATCGGTAAGTGAAATTTCATCAACACTTTTTTGAAATTTGCCAGTTTTTTCGGAAAGGTACATTACAAATGCAATAATAATTAATGTGGAAGCAATTGTCCATAAATTCTTGGTGAATTCACCTTCAATAAAATCCTTGAACAAGAAACCAATAACAAAGATTGGCAAAGAACCAAGCAAAATTAACCAACCCAACCGAGCACTTTGGGGCATAATTTTAAAGTTAGCAATGCGAAATGTTGACTTTTCGATAAAAAAAGTTGCAGAAATGGAAGCTAAATCCTTTCTAAAATAGAAAAGCAAGGAGCCAAGAGTACCAAGTTGAATTGTTGCCATAGTGGCAGTCCAAAGTTTAGGGTCGGAAATCGCTTCACTTCCGAGCAATTTAGCCACAACGGTCATGTGGGCTGTACTACTTATAGGTAAAAATTCAGTTAAACCTTGTATTATTCCAATAATAACAGCATAAAGTAATTCTATCATATCAACCTTTAGAAACCTGGAACACAAGAAATTTCAAATAGCGAGTTTCGGGCATAGGAAGAAGAACAGGATGGTCCGGTGCCTGGCCACTACGATAGATTAATTTCAATTGCCATTTCTGCGAAGATGCAACATCTTGAATAATTTTAATAAAAGTAGTTTCATCTATGTGCATGGAGCAACTTGCCGTTGCAAGGAACCCATTTTCTGCAACAACCCTCATAGCATATTTATTGATTTGATGGTATCCAGCTATAGCACTTTCTACGTTCTTCTTGCTTTTGGTGAAAGAAGGTGGATCCAAAATTACAAGTTCGTACCTTTTTCCCTTTTGATATTCGTTGCGAAGGAAATCCAATGCATCGGAGCAGACAAAGGTAGCATTTTTAAACCCGTTCAGTTCAAAATTACGGTTGGCAAAATTCAGAGCAAGTTGGGAAATATCAACTAATGTAATATCTTTTGCCCCACCCAAAGCAGCGTTCAAAGCAAACCCCCCAAAATTCGAAAAGCAATCCAGCACTTTTAAATTCGAGGAAATTCGGCGAATAAATCTTTTGTTCAATTTTTGATCTAAAAATAAACCGGTTTTCTGTGATTGGTAAAAATTCAGAATATACTTCACCCCATTTTCCGAAACAACAACTTCCTCGGGGACATCGCCAAAAATAACTTTTTCATATGAATCCAAGCCTTCAAGCTCGCGGAAATAGGTTCTGTTTTTTGCAATGATTCCTTTACAATGAGGAAATAACTCGCAGAGAAAAGATGGAATTTTGTTCAAAAACTTTTCCATACCAGCGGAATTAACTTGAACAACAAAATAATCAGCAAATCTATCGATAATCAGCCCCGGAAGGTTGTCCGATTCAGCATAGACTAAGCGATAGCAATTTTCTTTGGGAAAAATCTTTTCTCGAAGTTGTTTTGCTTTAATAATTCTATGCTTAAACGCCTTTTGAACATCATCTATTATTGAAAGTTTAAGCAAGCGAAGTGCAATTAAACTATGAGGATTGTAAAAGGCTAATCCCAGGGTCTTACCATCGGCGGTATAGACTTCAACAATCGAGCCAGGTTCAAGTTTTGGTACAGAGGCTAATTCATTGCTAAAAATCCAAACGTGTCCACTTTCTAATCTTTGAATGCTATTTGCCTTCAGCCGGATTTTTTCCATCGTCTTTAATCTCATCAGAATTAATAACAGATATTAAACTTAGGTTCTCTCTTAAAAGGAAAATTCCACCAACGATGACTTGTGTTAGGAAATTAATTGCATGTGTAACAGTCGCATAAGCCAGAGCTTCTTCCATACTTATTCCGTACAACTTGTTCAACGCATTTTGGATAAGAAAGTGGTAAAAACCTATTGCCCCAGGTGTTGGTGCAATAGTATATCCAATACCAGAAATGATTATCAAAAGAATAGCATCGTCGAAGCCAAGATTATATGTCTTTGCAAAACTGAAAGAAAAAAACATCAAATAGAGTGGCAGAGTATATAAAAACCAAATTAATAAGGATTCGAAAGCAAGTTGTATATACTGCGATGGTTGCTTGATTACAGTCAAGCCTAAGAAGAACTTATCGAAGAGTTCGTTCAACCTTTTAAAAATTTTTTTTGAAATGGGCCGAATTAGCTTTGTAAGAAGAAAATCTATCCACCTCTTGTAGAAGCTTAAAACTCCTATTATGATAATTATTATGGTTGGGTAAATAATATTTTCAATATGCAAATTTGGTAATGCTACTTTCAATTGCTGACGAAAGAAAAAGTAAGCAAGCACAAAAACCAGAAGTAGTGAAATTAAATCGATAAAGCGTTCGACTATGATAGTTGCAAAAGTCATTGTAAAAGAAATCTTTTCACGTTTGCTGTAATAATATGGCCGTAAAAGTTCCCCACCGCGAGGAATAATATTGTTCACAGCATAGCCAGCCATAACCGAAGAAAAAAGGTTCCATGTTGAATTAGGATTTGTTATTGGTTTCAACATAGTTTTCCATCGCAAGGCTCTGGCCCAGTGCGAAAACAATCCAATAGGAACCGAAAGTAAAACCCACCAATAATTTGCCGAAAGAATATATTTACCCAACGAGGCTAAGTCCAATCCCATCAACGAAAGATATACTAAAAAGATAAGCAAAGCGAAAGAAACGACGAGATTGATAATCTTTCTAGTCTTACTATTCTTTAATTTTGAAAATAATTCAATTTTCATTCTTTATCGGGCTTTGCCGAAAGCGTATCAAATACAAAATAGAAAATCAAAAGAGTAAACATCACAAGACTCAACCATTCCGCGCCAACACTTTCGCCCCAGTCCCCAACAAATTGATAAAGTCGTATTTTGAAGAAAAGCAGCAAGGCACCAACTACACCGAGTAACGATGCCCCAGCCATAAACCCAGAAGCAATCAATGTTCCTCTTTGGACTCTCGCGTTTTTCAACTTTTCATCCTTTGTTCCTTTCTGAATAAAGTGGGAAATCAAACCTCCAACCAGCAATGGGGTATTCAAAGGCAATGGAATGTACATACCTAATGCAAAGGCCAATGGAGAAATTCCAAGCCAATTTACAAACAAAGCAATAAAAACTCCAACAAGGTATAATATCCAATTTACCTTGGCTTGGGGGGACATTAAAGGTTGAATTACAGCAGCCATAGCATTAGCTTGCGGAGCTACTAAAGGTTCAGCTGTGTTCAATGCCTTTGTGTATCTGTCCATCAATTCTTTCTCTGCAGTTCCATTCTCAATCTTCAACAACTCCTCCTGAGTGAAGATGTTCTGGTTTCGGACATAATCTTCTTTTGTAAAGCCATAGGATGCATTTAAGATAAAAATCACAAGCCCCACGGTAGCAGCAGCAATTATGGTACCCAAAAATTTGAAACCTTCTTGCTTAATTGGAGTCGAACCAATCCAGTAACCAACTTTCAAATCGGTGATAAATCCGCCGGCCATAGATAGCGCAGAGCAAACAATCCCGCCAATAATAAGCGCACTAATCATGCCTTCTTTGCCAGAAAGACCTGCCTGTGTTAAGATTAAAGAAGAAAGAATAAGTGTCATCAATGTCATACCAGAAACTGGATTGGTACCAACAATTGCAATTGCATTAGCTGCAACAGAAGTAAAAAGAAAAGAAATGATAACAACTGTCAAAAGGGCAATAATTGCTTGAACCGGGGTAATGTTAACACCAAACAAAAGAAAAAGAAAAATACCTAAAACACTAAAAAAGATTAGGACTAACAAAAAATGCATAGGAATATCTTTCTGCGTCCTAAGTTTTTCCTCTAAATCCATATGAGAAGGTCTTTTCTTTTTGCTAAATCCTTTAATTGCCATCGAAAATGCATTGCCAATAATTTTGTAGGATTTCAAAATACCAATAATTCCAGCCATGGCAATTGCACCGATTCCTATTGGGCGAACAAACTGTGAAAAGATTTGTTCTGGTGGCATTGTAGCAAAGTGGTTCAAACCATCGGGGGCAGCAATTTGCCCTATTTGATTTATCAATGGCACCAATACAAACCAAGAAAGAAAAGAACCAATGGTGATTATCAAAGAATATTTCAACCCAATAAGATATCCAAAACCAAAAATCATTGCACTTACATTTAATTGGAAGAGCAATTTCAATTTGTCGGCAATTACCTCACCAAATGGAACTACTCTGGAAGTAAAAGTCTCCTTCCAAAAATGTAAGGAGGAGAAACAGAAATCATACAATCCACCAATAATCCCGCTGGTAACAAGAACCCCGGCACTTTTGCCACCTTTTTCGCCAGTAACCAAAATTTCTGTTATAGCTGTAGCTTCGGGAAAAGGGAATTTTCCATGCATTTCTTTTACGAAAAACTTACGAAATGGAATTAAAAACAGAATCCCCAAGAAACCACCGAGCATCGAAGCAAAGAAAATTTGGAAAAAAGTAGCATTTAGCTTTAAAATGTAAAGCGCCGGAATAGTGAAAATTGCCCCAGCAACAATAACCCCCGAAGATGCACCAATGGACTGCACAATTACATTTTGACCAAGAGCCTTTCTTTTGCGGGCAGCAGCGGAAATTCCAACAGCGATAATTGAAATTGGAATTGCTGCCTCCATAACTTGACCAATCTTCAATCCGGAATAGGCAGCAGCTGCGGAGAAAATAATTGCCATGAGCAAACCTAAAAAAACAGAATAGCTCGATGCTTCGGGAAACTTATACTCTGGTTGAAGAATTGGGCGATACACTTCTCCAGGTTTAAGTTCGCGATGAGCATTTTCTGGTAAACTAATAGAGCTGTTTGAAACTTTGTTATCATCAGCCATAGCAAACCTCGAATTTTTATATTGATTTTTCGACAAAAACTTGGACTAAGTTGACAAGCGTTTCTACAGATTTGTTTAAATAATCTACCGAAAGCCATTCGGTTTTGCTGTGGAAATTATTTCCACCAGTATATATGTTCGGTGTGGGAATTCCCATTTCGGTCAATCTTGCACCATCTGTTCCACCACGAATGGGTTTCCAATATGGTTCCACGTTACTGCGTTTAGCTGCTTCCCATAGATTTTCGAGCACTTCTGGATACTTTTCTAAATGATCAAGCATATTCCTATACTGATACTTAACATCCATTGTAATTTCACACTTGGGGTAAAGTTCCTTTATACTGTCAATTATATCTTGTAACATTTTCTTTTGCTCATCGAGACCATCTGTTCGAAAATCTCTAAATAGCAGCTTTAAAGTGGTTTTGCCAACACCACCCTCTAATGCATAAGGATGAATGTAGGGTTCGTAACCTTCGGTGGTTTCGGGTGCCATTTGTTTTGGTAGACGAGAAATTATATCGGCAGCAATTCGAATAGAGTTAATCATGATACCTTTGGCGGTACCAGGGTGAATATCCTTCCCAAAAATCGTAATAGTTGCCTGATCAGCACTAAAAGTTTCTTTATTTAGTTCACCAGGCAAATCGCCATCGACAGTGTAAGCGTACTTTGAATTTAATTTCTCTAAATTCAAAAATTTTGTGCCATTTCCAATTTCCTCATCGGGAGTAAAACAAATTCTAATGGTTCCGTGCAGTATCTTGGGATCATTAGAAAGAATGTCCGCCAGTGTCATTATCGAAGCAATTCCAGCTTTATTATCTGCACCAAGCAAAGTTGTACCATCGCTTGTAACAATAGTATGACCAATGCATTTTTTTAAATTATGGTTCTCGTCAACTCTAATAACAACCGAGCTGTCTTTAGTAAGTACAATATCGCTACCATCGTAGTTTTCAATTATTTGTGGATCAACATTTTCACCGCTTACTTCGGGAGAAGTATCCAAGTGCGCAAGAAATGCAATGTTTGGAACTTTGCCAAAAGCTGGGTGCGTTTCTGGAATGTTCGACGGGATAGTTGCCATAACATAACAGTGCTCATCTACTTCTGCATCGTTCAATCCAAGTTCTTTCAGTTCTTTAACAAGAAGGTTGGCAAGTTCAAATTGACCTGGTGAGCTTGGAGTTTGTTCTAGATTGGCCTCATTAGATTGAGTGTTAATTTTAACATATCGAAGAAACCTATCAAGTGCAGTCTCTAACATTATACCTCTATATTTAAAAAAACAAAATTAATAATTTTTGCAAATTCGCAACTTTTTGAAATACTCTAAAATTGAACAACTGCTGGACTACTTAATTAGTAGAAATTTACCTTGGTAATAATTATTATGATTGAAAGTTCTAATTAAATAATAGCCCGAAGGCAGGTTTGATATGTCGATATGATTTTCCAACAGGATAAAATTACCATACCTTTCTTTTGCAACCCAATTGGTCTTAGTGTCTATAAGGATTTCACCAAATAAATTTAAAATATGAACATTAGGGGACGAAAATATTTCATTACCATCTCTAACAATAATATTTATAATAAGCCTTTCATTTGCAATGTCACTAAAAACAGAAATAGTGTTTTCAACGAAACTTGAATGGGTTTCATAATAATTACCAAGAATTTTTCGAGTATCTAAGAAATATAATACAGATTTAATACTGCTGTCGGGATACAATTTATTACCGACAAAGTAAAGAACTCCATCGCCATCAATCTGCAAAGTTGTACTTAAATTTCCAGTAAGATCTGCTGGAAGTGGTATAGGATGTACAAATTCATCTGGAGTTACTTTGTAAATATGTTTGACATTACTGCTCATAGTAGCCCAAATAGAACCAGTGCTATCAATAGCAATTAGAGCAGTTTTTCGTGCATCAATTGGAAAGGTGTCCAAAATGGGCAATCTTTTAAATTTCCATGAGCTTCCATCGAACTTAACTAAATTGAAGCCTCGGTCGAACAAATAAATGTACCCGTTCTTTTTATCAATTTTCAGCCCCGAAAGCATTCCGATTTGCGGAAACATATGGTCTAATCTTAACTCCCTAATTGTCTTTGTTGGGCTAATTGTTTTCAGCAGATCATTAGTAATAAACGAAAGATTTCCGTAGCCATCGACATCAAAACCATTAAAATAGATACGCAGGGAACTCAAAAAGGATATGGTATCTTTGACAAAAAATGAAAAACCTTCTGCCGTTTCCTGTGAGTACGAAAGAAATATCAAAGTTGTATCGCCAACAACCCTGGATTCGAAAAGCCAAGGCATTGAATTACCCCCACTTCCAAGCAATCTTGCTGTCCTCAGAGGTTTAATAGTATCGAGTTCTTGGGTGAAAATCATAGGAGAAACCCCAAG